>Ga0134122_10000604_pt1 | contig 24638 bp, 22 predicted proteins | sample KB302_FD_96461 | JGI IMG/M metagenome (GOLD analysis project Ga0134122, IMG submission 96461) | Terrestrial soil microbial communities without Nitrogen fertilizer from Kellogg Biological Station, Michigan, USA - KB3-0-2 | ecosystem: Environmental > Terrestrial > Soil > Unclassified ...
CGCGGATGGCGTCCTCGCCGACCGCCGACCCGTTGGCCCGAACCACCAGCAGCAGCGGCCGCTCGTCCCACTTGGGGTGCGGCACGCCGATCGCGGCCGCTTCGGCAACGCCGGGGCAGCCGACCGCGGCATTCTCGAGCTCGATCGAGCTGATCCACTCACCGCCGGACTTGATCACGTCCTTGGCCCGGTCGGTGATCTGGATCGAGCCGTCGGGATGGATGGTGGCGACGTCGCCGGTGTCGAACCATTGCTCGGCGCCGACCGCGTCGGCCTCGGCCTTGAAGTAGCGCTTGACCACCGCCGGCCCGCGCGTCTGCAGCCGGCCCGAGGTGACGCCGTCGCGCGGCAGCACCTTGCCGTCGTCGTCGACGGTCCGCAGCTCGACCCCGAACATCGACCGGCCCGGCCGCGATGAGAAGGCCATCTGCTCGGCCTCGCTCATCTCGTCCCATTCGGGCGGCAGCGCGGCGACGGTGCCGATCGGCGACATTTCGGTCATGCCCCACAAATGATTGAGGCGGATTCCGCGCTGCTTGAACCAGCGGATCGTCGCCGCCGGCGCCGACGAGCCGCCGCAGATGATCATTTCGAGCTTGCCGAGGCTCGCCCCGGTCCGCTCGACATGGTCGATCATCGCCAGCCACACGGTCGGGACCCCGGCCGAGTGGGTCACGCCCTCCTCGTTGAACAGCCGGCACAGCCGCTCGGGGCTATTGTCGGCGCAGACCACCAGCTTGAGGCCGGTGATCGCCGCGGCATAGGGCAGGCACCAGCTGTTGGCGTGGAACATCGGCACCACCGGCAGCACCACCGAGCGGTTGGTGAAATTGAACACGTCGGGGGCGAGGATCGACATCGCATGGAGCACCGAAGAGCGGTGCTCGTAGAGCACGCCCTTGGGGTTGCCGGTGGTTCCGCTGGTGTAGCAGAGGCCGCACGGGTCGCGCTCGTCGCCCTCGTGCCAGGAAAAGTCGCCGTCTTCCGTCGCCAGCCAATCGTCGAATTCATCCTCGAAGCAGAGGAACCGCTCGACCGAGCGCAATTGCTGCTTCAGCCGCTCGATCACCGGCGCGAACTGCCGGTCGTAGAGCAGGACCCGGTCTTCGGCGTGATTGACGATGTAGACCTGCTGGTCATCGAACAGCCGCGGGTTGAGGGTGTGGATCACCCCGCCCATGCCGACTGCTCCGAACCAGGAGGCCAAATGTCGGTCGTGGTTCATGGCCAGGGTGGCGACACGGTCGCCGGGCTTGACCCCGAGCCGCTCCAAGGCCTGGCCCATGCGCCGGGCATCGTGGGCAAGCCGTGCCCAGTTGGTCCGGTGGGTGCTTCCGTCCGCGCGTCCGGCGACGATCTCGCGCGAACCATGTTCGCGGGTCGCATGGTCCATCAGCCGCATGATGCGCAGCGGAAAATCCTGCATTGCGCCGAGCGAGCCCACAACGCCTCCCCGTCAGTGGGGGCTATCATGCCGCAATTCTGTTTGGAGACAAGCGCCTAGAAGGGCAGCTTGAATCCCGGGGGAAGCGGCAGGGTGCTCGTCATCTTCTGCATCTCGACCGCGGCGGCCGCGTCCGCCTTGCCCTTGGCGTCGTTGAAGGCGGCCGCGATCAGGTCTTCGAGCATGGTCTTTTCCGACGGTGCGAGCAGGCTCTCGGCGATGTCGACGCCGATCACCCGGCCCTTGGCGGTCGCGCGGACCTTGACCATGCCGCCGCCGGCCGCGCCTTCCACCTCGACCTTTTCGAGGTTGTCCTGGGCCTTCTGCAGCTCAGCTTGAGCGTTCTGCGCCATCTGCAGGATTTCGTTGAGGTCGGGGGTCTCGGGCATCTTATTGGCCTCTCGTTCCATCGAAGCTTTCGAGTTGGGCGTCGGGGAAGGCGTCGATCACGGCGCGGACGGTGGGATCGGCCAGCACATCGGCACGAACGCGCTCCTCGGCGATTTTCTCCTGGTCGAGCAGCGACGGTTCGCCCACCTCGTCGGACAGGGACACCTGCCAGCTGGCGCCGGTCAGGGCCTTGAGCTGCGCGGCGAGCTCGCGCGGCCAATCGCCGCCCAGCGGCCGCATCGGCTTCAACGCCAGCTCCGGCGGCGCGTAGCGCACGAGGCCGACCTGGTCGTGCAACTGCTGGGCGAGGATTCGTTTGCCGCTCTGCTCGATCGCCTTGACCAGCGCCGGGAAGTCGGCGGGAATCCGCGCGGCAGGTCCGTTGGCCTTGCCTGCGGGAGCTGCCGGGGCAGCGGTTACCGCCCCTTCGCCGCTCAATTTCGCCAGCAGCGCCGCCGGATCGGGCAGATCGGCGGCGTGGATCAGCCGGAGCAGCGCCATCTCCGCCGCCTCGCGCGGGTCGGGCGCCACGGCGACGTCCTGCAGGCCCTTGAGCAGCATTTGCCACAAGCGGTGGATCGCGCCCCACGACAGCTTCGCGGCGAGCTCCTGCGCGGTCTCGCGCTCTTCGGCCGACTGGAGCGAATCCCCGCCCGCGCCGGCCTTGGCCCGGGTCGCCGAATGCAGCGCCTCCATCAGCCCGCGCAGCAGCTGGGTCGGGTCGATCCCGAGCGCGTGGGCTTCGTCCAGCTCGGCCAGAGCGGCGGTCGCATCGCCCACCAGCGCCAGTTGCAGCAGCCGCCGGATGCGCCCGCGGTCGGCCAGGCCGAGCATGTCGCGGACCTGGCCGGCGGTGACTGCCCCGGCGCCGTGGGCGATCGCCTGGTCGAGGATCGAGAGGCCGTCGCGCGCCGAGCCCTCGGCCGCCCTGGCGATCATTCCGACCGCCTCAGGCTCGACTTCCACCCCCTCCGCCTTCGCCACCTCGGCGAAATGGGCGGCAAGCTTGTCGGCCGGGATCCGCCGCAGGTCGAAGCGCTGGCAGCGCGACAGCACCGTGACCGGGACCTTGCCCACCTCGGTGGTCGCGAACAGGAATTTCACATGCGCCGGCGGCTCTTCGAGAGTCTTCAGCAACGCATTGAACGCGCTCTTCGACAGCATGTGGACTTCGTCGATGATGTAGATTTTGTAGCGCGCGCTGACCGAAGCGTAGCGGACCGCGTCGATGATCTCGCGGATGTCGTCGATGCCGGTGTGGGAGGCGGCGTCCATCTCGATCACGTCGATGTGCCGGCCCTCGCTGATCGCGCGGCACGGCTCGCACACGTTGCACGGGGTGATGGTCGGGCCGCCCTGCCCGTCCGGTCCGATGCAGTTCAGCGCCTTGGCGATCAGCCGCGCGGTCGAGGTCTTGCCGACCCCGCGCACCCCGGTGAGCAGGAAGGCATGGGCGATCCGTCCGCGGGCGATGGCGTTGGCGAGCGTCTGGACCATCGCGTCCTGGCCGATCAGCTCGGCGAAGGTCTGCGGCCGATACTTGCGGGCGAGCACGCGATAGGGCGACGCGCCGGCGGGCGGCTGCGGCGGTTCGGGAAGGTCGAGCCCGAGGCCCGGCGATTCGGCGTCGTCCATTGGTCTAGCTGTAGGAGCGATAGCCCGCCTACGCCAAGGCTTCGGCGGGCGGCCTCACTGAATCTTTGGCCGGCTTGCCGGCCGTAGCTTCAGCGAAGGCCGGTGGAAGCCGACGACCCGGCACGAAATCGTTGTGGCTGCTTCCTTCCGGATCTGACCAGGTTGGCGACAGCGCCGTCCGCCGACTTCCGAGCGCGCATATGGTGGAAGGCGACCCGCAGCGCAAGACAAGGGGCGAACGGGACATCTTTCATTCGGCGTCCACCTCGGCGATAGGGTGTCTCGAATACAAGCGAGACTGGGCTTTCCGAAAATGCCGCTGCCAATCCTGTTCCTGCCGTTTGCCGTCGCCGCGGCGCAGCCGTCCATGACCGCTGCGGTTCCGGCCGCGCCCCCGCGTGCCATGTCGCGCCGCGCCCGGCGGATGTTCGTCAGCCCGATGGGCGAGCCGTTCACGGCCGACCGCGGCGGCGACGCGCTCGCAGTCTGGTTCGGCCAGGCCGACCGCAACCATGACGGAGCGATCAGCAAGGACGAAATGCAGCAGGACGCCGAGCGCTTCTTCGCCACGCTCGACGTCAACCACGACGGCGAAATCGATCCCGACGAGATCACCCGCTACGAGACCCAGATCGCGCCGTCGAACCGGCGCTCGCTCGGCCTTCTGCCGATCTCCGAACCGGTCGCCACCGCCGACTCCAACTTCAACCGCGGGGTCACGCTCAACGAGTTCCGCACCGCCGCGGACAAGCGCTTCGGCGCGCTCGACCTGGACAGGCGGGGCCTGCTGACGCTCGATCGGCTCGCCGAGATTCGTCCTGAAGGCCCGGCGCGAGAGAAGCGCGACGACGCTTCGCGGCCGCATCTCGATCCAAACGCCGACAGCGGCGGGTGACGGCGCCGAACGTCCTTCACCTTCGGTTCACCGGTGAGGGCGGAGCCAAGGCCGGCGACTAGCGACGGGTTTCTCCGATGGCCCTTTTCGTCTCACTGCTGCCGATCCTGGCCGCCGCGGCCGACATCCCGATCACCGTCACCGGCCGCAACTGGGCGCCGTTCATCAGCCCGATGGGCGAGCCGTTCCGCGCTCGGTCGCTCGACGACGATCCGCTGGCGCGCTGGTTCGGCGGGGCCGACCGCAACCATGACGGCCTGCTCACCGCCGATGAAGCGCTGGCCGACGCGGATCGCTTCTTCGCCACCCTCGACACCAATCATGATCGGGAGATCGATCCGGTCGAGCTCGATCATTACGAACTCGAGATCGCGCCCGAGATCCAGGTCACCATGCGGACCATCCCGGCGCCCGGCACTCCGCGGCCGAAGGGAGTGCGCGACCGCCGGAAGGCGCAGGCGCTCAGCTTCGACGCGCTGATGGGCACCGGCGGAGCGCTCCAGGGCGCCGCGCGCTACGGCCTGCTCAACATCCCCGAGCCGGTGGCGGCGGCGGACACCGACTTCGATCGCGCCGTGTCGCTCGCGGAGTTCCGGCTCGCTGCGGCGCGGCGGTTCCAGCTGCTCGACGGCGGCCAGTCCGGCGCGATCCGGCTCGAGCAGCTCCAGGCGCTGCGCCAGGCCGTCGCCGGCCGCCGGCCAAAGCCCGGCCAGGACGTGCCCGACGAGCGGGTCGGCAACGGGCTGCCAAGCGCCAATTAGCGTCCCATCCAGTTGGTCGCTCCGGGCGGGATGCGCACGTCGAGGCGCTCGAGCGCCTCGGTCAGGAGAATCTGGCAGGCGAGGCGCGAGGTCCGAGTCGCATGGGCCGCAAGGTCGAGCAGGTCCTCCTCCTCCTCGCTCGCGGCGGGCAGCCGCTCGAAATCCTCGGCGGCGACGATCACATGGCAGGTCGAGCAGGCCATCACGCCCTCGCACGCCCCTTCGAGCGGCTGGCGTTCGGCCCAGGCGACGTCGAGCAGCCGCTGGCCAGGCGCCGCTTCCACTTCCTTGTCGAGGGTTCCGTCCGCCCGGAAGAACCGCACCAGGGTCACGCCGCAAACTTCTCCTGCGCCCGGGCGGCCGAGTCGATGCGCTGGAGCGCGTCGACCAGCTCCGCCTCGGTCGTGTAGCGACCGAAGCCGAGGCGGATCGAGGAGCGGGCCGCGCGGTCGCCAAGGCCGATCGCGCGCAGCACGTGGCTGAGCCGGCCCGAGCCGCTGGCGCAGGCGCTCCCCAGCGACAAAGCGAGGTCGCGCAGATCGGCGATTAGTCGTGCCGCATCAATGCCTTCGCGGCGAATATTGAGATTTCCACGATAGCGCTGGTCAATGCTTCCGTTCACGCTCCAGCGCCCTGCGAGCGAAGCTGTCGCGGCATTCCACAAGCGCTCGACGTGGGCCTGATCGGCCTCGCCGCGGCTCGCCGCCAACGTTGCCGCTGCACCGAAGCCGACGCACAATGCCGGCGACAGCGTCCCCGACCGCAGCCCGCGCTCCTGCCCGCCGCCGTGGATCAGCGGCGCGGGCTCGGCGCCCGCGCGCATCCACAGGGCGCCGACCCCCTTGGGACCGTGGATCTTGTGCGCGGACACCGCTACCAAATCGGGGCCAGCCGGGATCGCGACGCGGCCAAGTCCCTGGACGGCATCGCACAGCATCAGCGCACCATGGGCATGGGCCAGCCGCGCAATGTGGCCAACCGGCTGGATAACTCCGATCTCATTGTTCACCAGCATGGCCGCGACGACGGCGACGCGATCGTCGAGCTCGCGTTCGAGGACGGAAAGGTCGACGAGGCCGTCCGCTCCGACCGGCAGAAGGGTGAGCTCAGCGCCCTGCGCGGCCAGCCACTCGCAGCTGTCGAGCACCGCCGCATGCTCGGTCGCGAGAGTGACGATGCGCTTGCGGTCGCCGAAGCCCCGCTCGACCGTGCCCTTGAGCGCCCAGTTGAGCGCCTCGGTCGCGCTGCCGGTGAACGCCAGACTGCCGCCGTCGAGCCCGATCGCTCGCTCGACCTGGCCGCGCGCGACCTCGATCGCGGCCGCCGCCTCGCGGCCCCAGCGCGACGGCGAGTGCGGATTGGCGAACTTGTCTTCGGCCCACGGCCGCATCGCCTCGGCCGCTTCCGGCGCGACCGGGGTGGTCGCCTGATAGTCGAGGTAGATCATGCGGCGCGGGCTTCGGCGGCGGCCCGGACCCGTCGCCATTCGCCGACGAAGCGGTCGATGTCGGCCGCGCTGGTGCCGGGCCCGAAGCTGACCCTGACGACGGTGCTGGCGATGGCCGGCGCGACCGCCATCGCTTCGAGCACCCGGCTCGACTTCATGCTGCCCGACGAGCAGGCGCTGCCGGCCGAAATGGAAATTCCAGCAAGGTCGAACTGCACCAGCTGGCTCGCGCTGGCGACTCCAGGCATGGCGTAGGCGCCGATGGTCGCGATGCGCGGGGCGCCGGCGCCGATCACCGTCCCGCCGGCGTCGACGATCTGCTGCTCGAGCCTGTGCCGCAGCGACTCCAGCTCCGGCATCGCCTTGGCGAAGGCGCGCGAGGCGAGCGCCGCGGCCATGCCGGCGATGCCCGGCAAATTCTCGGTGCCGCGGCGATAGCCGCGCTCCTGCCCGCCGCTCGGGTGGAGCGTCGCCAGGTCCCGGACCAGCAGTGCGCCCGACCCGGGCGACCCGCCGAACTTCTGGCTGGTGAGGGCGATGAAGTCGGCCTCGGGCAGCGCCAGCTTGCCGGCGCCCTGCGCACAATCGGCGAGCAGCAGCCCGCCGGACGCGCGGACCAGCTCGGCGATCCGATCGAGCGGCTGGACGACCCCGGTTTCGTTGTTGACCTGCTGGATCGCGACCAGCGCGGGCGCCGCGCCGAGCGCCGCTTCGAGCGCCGCGAGGTTGATCAGCCCGTCGGCGTGCACCGGAAGCTGTGCGGCATCCGGGCCCATGGCGGCGATGACCGCCTCATGCTCGGTCGGCCCGACGATCCGCCGGGCGAGCTTCGAGCGCCGCGCGACGATCTCGATCGCCTCGCTCCCGCCCGAGGTGAAGATGACGTCATGACGCCAGCCGAGCACCTCGGCGACGGTCCGCCGGGCGTCCTCGAGCACGGCGCGGGCCCGCCGTCCGTCGGCATGCGGCGAGCTCGGGTTGCCAATTCCCTCGAGCGCCCGGGCGATCGCCTCGCGCGCCTCCGGCAGCACCGGGGTGATCGCGGCATGGTCGAGATAAAGGCGCGTCGCCTGGGTCAAAAGCCTTGGATTCCTGCCGATTGCCACATGAACGGCGGCCCCTATATAGGACGTGCTGCCGCGGCGCACCCGTGCTCGCGGCTCCCTGTCGAATAGGCGAGCATCCACCGTCCATGCCCGAAGTGATTTTTCCTGGCCCCGAGGGCCGCCTCGAAGGTCGATTCCATCCCGGGACGCGCCCGCGCGCGCCGGTCGCGCTGATCCTGCATTCGCACCCGCAGGCCGGCGGCACGATGAACAACAAGATCGTGCAGTTGCTCTACCAAACCTTCGTCAAGCGCGGCTTCGCGACCCTACGGTTCAATTTCCGCGGAGTCGGCAAGAGCCAAGGCGTATTCGACAACGGCATCGGCGAATTGAGCGACGCCGCCTCGGCGCTCGACTGGGTCCAGTCGATCCACCCCGAGGCCGAGACGACCTGGGTGGCGGGCGTGAGCTTCGGCGCGTGGATCGGGATGCAGCTGTTGATGCGCCGTCCCGAGATCCGCGGCTTCATCTCGATCGCTCCGCCGGCCAACATGTACGATTTCAGCTTCCTCGCGCCGTGCCCGTCGTCGGGCATCATCATCCAGGGCGAGGCCGACGAGGTGGTCACTCCGAGCGCGGTGCAGAAGCTGGTCGACAAGCTTCGCACCCAGCGCCACATCACCATCCACCACGATCTCATCTCCGGCGCGAACCATTTCTTCGCCAACGAGCTCGACCTGATGATGAAGTCGGTCGACGACTATCTCGACATGCGGCTCGCGACCGACCCGATCAAGCCGCCCACGCCGTCGCGGTCGTCGCGTTCGTAACCGGCACATTCCGGCGCCCATTTTCACCAAGGTTTAACCGGACTGGGTCCATTGTCGACGCCATGCCGAATGGCGATCAACAGGCCCGCCTCGAAGAGGCGTTCGAGCGGATCGAAGAGACGATCCTGCCGTGCATCGCGATGATGCTCGAGACTCTGATCGAGGCGTCGGAGCATGTCGCCGAGGGTGAGCGCCGCTTCCTGATCGGCGAATTGAAGACCCTGGCCTGCGAACTCGAGGAACTGACCCGCGCGGTCGAGCGCTCGAGCCCGGTCCACGTCGAGCCCGGCGAATATAAGGCCCGCGGCGCCGCCTAGCCGCCGATGATCCGCGCATGCAGCGCCGGATCCACATTCCCGCCCGATACGACAATCACCGTGTCCTCGACCGGCGCAATCTTGCCGGCGAGCACTGCGGCCAACGCCGCTGCGCCCCCGGGCTCGGCGACCATCTGGTGCGCTTCCCAAGCGAAGCGAATCGCGGCTTCGACCTCGGCGTCGCTGACCGCAGCCGCCCGGGCGTGGCGCTGCCGGAGGATATCCAGGGTCAGCCGCGCGACGTGGAGAGTCTGGATCGCGTCACACAGCGTCGGCGGTGGGTTGGGGCCGACCGGAACGACTTCGCCTCGCTCAAGGGACATGGCCATGTCGTCCCAGCCGTCCGGCTCGACGACGACGATTTCCGCCTCCGGCACGGCCAGCGCGATTCCGGAGGCGAGGCCACCGCCGCCGCACGGCACGACAATGCGCTTCGGCGCTCGTCCGAGCTGCTCGGCCAGCTCCAGGCCGGCGGTCCCCTGACCGGCGACGATCGCGGGGTCGTCGTAGCTCGGCACCACTGTCGCCCCGCTCTCTTCGGCGATTCGGCTCGCGATCTCCTCGCGGCTCTCGGTCAGGCGGTCGAAGAAGATGATCTCCGCGCCTTCCGCCGCGGTCCCGTCGATCTTCACCCGCGGCGCGTCCGCCGGCATCACGATCACCGCTCGGATCCCGAGCCGCCGGGCGGCGATCGCAACCCCGCGCGCGTGATTGCCCGAGGAGAAAGCGACCACACCCCGCGCCCGCTCCTCGGGCGAGAGCTGGAGCAGGCGATTGGTCGCGCCGCGCAGCTTGAAGGCGCCGCCCGTCTGCAGGCATTCGCACTTGAGCCAGACGCGGGCTCCGGCGATCGCGCTCTCGACCAGCGGCGTGCGCTCGACCAGGCCGGCAATCCGCTCGCCGGCGGCAAGGACGTCGTCTCGGGTCACTGTCATCACCGGCGCCTATGCGGGCGCTGCTGTCCGGTTGCAATTCGCGGAACGGGGCAACACAAGCCGTGACCGCATGCCGCTGATTGCGATCGAAGATATTCCGCTGTGCTGCCCGCGCTGTCGCGCGGCCTTGGCGCAGTCCAACGGAGGCTATTCCTGCGCGCACTGCGGCATCGGCGCTTTCCCGGCCAGCCGCGGGCTACCGGCGCTGGTCGATTTTGAGCGCTCGGTGCTCCAGGCGGGCGACCTCAGCAAGGAGACCGGGGTGCTCAGGCGCAACCCGCCGCGGCCCCTGGTCACGTTCGTCCGCCGCCACCTGATGCCCTATAACGAGCGGGCCGCGCGCAACGCCGAGCGATTTCGGGCGGAACTGCGCCGGCGATCGGACCATCCCCTGGTTCTGATCGTCGGCGGCGGCGCGATCGGCTCGGGCGCCGAGGCGCTCTATGCCGCGCCCGATGTCCGCCTCGTCGCCTTCGACCTCTACGGCTCCGAAAACGTCCAGCTGATCGCCGACGCGCACCATCTGCCGTTCGCCGACGGCAGCTTCGACGGCGTGTGGGTCCAGGCCGTGCTCGAACATGTGCTGGAGCCGCAGCTGGTGGTCGACGAGATCGGGCGGGTCCTCGGCGACGGCGGCCTGGTCTACGCCGAGACGCCCTTCCTCCAGGCCGTCCACGAAGGCCCCTACGACTTCACCCGGTTCACCGACAGCGGCCACCGCTGGCTGTTCCGCCGGTTCGAGCTGATCGATTCGGGCGCGGTGCTCGGCCCGTTCGCCCAGCTGCTGTGGTCGATCAATCAAGCGACCCGCGCGCTGTTCCGCTCGGCCAAGGCCGGGCTCACCGCCCAGTTGCTGTTCTTCTGGCTCAAATATCTCGACCGGCTGGTCCCCGACGGGGAGGCGCGCGACGGCGCCTCGGCGCTGTTCCTGCTCGCCCGCAAGTCCAACACCAGCCTCTCGCCGCGCGACGCGATCGACTATTACCGCGGCACGCAACGACAGTAAGTCATTGAACTTGCCGCGTTCTCGATCAACCGTTGCAGTTTGACGACAAGTGATCCCCAAAATCATCCACAGGGGCCAAAAAATCTTGCGCGGGCGGACCCCCACCCATATATCGCGCCCCGCTGCCCCATGGGACTTCCAACCGCAAGGCAGCTCCTTGTTTCGAACTATCCAGTTGGAGGTCCCTTGAATTGCACCACCACAATCGCGCGCTGGGGCTAGCCGCCGCCCCGACCGGCAGCCGGGGGGCTGCCGCTATCGCCAAGCAGCGCCCGGTCCAGCCGGTCACTTTGCTGCGTCCGCATGCCGCGCACCGCGCCGCCCGCTTCTTCGTCGAGAAGTTCCCCGGCCGCTCGCTCTATGCGGTCAAGGCAAACCCTTCGGCCGAGCTGCTGCAGATCCTGTGGGACGCCGGCGTCACTCACTATGACGTCGCGTCGATCGGCGAGGTGCGGATGGTCGCGGAGACGCTGCCGCAGGCCGTTCAGTGCTTCATGCACCCGGTCAAAGCCGAGGAAGTGATCGCCGAGGCCTATTTCGGCCATGGCGTGAAGACCTTCTCGCTCGACACGATGGACGAGCTCGACAAGATCGTCCGCGCGACCGCCAGGGACGGCGTTGCCGCGACCGACCTCAACCTGCTCGTCCGGATCAGCGTCGATAACGGCCACGCCAAACTCAGCCTCGGCGCCAAGTTCGGCGCGGAACCGGCTGAAATGAAGCAGCTTCTGATGGCTGCACGTCAGGCTTCGGATGCCCTCGGCATCTGCTTCCACGTCGGCAGCCAGGCGATGAGCCCGGCGGCCTATGCCGAAGCCCTGAGCCGCGTCCGCGATGCGATCGTCGAGGCCGCGGTCACGGTCGACATCGTCGACGTCGGCGGCGGCTTCCCGTCGGTCTATCCGGGCATGGAACCGCCGGCGCTCGAAACCTATTTTGCGGTCGTCCACGCCGGCTTCGAAGCGCTGCCGATCAGCTACTCGGCCGAACTGTGGTGCGAGCCCGGGCGGGCGCTGTGCGCCGAATATGCGAGCGTCCTCGTCCGGGTCGAGAAGCGGCGCGGATCGGAGCTGTACATCAACGACGGCGCCTATGGCGCCTTGTTCGACGCCGCGCACGTCGGCTGGCGCTATCCGGTCCGCCTGATCCGCGACCGCGACTCGACCACCCGGCCGATGGAGTTCAGCTTCTACGGGCCGACCTGCGACGACCTCGACCATATGGCCGGGCCGTTCGAGCTGCCGGCCGACGTCGGGCCGGGCGACTATATCGAGATCGGCATGCTCGGCGCCTACGGCTGCGCGATGCGCACCGGCTTCAACGGCTTCGGCGTGACGGAAAGCGAGATGGTCGAGGATGAGCCGATGGCCAGCCTGTACCTCGTTCCGGGAAAGATCGTTCGTCCCAACGTCGTCCAGCTGTAGTCTTTCCGCCGCAAGGCGGGCTTTGGGGTGAGGCTGTCCCCCGCGAACGAAACGACATGCCCTTTTTCGCTGCCGAGCCTATAGGCGCGGCATTCGTTGGAGCATGAACATGGAAACGGACACGCTGAACAAGGTTCAGGACGCCGAGCGGATCAACGACACCCGTAAGGCGGAGTTGCTCTCGACCGAGATCGAGCATATCGACATCACCAGCTTCGACGCCCGGCCGATCATCGATTCGATGGGCAAGATGAGCTTCACCAGCCGCGACCTCGCCCGCGCCGCCGGCATCTACAACCAGATGCTCGAGGATCCGGCCTGCTCGATCATCCTGGTGATCGCCGGTTCCACGTCGGCGGGCGGGTGCATGGACCTTTATGCCGAGCTGGTGAAGTCCAACATGGTCGATGCGATCGTCGCCACGGGCGCTTCGATCGTCGACATGGATTTCTTCGAAGCGCTTGGTCACAAACACTACCAAGCCAATGAAATCCCTGACGATGATACGCTGCGCTCGCTCTACATCGACCGCATCTACGATACCTATATCGACGAGCAGCAGCTGCAGGATTGCGACTTCACCATCGGCAAGATCGCCGACAGCCTCGAGCCGCGCGCTTATTCGAGCAGGGCGTTCATACGCGAGATGGGCAAGTGGCTGAGCGAAGGCAACGCCAAGAAGCCGGGCAGCCTCGTCCAACTCGCCTACGAGCATGACGTGCCGATCTTCTGTCCGGCCTTCGTCGACAGCTCGGCCGGCTTCGGCCTCGTCAAGCACCAGGTCGATGCGATGAAGCGCGGCGGCCATTACATGGTGCTCGACGCGATCGCCGACTTCCGCGAGCTGACCGACATCAAGATCAAGGCCGGCACCACCGGCCTGCTGATGATCGGCGGCGGGGTCCCGAAGAATTTCACCCAGGACACCGTGGTCTGCGCCGAGATCCTCGGCCACGACGACGTCGAGGTGCACAAATATGCGGTGCAGATCACCGTCGCCGACGTCCGCGACGGCGCCTGCTCCTCCTCGACCCTCCAGGAGGCAGCGTCGTGGGGCAAGGTCTCGACCGCTATGGAGCAGATGGTGTTCGCCGAGGCGACCTCGGTGCTCCCCCTGCTGGCCAGCGACGCCTGGCACCGCGGCGCGTGGCGCAACCGCGAGCGGCGCCGCTTCGCCACGCTGTTCGACTAAGTTCGGGGGTCGCTGCGTCCGCTTCGGGGCGGCTCGGGGATCAGCACGGCGCCGGCCAGCGCCAGCGTCACCGCGCCCATCATGTACCAGGCGGGCGCGACCGGGTTGCCGGTCCAGCGAATCAGCAGGGTCTCGAGCAGCTGGGTGGTCCCGCCAAAGATCGCGATCGCCAGCGCGTAGACGAGGCCCGTCGCCCCGGCGCGGACCCGGGCCGGCAGCGCCTGGACGAACAGCAACACGGCGGGCGATGAGCCGAGGATGTGGAACAAGGTCAAGATGGCGGTCGAGGCGAGCAGGGCATTGGCCGTCCGCGCCTCGTTGAGCAGCCGGAACACCGGGACGATCGTGGCGATCAGGAGGAGCCAAGGAACGACCAGCACGCGCTTCGGCCCGAAGCGGTCGGCCAACCACCCGCCGGTCACGTCGCCGGCGACTCCGATCACGCCGAGCACGACCGTGGCCGCGAAGGCGGTCGGGACCGCCATATGCAGCGTCGCCTGGGCGTAGGTCGTCAGATATTCGAGCGTGTAGTTGCTGATGGTCCCGCCGGCGATGACCAGCAGCCCCGCACCGGCCAGCAGCAGCAGCGGCCGCGCGCCTGCGGCGGCGGGCTCGCCCGCTGCCGGCGGAAGCGTCTCGACCAGCGTCCGGCGCAGGCGCAGCCCGAGCGGGACGATGGCCACCCCGAGCAGCAGCGCGACCCGCCAGCCCCAGGCTTCGAGTTGTGCGCCGCTCAGGACCGACGACAGAAACAGGCCGACCAGGCCGGCGACCAGCACCGCGAGATCGGCCGACGCGAAGTTGAGCGAAATGAACAGGCCGCGCCGGTTGGGTGGTGCGGCCTCCATCAGATAGGCGATGTTCGGGCCGACCTCGCCGCCGAGCGCGAAGCCCTGGACCAGGCGAAAGGTCACGGCGAGGATCGGCGCCGCCAGCCCGATCGCCGAATAAGCCGGAGTCAGCGCCAGCCCCGTCATCGACGCGCCCATCAGGCTGAACGACAGGATCATCGCCGGCTTGCGGCCGCGGCGGTCGGCCATGCGCCCGATCACCAAACCGCCGAGCGGCCGGGTCAGGAACCCGACGCCGAAGGTCGCCAGCGACAGCAACAGCGAGTCCGCCGCATTGCCGGGAAACAGCGCCCGCCCGATCTGGGTGGCGAAGAAGGCGTAAGTGACGAAATCGTAGAATTCCAGCGCATTGCCAGCGGTGACCGCGGCGATCTGCCCCTTGGACAGCGAAGGTCGGCGTTCCTCGGCCACGGCGCTCCCTTCGCTTGGACCAGTCCCGAACCAACCACGGCCGGAAATGGGATTCAATTGCCAACCGAAACAAACTGCCGCACCAGACTGCGATCCAAGCTCGGGGGGATCGATGGAATACAGCCCAATTCTCGCGCCGGTCGTGGCGCTGGTCGCGTGGACGCTGGTCGTCATGCTGTGGATGGTCGTGGCGCGATTCGCCTATTTCCGGCGGCACGGAATCACCCTCGGCAAGCTTCCGCGGGGCTCTCGCGGGCCCAATCTCGACGCCAATCCGGACGCGTCCGAGGCGCAGTGGAAATCGCATAATTACAACCATTTGATGGAGCAGCCGACGATCTTCTATGCGGTTGCGCTAAGCCTCGCGCTGATGGGCTTCGGCGGCGGCATCAACTACTGGCTGGCGTGGGGCTATGTCGGGCTCCGGATCGTCCACAGCCTGGTCCAGGGGACCGTGAACATCGTCCTCTATCGTTTCACGATCTTCGCGCTGTCGACCGTCTGCCTGCTCGGGCTGACGGTTCATGCCGGGGCGCGGATCCTCCACGACTGCCTCGGCTGGCACCTTTTCATGCACTAGCGGCTGAAGCAGGCCGCCAGCTCGACGTGGGTCGACCAGCGGAACTGGCCGACCGGCCTGACCCAGTCGGGCCGGTAGCCGCCATCCGCGAGCGTCCGGGCGTCGCGCGCGAAAGTCGCGGGGTTGCAACTGACATAGGCGATCCGCGGCACCGCCGAAGCGGCGAGCGCGGCCGCCTGCTCCGCCGCACCGGCGCGCGGCGGGTCGAGGATCACCGCATCGAACCGTTTCAACTCGACCGCGTCGAGCGGGCGGCGATAGAGGTCGCGGTGCTCGACCGTCATTGCCGGAGCGGCGTGCCCGAGCGCTCCGGCCGCGTCGCGCGACGCCTCCGCGGCATAAACCGCCCCCGACGCCAGCGCGAACGTCCCAAGGCCCGAGAACAGGTCGGCGGTGCGCCCTGCCCCGGCCGCGGCCGCTTGCACCGCCTCGGCCAGGGCAACTTCGCCCTCCGCCGTCGCCTGGAGGAAGCTCCCGACCGGAAAGGCGACCGGCGTTCCGGACAAAGTGACCGTCGCCGGCTGCGGCTCGTAGATCGTCTCCGGCCCGAGGCCGCGATCGATGCTGAGCCGCGCCAGCGCGTTGGCCGCGGCGAATGCCGTCAGCCGCTCGATGGCCTCCAGCCCGTCCGCGGCCACATCCTTGAGCAGCACGTCGGCCCCTTGGTCGATAAGCGTCAGCTGGGCTTCGGCCGTCCGCTTCGGTCGCAGCAGGGCGCCGAGCAGCTGGCGCAGCGGATCGACCAACGCGAACAGCTCGGGGCGGAGGATGTGGCACTCGGCAAGGTCGACGATCCGGTGCGATTTCGCGGCATTGAAGCCGACGAGGACTCGCGGCCCCGCCCTCACCGCCCGAAGCGTGGCCCGACGGCGGGTCTTCGGCGGCGACAGATGCGGTTCGCGGACGTCGGTCGCGAGCGCGTGCTGGGCCAGCGCCGTTGCCACGCGCGACCCGAGATAGTCGCGATAGGCGGGATCGTCGGCGTGCTGCAGCTGGCACCCGCCGCAGTCGGGAAAGTGACGGCATGGCGGCAGCTGGTGGTGCGGCCCGAAGGCGAGCGCACCGTCGTTGCCGACCGTGTCGCCCGGCACTCCGAACAGGACGTGGCGGCCGCTCGCGGTCACGCCGTCGCCGCGCGCCGCGATTCGGACGATGGCTTCGCTCACAGCGCCGCGATGGCGGCCGGGATGGCCTCGGCGAGGTCGTCGGCGATCATCTGCGGCCCGGCGAGCTCCGCCGCCCGCCCGTGCAGCCAGGCGGCGGCGCAGGCCGCTTCGAACGCCTCCATCCCACGCGCCCGCATCGTCGCTGCCAGTCCGGCAAGCACGTCGCCCGATCCCGCGCTCGCCAGCCACGCCGGCGCTGGCGGAGCAAAGCCGAGCCGGCCGTCGGGCGCGGCGACCAAAGTGTCGGGACCCTTGTAGGCGATCACCGCCCCGCTCCGCCGCGCCGCCTCCAGCGCACGTTCCGGCTTTGCGCCCTCGAGCGTGCCGAACAATTTGCAAAATTCGCCCTCGTGCGGGGTGAGGATCACGTCCTGGCCGCGAAGCCGCGCCGGGTCGCCGACCTGGTCGATCGCGTCGGCGTCGATCACCTTGGGCACGCTGGTAGTCAGCGCCAGGGTCAGCAGCTGCGGGATCTCGCCCATGCCCGGGCCGACCAGCAGGCAGCTGATGCGGTCGTCGTTGACGGTCGCGGTGTCGGTCTGAATGACCGCGGCGGGCAAATTGTCGATGGAGCGCGAGGTGCTGATCCGGACGGTGCCTGCCCCGGCCAGCGCAGCGGCCTTGGCGGCGAGCGCAATCGCCCCGGGCATCTTGCCCGACAGGGCGTGGACCAGGCCGCGGCTGTATTTGTGGCCGCCGGGGTCGAGCGGCGGAAGCTCGGGCGCGGCAATTTCGTGCCACTGCGCGCTCGCGGCGATGCCGATGTCGGCCAGCGCGACGCGCCCGCATCGTTGCATCGCCGGGAACAATCGGTGGGCCGGCTTGAGCGCTCCGAACGCCACCGTCAGGTCGAAGTCCGGGACGTTGCCGAGCTCGGCGCCCCCGTCGCTCTCGACGCCGCTCGGCAGGTCGCAGGCGACGCGTACGACGGCGGCGCTGCACAGCCGCGACAAGTGCTGCGCCGCGGGCTCGTCGAGGCCGCGCTTGAGGCCCGTTCCGAACAGCGCATCGAGCAGCAGCGGTGCCGACTCGGTCGACTCGGCCAGCGGCTCCACCGCGCCCTCCCACTGTGCCCGCGCCGCCTGTGCGGCTTCGCTCGCCGGCTCGGCGAGCGCGGCGACCCGCACCTTGATGCCGCGTTCTGCGAGGTAGCGCGCGGCGACATAGCCGTCTCCGCCGTTGTTGCCCGGTCCGCACAGGATCAGCGCGGGGAGCGGCCCGGCGAAGCGGTAGGCCGCCTCGCCCAGCGCCGCCCCGGCCCGCTCCATCAGCTGCGCGACGCTGATCCCGTCGTCGATCGCCGCCTGCTCGGCGGCGCGCATCGCTGCGGCGGTGATGATTGGGCGGCCGGCGCTCATGCGCGCCGTCTAACGCAAGTGCGTCGCCAGACGCCACCATTCGCGCGGCACGCCGTCGGCGGCCGCATCCCGCGCCGAGTCGCTGTCGAACAGCGCGAAACAGGTCGCACCCGAGCCCGACATGCGCAGGAAGGAAACTCCAGGCTGGGTCGAGAGCCAAGCAAGCACGGTCTCGATCTGCGGAACGAGCGCCGTGGCCACGGCTTCGAGGTCATTCCGGCCTTCGCGCCAGTCGCCGAGCCGGCCGTGATCGACCCCGTCCCAGCGCGCGAACACGTCGGCCGTCGACAGCGGAACGCGGGGATTGATGAGCAGCACGGGGGTTCCCGACAGGGCCGACAGATCGACCGGCGTCATTTCGTCGCCTGGGCCCTCGCCCCGCATCGGCAAGCTCAGGAGGCAGGCGGGCACGTCGCTGCCGAGCTCGGCGGCGACCGCCTCGGCATGGGTCGGGTCGATTTGCCACAATGACGTCAGCAGGCGCAGCGTCGCCGCCGCATCGGCCGAGCCTCCGCCGATCCCGGACGCCACCGGCAACCGCTTGTCGAGGTGGATCGCGGCCCCTTGCGTCACGCCCGCCTTGTCCAGAAGGGCCTTCGCGGCGCGGATGACGAGATTGTCCGCTGCTGCCGGGAGCTCGGCCGCGAACGGACCCGCCACGGTCAGCGACAGGGCCTCGGCCGGCTCCGCGCTCAACCGGTCGCCGTCGGTGCAGAAGGCGAAGAGCGTCTCGATGTCATGGCGGCCGTCGGGTCGCCGCCCGCGGACGTGGAGCGCGAGGTTGAGCTTCGCCGAAGCGATTTCGCGGCTGGTCAAGGAGCGGCGTTCGCGGGCGTCAGTCCACTCGCCAGCTTCGCCTTCACACGCGCTTCTACGTCATCCTCGGCCGTCACCAGCGAGGCCGCCCAGGCGAACCGCGCCTGGAACCGCCGGCCCGACCGGAACAGGGCATCGCCGAGATGCTCCTGGATCTCGGCCTGGTCCGGGTCCTTTTCGGCCGCCCGCTGCAGGGTCGCGATCGCCTCGTCGACCTTGCCGCGCTTGAACTGCGCCCAGCCGAGCGAATCGGTGATCGACGCATCGTCGGGCGCGAGCTCGCTCGCCTTGCGGATCATCGCCTCGGCATTGTCCATGTCCTCGCCGCGCTCGAGCTTGGCATAGCCGAGGAAGTTGAGCAGCAGCGGCTGTTGCGGAGCGATGGCCAGGCCCTCCTGGAGCGAGGCCCGAGCCTCCGGCCACCGTTTGCCCTCTTCGAGCGCGCTCGCCTGGAGCAGGAGCAGCGGCCACAATTCGTCCTTGAGGCCCTGCGTCTTGGCCAGCGCAACCGCCTTCGCGTAGTTCGCCGCCGCATCGTCGTAACGCTTCATCGAATGATAGACGTCGCCGAGCCGCGACAGATCGCCGACCGTCGGATCGGGCCCGAGCGCCGGCGCCGCGGCGACCGAATATGCCTCATTGAGGCGCTTCTCGTCGCTCAGGATGCGCACCTTGATGTCGCGCACCTGGGCCGCGAGCGCGTCATTGGGCGCGACCGTCTGGAGGACGGAGAGCGCCTGGTCGGCCTGGCCGTCGCCGTCGAGCAGCAGGGCGAGCAGCACGGCCGCGCTGCTGTTCTGCGGATTGGCGAAGCGCGCGACCTGGACCAGCCCGATCGGCGGCGGGCCGCGATCGAGCCGCGCGACGTCGGCCGCGAAGGCGGTCAGCACCTCACTCAAGGCCTTGGCCGCCGAGTCGATCGCCTGGCCGCTCTGCCGGCGCGCGAGGATGCGGTCGCGCGCGGGGCCGACCTCGGTGCCGAGCCCCTCGAGGATGGCGAGCGCGCGCTGCTGGTCGCCGGCGGCGAGGAAGCCGTCGGCGAACGCCAGGCGCAGCCGGGTCTCGCGCGCTACGGACACGGCGACCGCTCGGCGCGCGAACGGCTCGGCGTCCGCGGTCCGGCGGAACTTGAGCAGGATGGCCGCGCGCTGCTCGGGCTTGACCGGGCCGAGCAGGCCGTTGGCCGGGATCTGGTCGATCGTCTCGAGCGCCTTGTTGAGGTCGCCGCGATTGGCATGGTTCCAGGCGGTCACCAGCGGCGTCAGGAACTCGAGCGCGCCATTGTCGCCCTGGACCGACAGCCATGGCAGCGCCTTCTCCGGCCGGTTGCGGCGCAGCTCCTCGGCAGCCAGCAGCAGCCGGGCGTCGCTGGTCAGCCGCGCCGCCGGGATCTGGTGCGCCAGCTGCAGCGCGAGGTCCATTTGCCCGGCCGCCACTGCCTCGCTCAGCGCCTTGCGCGCGATGTCGACCTGGTTCGGTTCCGCCTGGGACAAGGAGGCGAGCAGTGCCGCCGACCGCGCATGATCGCCGCTCATCGAGGCGGCCCGCGCCTGCAAATAGGCAAGCGCCGGATCGTTGGGCGCGACCCGCAGCTTCGCCGCGGCCGATGCGCCGCCGAGGAGCAGCGCAATCGCGGCCGCACCGCCGAGCCACCTACATGTTCGGGTAATTGGGGCCTCCACCGCCTTCGGGAGTGACCCAGTTGATGTTCTGGGTCGGGTCCTTGATGTCGCACGTCTTGCAGTGGACGCAATTCTGGGCGTTGATCTGCAGCCGCGGCTCGCCATTTCCATCCTCGACAAATTCGTAAACGCCCGCCGGGCAGTAACGCTGCTCGGGGCCGGCATAGACCGGCAGGTTGATTGTCGTCGGTATGTCCTGGTCCTTGAGCGTCAGATGAACCGGCTGGTCTTCCTCGTGGTTTGTGTTGGAGATGAACACCGACGACAGACGGTCGAAGGTCAGCACCCCGTCCGGCTTGGGATAATCGATCGGCCTGGCCTCGGCCTTCCTGCGCAGGGTGGTGTTGTCGGCCTTGTGCTTGAGCGTCCACGGCAGGCGCAGGCCGAGGTACCCGAGCCACATGTCCAGACCCGCATAGAGGGTGCCGAGCATTCCGCCCCAATGGGCGACGGCGGGCTGCGCGTTCCGGACGATCTTCAATTCCTTGACGACCCAGCTCTTGTGCAGGGCCTCGGGGTAGGCGTCGAGCACGTCGCCCGACCGATCCTGTGCAATCGCCGCGAATGCGGCTTCGGCTGCGAGCATCGCCGACTTCATCGCGTTGTGCGTGCCCTTGATCCGCGGGACGTTCACGAAGCCCGCCGAGCAGCCGATCAGGGCGCCGCCGGGGAACACGAGCCTGGGAATCGCCTGCCACCCGCCCTCGTTGATTGCCCGGGCCCCGTAGGACACGCGCCGCCCGCCCTCGATCTCCGCCCGGATCGCGGGGTGGGTCTTCCACCGCTGCAGCTCCTCGAACGGCGAAATGTAGGGGTTGGAATAGTCGAGCGAGACGATGAAGCCCAATGCGACCTGGTTGTTCTCCTGGTGGTAGAGGAACCCGCCGCCCCAGGCGTCGCTGAGCGGCCAGCCCTGGGTGTGGATCACTCGCCCGGGCTTATGTTTCTCCGGAGGAACGTCCCATAACTCCTTGACGCCAAGACCGAAAACCTGCGGTCCGCTCTCGTCACGAAGCTTGAATGTCTCGGTCAGCCGCTTGGTCAGGTGGCCCCGCGCGCCTTCGGCGAACAACGTGTATTTCGCATGCAGCTCGAGGCCGGGCTGGTAGTCGGGCCGATGCGAGCCGTCGCGCGCGATCCCCATGTCGCCGGTCGCCACCCCTTTCACCGAGCCGTCGTCGTTGAACAGGATCTCGGCGGCGGGGAAGCCGGGGAAGATCTCGACTCCCAGCTCCTCCGCCTGTCCCGCCAGCCAGCGGCAGAAATTGCCGAGGCTCAGCGTGTAGGTACCCTTGTTGTGCATGAACGGGGGCAAGAGGAAGTGCGGCATCGCGAACTTGCCGCTTTTGCCGAGGATCCAGTGGTGGTTCTCGCTGACCGGGACGGTCAGAGGCGCGCCCTTGTCCTTCCAGTCCGGAATCAGCTCGTCGAGCGCCTTGGGGTCGAGCACGGCGCCGGACAGGATGTGCGCCCCGACCTCGCTGCCCTTTTCCAGGATGCAGACCGAAACGTCGCGTCCGGCCGCATTTGCCAGCTGCTTGAGGCGAATCGCCGCGGTCAGGCCGGCGGGGCCGCCGCCGACGATTACGACGTCATAGGGCATGGATTCGCGCTCGCTCATGATCCTCCCTTGGCCGCGTTACCCACACAATTCGACTCGTCTGCCCTGCCCATTCCTTGACGTGTCCGTCAATGGTGGGGGAGGAAGCTCACGTGGGCGGGGACGTGGATTCGATCGGCATTGCCGAAGCGCGCGGTGCATTGGCCTGGTGGCTCGAGGCCGGGGTCGACGTCGCGGTGCAGGACAGCCCGCGCGACTGGCTGAAGCCGGCGTCGCGGACCGCCACCGCCCCTCCCCCCGTCGCCAATGTCGCCGAGCCCAGCCACAACACGCTGGCCGAGCTGCAGCATTGGCTGGCGAGCAGCGCCGAGCTTCCGCTCGCCTCGGCGACCGCCCGGCGAATCCTCCCGCACGGGCCGGAGAATGCGCCGATCATGCTGCTCAGCGATGCTCCGGCGCTGGAGGATTTCGCCGCCGGCCAGCCGATCGGCAGCGAGGCCTGGGCTCTCGCCGGGCGAATGCTCGCCGCAATCGGGATCGACGCCGCTGACGCCTACAGCGCGTCTTTGTCCTGCTTCAACACGCCCGGCGCCCGGCTCGCCGATTCGGACCGCGAGGCGTGCGCCGAGATCGCCCGCCGCCACATTCGCCTGGTCCGGCCCGAGCGGCTGATCCTGTTCGGCGACGGGCCGGCGCTCGCCCTCCTCGGCAAGCGTCTGGTCGAGGCCCGCGGCCACGTCCACAAGGTCGAGGGCGTACGCACGATTGCCACCTTCCACCCCCGCCACCTGATTAAGCGGCCGTTAGACAAGTCGTTGGCATGGCGGGACTTGCTGCTGCTGATGGAGGACAAGTCTTGAAGTCAGGCCTGCTCGCGTTCGGAGTGATCGTCTGGGCTGCGCCGGTGGTCGCGCAGCCCGCGTCCGATCCGCTCGCTCCGCTCCCGCAGGGGACTCCGGCAACCGCGCCGGTACTGCCGCCGGCGCCGGTAGCCGTCCAGCCCGCTCCGGCGCCGGCGATTCCGGCCGCACCCGCGGTCCCGACCGTGGTCGTGCCAAGAGACTGGCGCGGCGTGTTCGACGCGATCGACGCCGGCAATTGGGCGTCGGCGCGCGCCGGGATCGCGGCACTTCCCGCCGGCGTCCTGACACCCGTCGCGAAGGCCGAGCTGTACACCGCCAAGGATTCGCCGACGGTTGACCTCGCCTCCCTCCAGGCCCTGCTGGCCGAGGCGCCGGACCTGCCGCAAGCCCAGCAGCTGGCGACCATGGCCTGGAATCGCGGCGCGACGACCATGCCCTGGTACGTCGTCGAGAAGGCGACGGTGAACCTCGGCTCGGCCCCGGGCCGCTACAAGGCCCGGCCGGTGTCGGGCGAGCCCGCCGCCGACCAGCTGCGCGCCGCGCTCGATCCGCTGATCAAGGCCGACGATGCCGCCGGCTCGGAAGCCCAGCTGCTGACCTTCGCTCCCCAGATGTCGGTCGAAGCCCGGGCCGAGGCCGCGACCCGGGTCGGCTTTGTCTATTATGTACTCGGCCTCGACATGGACGCGCGACGGGTCGCCGACACCTGGCGCACGGGCGCCACCGGCGAATGGGCGTCGCAGGCCGCCTGGATCTCGGGCCTGGCCTCGTGGCGGCTCAACGACTGCAACAGTGCCGCCGCCGCCTTCCAGCAGGTCGCCGCGCTTGCTCCGCAGCGCGAACTCCGCGCCGGCGGGCTCTATTGGGCGGCGCGCGCGCAGCAGGCGTGCAAGCGTCCGTGGGCGGTGACCCCGCTACTCAAGGCCGCCGCGACGGCCGCAGAATCGCCGGAGAGCTTCTACGGCCTGCTTGCCCGCGAAACGCTGGGCATGCCGACCCAGCTTCCGCCCGATCGGATGAGCGGCTTCGACCCACCGGTCGAGCAGCTGGCCAACGTCCGCCGGGCGATCGAGCTGGTGCGGATCGGCGAAGCGGGGCTGGCCGAGGAAATGCTGCGCCACCAGGCGAAGATCGGCGCTCCGTCCGAACACCATGCACTGATCCAGGTCGCCAAGCGGCTCGACCTCCCCGCCGCCCAGCTCTACCTCGCCAACAACGGCCAGTGGGGCGCCCGCTCCGATGCCGCCGACCGCTATCCCAACCCGCAGTGGCGTCCGCTCAAAGGGTGGCGGGTCGACCCGGCGCTCGCCTACGGCCACATCGTCCAGGAATCGGCGTTCCGCCGAGGCGCGGTGAGCACGGCGGGCGCGGTCGGGCTGATGCAGGTGCTGCCGGTGACGGCGCAGCTCATTTCGCGCAATCGCGGCGTGCCCTACACCCGGGCCGCGCTCAACGACCCGACCTACAATCTCGAATATGGCCAGAGCTTCATCGAGATGATGCGCGGCAACTCGGGGACCGCCGGCCAGCTGCCGCGGGTCATCGCCTCCTACAATGCCGGGCCGCTGCCGGTGGCGCGCTGGGCGACGATCAACGATCGCGGCGATCCTTTGCTGTGGATCGAGTCAATCCCTTATTGGGAGACTCGCTATTATGTCCCGGCGGTGCTCCGGAACATGTGGGTGTACCAGGGGCTCAACCACGAGCAGACCGCAACCCTCAAGGCGATGGCCGAGCACCGCTGGCCGGCGTTCCCGACCGGCATGACCCGCCTCTCCCACTGACAAAAAACTCCCGGGCGCAGGGGGCCACGCCCGGGAGCCGCGTCGCCCTGAGGGGAGGGCTTCAGCGTTCGATTAGCGCCCGCGTTCGCCGCGCTCGACCGGAGGCGGAGGCGGCGGCGGGGCCGGAGCCGGGCAGACCGACGTCGCCAGGATCACCGAGCCGTCGGCGCAGGTCTGGGTCGCCGGGGGAGCCGGCGGCGGTGGCGGCGGAGGCGGCGGAGCTTCGGCCGCGACCGGCGCAGGC
>Ga0134122_10000605_pt1 | contig 24634 bp, 24 predicted proteins | sample KB302_FD_96461 | JGI IMG/M metagenome (GOLD analysis project Ga0134122, IMG submission 96461) | Terrestrial soil microbial communities without Nitrogen fertilizer from Kellogg Biological Station, Michigan, USA - KB3-0-2 | ecosystem: Environmental > Terrestrial > Soil > Unclassified ...
ATGCATTGGAGTGCCCGCAATCATACAGGGCTGGACGGAGGGTGCCAGTGCCAGCCCGCTGGGAAAAGTTCTTACGTGATTGCGCCGAATCCGAAACCGCGCTGAAGTCTTGGATGATCAGCGCGGTGGAATCAGACTCATAAGACTGCTCGGTTTCGACAGTGAATCACGAAACAGCTCGCAAACTAATGTTGGAGACTGTACGCCGCCTGATTACCCCAGAATGTAAGCGTTCAATAGAGGCTGTTGGGCGACCGAATCATCAGTCAAGGTACTCGAATACCTTGACGACTCGTTGTGCTCCACTCGTGGTAGCGGCAGTCTGCGATGCGGCATCGGCCTCCGCTCGCGTCACCAGGCCCATCAGGAATACGGTGCCGTTTTCAGAGACCACCTTGACGTGGCTAGCGCCCACGTCCTTGTTTTGCGCAAGACGCCCCTTCACTTCGCTCGTCAGCAGCGTATCGCTCGCTCTCGATGTTGTGGAGCTCACACCGCTGACAACAATTTCGTTTTGGACATTGCGCACGCTCGGCACTTCAAGTGTCACGATCGATAGATCTTGCTTGATCTCTTCCGTCGGGACTTGTCCCGTCAACAGAACGTAGCGATTGAAACTGGTAACGCTGATATTGCCTAGATCCTTGTATTTTTCGCTTATACGATTCCCGGCCTTTAGTTCAATGGCCTGATCTTCCAGCATCGTTGCGTTTGTGCGCCGGTCTTCTGCCATCATGACTCCGGCAGCTGCGCCGGCGCCCACCACCAATGGCACGCAGGATTGAAGGAGGGGGATAAGCGAAGCAAGTATTACCAGATGTATCGTTGATCTCATTCAGTCTGCTCCTAGCAACAGAAAATCGATCGCATCGCACATGCAATGCAGGCACAGCAGATGGACTTCCTGGATGCGCGCAGTGCGCTCTGCAGGTACGCAAATGTGTACATCCTCAGGTCCAAGCAAAGTGGCAATCTTGCCTCCGTTCCGTCCCGTTAGCGCGACCACGTCCATTTCGCGTTCGTGCGCTGCGTGAATTGCTTCCATCACATTGGGTGAATTACCGCTGGTCGAGATTGCGAGCAGGATGTCATCCGGATGACCTAGAGCACGAACCTGCTTGGAAAATATCTCGTTGTAGTGGTAATCGTTCGCAATCGAAGTAATTGTTGAGGTATCCGTGCTCAGGGCCATAGCCGCAAGCGGCGAACGTTCCTTTTCGAACCGGTTCAGCAATTCTGCGGCGAAATGCTGTGCATCTGCGGCCGATCCGCCGTTACCACAAGAGAGAATCTTGCCTTCTTTCATCAGGCACTGGACCATGCGCTCCGCGGCGTCGACAAGTGGCCCGGCGAGAACATCCTTTGCCTTGATCTTGAGTTGGGCGCTGTCGGTAAAATGTTGACTGACGCGGCTGATCAAATCCATTGGAGGAATTCTATAAATTGAATGGGGCGAATTATTGCACAAGCTTTGTCGACACAAACCTGCAAATTAATCTTCACCGAATGCGTTTTCGATCCATTGAATCTCATGAGTGTCGCCAGTGAGCAACACGGCATCGAAGCGGCAGTCGGGAAATTCCTTTTGGGCCGCCATATAGTGCCGCGCCGCGCGCAGCAATTTTTTTCGTTTGGCCGCCGTTACACTTTCAACCGAGCCACCGAACGTATTGTTGCGCCGATAACGGACTTCAACAAACACGGTTGTGTGCCCGTCGCTCATGACCAGATCGATTTCGCCGAAGCGGCAGCGATAGTTTCGCTCCAGCAATCTTAGCCCGCGCTTGGTTAAAAAATTTGCGGCGGCTTCCTCGGCCTGCGCGCCGCGCTCGCTCATCGAGGTGGAAGTGCTTCCAGCATCTTTGCGCTGCCCTGGGAGAACTGTGCCGGTACCAACGTGCGAGTAAATTGATGCAAATTATTCAGAGTGATCGTTCCGGTCACCCCATCCAACGGTTCCATCGATTCATACGGGCGCAACAGTTCCTGGGCGAGCCGGTAGGCATCGATTCCGAGCGCGTAGAATCGTTCCTGATCCAGCCCCGCACGCTGTGCAGTAGGGCGCGCGTAACTGATTACTGCGGGATGATCAGGCTGCAGCAGCCATGGCATGTCCAGGAAACGTATGCCTTCCAGGTCGAAGTTTGCAAGCGTGTCCAAGTTGGACGTGAATACCATTGACGTGGCGTAAATGGGGATGGCTGTACCAATATAGGAGCGTACAAATCGAGCGCGGGCGCCATCAAGTGATGTAAAAACGATGTCCGCATTGGCGTTGATGATTTGTTCGCGCAAGCGCGTAAGTGCGGCTGAATCCGTCGTATAGCCGAACTGGCCAGTAACTGCCCCGCCTATTTTCTTCCATTCTTCTGAAAACGCCTGTGATATGCGGATCGCTAATGTCGTATCGCCCACGATAATGAAAGCTTTAGTGCCGCCAAGGCGCAACGCGAACTGCGCTAACTGTCGCGCTTCCGTTTCGATTTGCAGGCCATAAACATATAGGTCCCTTGGCAGCGATACGTCTGCATCAGGAATGTTCAGTGCCAGCGTTGGAACGCTCACAATGCCGCTTTGCGCCAATGACGTCACGCCGTTTCGCGTCAACGGACCAATGACCGCGCGTGCTCCAAGCGATGTGGCTCGCTGGTAAGCCGTCAGAATTTGTTGCGGGTCCTCGCTGGTAGCATAGATTTTGACCTTTAACCTGCCTGACGGGCCGTTGGCGGCGGCATTCAGGATCCCAAGTCGAACTGATTCGGCGTGCTTCCCGTACGAATTGGACTGCAGCGGTAGTATTACTGCGATGTGAGGCTCGCGTACGATGACTTCGGTACTTTCTTGCGCGCCCGCGAACCCTGTGGCTAAGGCGATTAGCCACCAGTATAGTGATGAGCGAACCCACATACGAAAGGCCAGGCGAAGTTGCATAGCGAAAAGACGGAAGTGGCCGAGCCGACATTATATGTGGTGGCTACCCCGATCGGAAATCTTCAGGACATTACCCTGCGCGCTTTGGCAACGCTCAAGACGGTCGATGTTATTGCAGCGGAGGATACGCGCGTTTCTCGCAAGCTCTTGAGCCATTTTGGGATAAAAACGGAGTTGATTTCGTCCCATCAACATAACGAGCAGCGAGCGGCACGTCAGTTGATCGAATTCCTGTCGAAGGGAAAATCCGTTGCCCTTATTTCCGATGCAGGCACGCCTGCCATAAGCGATCCGGGAGCTGTTGCCGTGGAGCAGGCGCGAGCTGCCGGTTTTCGAGTAGTCCCCATTCCGGGGCCCAGCGCAATAACGGCCGCTATTGCGGCAGGCGGACTGCAATGGTCGTCATTCTGTTTCCACGGCTTTCTGCCTGCGCGTAAGCGTGAGCGCGAGACAGCGCTTGCCTCACTTCGGTTACAGCGCGGGCTCCAGGTGTTTTATGAGGCTCCCCATCGCGTGGTCGAGTGTGTAATCAGCATGGCTGCCGTCTTGGGCGCCGATCGCCGTATTGGTATTGCGCGCGAGCTCACGAAACTATTTGAAGAGATCCACGTGTCCCGCCTGGACGAGACGGTGCTCTGGTTGCAGGAAGACGATAACCATCGTCGCGGCGAGTTCGTCCTCATGGTGGAAGGTTATATGGCGGAAACAACATCAGAGAACCTGAGCTCGAATCGTGCGCTGGAAATTTTGCTCCGCCAATTGCCGCTGAAGCAGGCAGTCGGGTTGGCTGCAGAAATCACAGGCGTGAAGAAAAATGCGCTGTACCAGCAAGCGCTGAAACTCAAGAGCCAAAATGATGAACAATAGAGCGGCCAATTTGCAAGTGCCTATATGAACCGCATAACCATTACCAAGCCGGACGATTGGCATCTGCACCTCCGTGACGGAGATGCGATGAAATCGGTCGTTGCCGATTCAGCAAGACGCTTTGGTCGTGCCATCGTAATGCCAAACCTCAAACCCCCGGTGACTACGGTCGCCGAAGCCAGGGAATATCGCAATCGGATCTTGTCGACTTTGCCACCGCGGAGTGATTTTCAACCATTGATGACGCTGTACCTTACTGACAACACCAGCGCGGCCGAAATTCACAAGGCAAAAGCCAGCGGTATCGTCAGCGCGGTCAAGTACTATCCCGCCGGGGCAACGACGAATTCCGATCTGGGCGTGACTGATCTCGGTAGATGCGTCGCGGCAATGAAGGCCATGGCTGAGGCCGGAATGCCTCTTCTTGTGCACGGCGAAGTTGTTGACCCGAAGGTCGACGTATTCGATCGTGAAAAAGCCTTCATCGAAAAAACCATGATGCCTCTTATTCAACAATTGCCGGAGCTTCGAGTTGTGATGGAACACATCACGACTGGCAACGCGGTCAAGTTTATTCTGAGCGCGCCGGACAATGTGGCTGCCACCATTACAGCGCATCATCTTCTGATGAGCCGTAACGATATGTTCAAAGGAGGCATTCATCCTCACCACTACTGCCTGCCACTCTTGAAGCGCGAAGAGCACAAGATGGCGCTGGTCAAGGCTGCCATCTCCGGCAATCCAAAATTTTTTCTTGGGACCGACAGCGCCCCTCATGCACGACATAGCAAAGAATCCGCTTGCGGATGCGCTGGCATATATACCGCACATGCCGCCATTGAGTTGTACGCCGAAGTGTTTGATGCTGCCGGCAGCCTGGATAAACTCGAGGCGTTTGCCAGTTTTTTTGGTGCGGATTTCTACGGTGTGGAAAGAAATCGGACAACGATCACGCTTGTCCGCAGCGCCTGGACCGTGCCTGAGGAAATTCCGTACGGCAGGGAGGGACTGGTGCCGCTGCGAGCCGGGGCCAGCGTCGCCTGGAAAATTGAATAGTGCCGCAGTCTGCGCCTTGCAATCAATTCGGTGAATGAATCGAGGCGTTGCACTGAGCTACTGCTTATTCCAACAGGCCCGGCTTATAACTGGATGTTGGATCGATATATTTGTTATCACTTGCAAATTGCGACACTTTTAGCGTCCCGGAAAATTACGATTGTGGGAAACTAAAACTGATGGATAATGATTTGCGAGGGAGGGAAAAACGAGGAGATCGCGAGCAGTTCTCTGTGGGAACGTTGCCGCGCAGTGCAATGCTGCGTCGGTCCTTCTGCACAACTATCGCGCGTCACAAGAGGAGGCCGAACGTACCTTCGGCAGCCGTTCATTTGGATAACAGGGGGAAAAAAATGAATAAAGCAGAACTCGTCGACGCCATCGCAAAAAAAGCGGGCGGCAGCAAAGCAATGGCGGATAGCATGGTAGATGCAATGATCGATACCATAACAGGCTCTCTTAGAAATGGAGAGAACGTGACCTTGGTCGGGTTTGGCACGTTCTCGCAAGGAAAGCGGGCGGCGCGTGCTGGCCGCAATCCCCAAAATGGCGCAGCAATAAAGATTCCGGCGGCAAAAACTGCGAAGTTCGCTGCAGGTACAAAGCTGAAGGCGGCGATGAATGCCAAGTAATCTATTGCGTACATAAAAATGGAAAAGTCGGGGGCGGAAGCCCCCGTTTCCTATTGACGTCGCGCTATCGTCGGTCTGCCTTTTCTACTCTTTGGATATCGCAGTTGATATTCACCCAGTCCAGGCAACGCGTAGAATAACGTTCAGAAGCTGGCCGGGCAGTCGCTGCGCAATTCGCTTGCGCAGAGGAAAGTCCGGGCTCCGCAGAGCAGGATGCCGGTTAACGACCGGACGCCGCGAGGCGATGGAAAGTGCCACAGAGAAATAGTCTGCCAATGGCCGACGCCCGAACGGGCGTGGGATCAGGCGAGGGTGAAACGGCGCGTGTCCCGCAAGGGCGCGGTCAGTCGCAAGACTGGCGGGTAAGAGCCCACCGCACTTCTGGTAACAGGGGTGGCAAGGCAAACCCCATCCGGAGCAAGACCAAATAGGGGGGCAATAGCACGGCTCGTGCTGTCCCCGGGTAGGTTGCTCGAGTCGGCAGGCAACTGTTGACCTAGATGAATGACTGCCAGGATGCCGCGAGGCGTTCGACAGAACCCGGCTTACAGGCCAGCTTCCCCTTCACTCTTCTTACAAAAGGCATTAACAACTATCTACATAAAGTTGATTACTTGAGTTTATTATTTATGCCCGCGTGTTTTTTTAACACTGCGCCCTAAGTCATTGTCCCAGCACAAAATCTTCCTAGTCGCAGCTTGACCTTCCAATTATTTTCCACTAGAGTGGGAAAAAGTAGGTTTAAGTGGGAAAACATGGTGTCTTAGCAAAGCCGACGAAGGACATGTTTCAAGGCGCAACTGCACTAAATCTCGACGCGAAGGGCCGTCTCGCGGTTCCCACGAGGCATCGCGATGGGCTTTTATCCGCAGGATCAAATAAGCAAGTACTTACAGCTCATCCGCACCGTTGTGTCCTGCTTTATCCAGCGCCTGCCTGGGAGCCGATACGCGCAAGGATCATGAGTTTTTCCAGTTTCGATGCGCAGGCCAGTTTGTGGAAGCGACTTCTGGTCGGCTTCGCCGAAGAGGTCGAACTAGACGCGTCCGGCCGGCTGCTGATCTCGCCCGAACTACGCAAATTTGCGTCGTTCGACAAGGAGGTAATGATGGTAGGGCAAGGGAGCCATTTCGAGATCTGGAGCCAGGAAGCCTGGGAAAAGCAACTTGACTTGTTGGCGGCCAGTACGGACAAGTTGCCTGCAGGGATGGAGAACTTCGCTTTGTGAACTGCGCTTCAACCGCGACGAAATCTGCGGACTTTCATAAGACTGTTTTGCTGAACGAAGCAGTGGAAGCACTGAATATCAAGGCTGACGGTACATATGTAGATGCCACTTACGGGCGGGGAGGACATAGTCGCCGGATATTGGACCTACTGGGGTCTACGGGCCGGCTTATCGCCCTGGATCGTGACCCAGATGCGGTTGCGGCAGCAGCCCGGATGGCTGATCCCCGGCTCGTCGCATTTCATATGCGGTTCAGCAGAATCGGCGAAGTGCTTGCTAAGACGAGCATTACGAGAGTTGACGGAGTGCTTCTCGACCTGGGCGTGTCTTCTCCCCAAATTGACTCTGTTCACAGGGGATTTAGTTTTCGCACCGATGGGCCGCTCGACATGCGAATGAATACTGATGGCGGAATAACGGCGGCCGCGTGGCTCGCGCAAGCTTCTGAACAAGAAATTGGGGAGGTCATCAAGGGCTATGGCGAAGAACGGTTTGCTAAACAGATTGCAAGAGCGATTGTTGCGGCTAGATCGAGCAAGCCTATCGACCGCACACGGCAACTTGCCCAGATCGTGGCAAAAGCCGTTCCCACGCGCGAGCCACGCCAGGATCCGGCGACGCGCACTTTCCAGGCTATACGGATTCACATCAATCAGGAGCTTGAAGAGTTGGAGATAGCACTTCCTCAATGCTTGGAGATGCTGTCTCCGGGAGGTCGGCTAGTCGTCATTAGTTTTCATTCTCTCGAAGATCGCATCGTCAAACAGTACATGCGCAAGGAGTCGCAGCATGGATCCCTGCCGGTTCGTTTGCCAGTACGCGCATCCGACTTGCCCAGGCCACGCCTGTCGCTGGTCGGTAAACCGGTTTACCCGGACAAAGAGGAGGTTCGGACCAACCCACGCGCACGAAGTGCCGTCATGCGTGTCGCGGAGCGAATTTCTCCATGTTAAAAATTAATGCGGTTCTGACCATGATTCTCGTGACGTTGGCACTGGGCCTGGTGACATCGCAAAACAAGGCGAGAAAAATCTTCGTGGAATTGCAGAAAGAGCAGGATGACGCCAAACAGCTGGAGGTTGAGTATGGACAGCTCCAGTTAGAGCAAAGTACCTGGGCCATGCGTTCACGCGTGGAAAAAATTGCAGCGAACAATCTGCAGATGCGTGTACCACCACCTGCGCGCATTTATCTCGTTCCTCCCCCTCCCGCGCCCACCGGGCCATGAATCCATCGCTGAATCCAGTGCTCTCAGTTCGTTTGCCCGTGTGGCGGGCGCGACTGCTTTTAGCCCTGATTTTTGCCGGGTTTATGGTGCTGGCGGCGCGGGCTCTTTTTTTGCAGGGATTGCACAACGACTTCCTGCAACAGAAGGGGGAGACGCGCTATGCACGGACTGTGGAGATTTCCGCTCATCGGGGCATGGTGACCGATCGGAACGGTGAGCCTCTCGCACTCAGCACACCAGTAGAATCCGTCTGGGCCGCCCCGGCAGACGCACAATTAAGCCCCGAGCAGCGCACGAGATTGACTCGGCTGCTTGGCGTGGATGCCACAGATCTGAAAAGGAAGCTCGACGAATCGAACCGCGAGTTCGTGTTCCTGAAAAGGCAATTGCCACCAGCGCAAGCAGCAAAAGTTGTGCAATTGAATCTTCCAGGCGTATTCCTTAAGCGTGAATACCGCCGTTATTACCCCGCCGCCGAAGTAACTGCGCACGTAGTCGGTGTTACCGGCGTGGATGATATCGGACAGGAAGGCATTGAACTCGCCTACCAGGATTGGTTAACCGGAAAGCCCGGCAGTCGGCGCGTGATCAAGGATCGATTGGGCCGGGTGGTGGAGGACATTGAAAGCATTCGTACGCCACAGCAAGGCCGTGAGCTTGCACTATCAATCGATCAACGTATTCAGTATCTGGCCTTCCGTGAACTCAAGAGTGCAATCGCGTTAAACGATGCAAAAGCCGGAAGCCTGGTTGTGCTCGATGTAACCACAGGAGAAATCCTCGCGCTCGCCAACTGGCCGACTTACAACCCGAACAATCTTGACACGTTGAAGGCAGACCGGTCCCGCAATCGGGCCGTCGTCGATTTGTTTGAGCCAGGCTCGACACTGAAGCCATTTACCGTCGCTGCGGCGCTCGAATCCGGACTGGTCAGCCCTGAAAGCATGATTGATACAGGTGGTGGCCATTATGCAATTGGTAGTCGCACTATTCACGACGCGCATCCGGAAGGTTTGCTCACGGTAGCGCAGGTGATTCAAAAATCCTCGAACGTCGGCTCCGCGAAGATGGCGCTGGCACTTACGCCACAGAAACTGTGGGCCATTCTTTCCGACGTCGGTTTTGGTACCCAAACCAGAGTGGGCTTCCCTGGAGAAGCATCGGGACGGCTGCGTGCGTACCAGACCTGGAAACCTATCGAGCAGGCAACCATGTCATACGGACACGGGATTTCGGTCAGCCTGTTACAGCTGGCGCGCGCTTATTCGGTATTTGCCACGGACGGGGAATTGAAACCGTTGACGCTCGTACGACGTGATCAGCCTGTCAAAGGAAAATCGGTGATCTCGGCGCGCACGGCATTGTCAGTACGCAAGATGCTTGAGTTGGTAACGCAGCCAGGAGGAACGGCCGTACGGGCTCAAGTCGCGGGGTTTCGTGTTGCGGGCAAGACCGGGACTGCGCACAAACTTATTGGAGCCACGTACGCGAGTGATCGCTATATCTCGTCGTTTGTTGGGTTTGCCCCCGCGTCCCATCCGCGGATAGTAATCGCCGTCATGCTTGATGAGCCCAATGGACAGTCTTACTACGGCGGCGAAGTTGCCGCTCCTGTTTTCAGTACTGTAATGGCGGGCGCCTTGCGGCTATTGGGTATTGAGCCAGACGCTCCGCTTAACAACGTCATACTTCCCGACCGCAAGTATGTGGTTAGAGAGGAAGTATGAACGGAAGGACTCGCTCTGTTCAGCACGCCGCATTCAGCTTGTGTGCAATTGATGCTCTGGGTGTGCGCTTTGGCGGCCTTGCAACAGACAGCCGCAAAGTCCAGCCAAACGATCTTTTTCTGGCGTATCCGGGGTCGCACAACGACGGACGAGCGTACATTGTGCAAGCAATAGCCGCCGGTGCTAGTGCAGTGCTGTGGGAATACAGCGGATTTCAGTGGAATGCGGACTGGCACGTGCCAAACCTGGGCGTCGAAAATTTGCGCTTGCACGCGGGTGAAATCGCCAGCCGCTTTTTCGGGCACCCTTCGCGCAACATGTGGCTAGCGGGCGTTACCGGTACCAATGGAAAAACATCGTGCTCCCATTGGCTCGCGCAGTCGCTTACTCACTTGGGGCGCAAGACGGCGGTGATCGGGACGCTGGGCAGCGGCTTCCTGGGCGAATTGCGCGACACCGTCAATACCACACCCGACGCTTTGGCGTTGCAATCTACTCTGGCGGCGTTGCGGGCCGGCGGAGCCACAGGCTGTGCAATGGAGGTCTCTTCTCACGGCATCAACCAAGGTCGTGTCAATGGTACGGAGTTTGACGTTGCACTTTTCACCAACCTTTCCCGAGACCATCTCGACTATCACAAAACTATGGACGAGTACGCTAGGGCGAAGGCAAAGCTTTTCGATTGGCCCTGGCTGACGCACGCCGTAGTAAATATGGACGATGACTTCGGACGGGAACTCGCACGATCCATCGACCGCTCCCGCATTAGCGTCCTCGGATACGGTTTCGGTAGAGGCGAGATCGCGGGACACCGGCTGGACTTGTCCACACGAGGCCTAAATCTTGAAATTTCGACCCCTTGGGGTCCGGCGCAGTTAAAAAGCCGCTTGATTGGAGAATTCAATGCGGCCAATTTGCTTGGGGTCCTTGGCGTATTGATGACGGCCGATGTCCCGCTCCATGATGCTATCGACGCACTGGCGCTGGTAGAGCCAGTCGCTGGACGCATGCAAATGGTCAGGCTGCCGAACGCACCTTTGGTGGTTATTGATTATGCACATTCTCCGGATGCACTGGAAAAGGCGTTACGCGCATTGAAAATGCTGCTTGTCCCAGGCGCGAAATTGCATTGCGTATTTGGTTGCGGTGGCGACCGTGATCCGGGCAAGCGGCCATTGATGGGTGAGATTGCGACGCGTTTGGCAGATCACGTCATTGTGACCAGTGATAATCCGCGGGGCGAAGATCCGTACACGATTATCGAAGATATCGTTGCGGACGCACACCCTAATTTCGCTATCGAAGTGGACAGGTCGAGCGCGATATTCCAGGCCCTGCGCTCCGCTGTTGCAGACGATGTCGTGCTTATTGCCGGTAAGGGTCATGAGACTTATCAGGAAATTGGCATGCAGAGATTGCCCTTCAATGATGTTCAGGTGGCAAGAGAATGGCTGCGCCGATTGATCGGGACGAACGCTGCCGATGCTTGATCTTTTGACTGCGGCGCAGGCCGTTGGCGCACCTCTCCAGGGCAACAATGCCAAGTTCGAGAGGGTGACTACGGATAGCCGTAACGTGCGGGCGGGTGATCTGTTCGTCGGCATACGGGGCGAAAAATTCGATGGACGGGATTTCGCAAACCAAGCTCTGGCAGACGGTGCAGTCGGGGTTATGGTTCAGCCTGGCGCCAGTGCCATTGCGTCAAATGCGTCCGTCATCGAAGTGAAAGACACTCGTCTGGCACTTGGGATATTAGCCGCGTTCTGGCGGGCTCGTTTTTCATCGCCGCTTGTCGCAATTACCGGCAGCAATGGCAAAACAACGGTGAAAGAGATGCTCGCCCAGATGCTGCGTCAGGTAGCTGGTGATTCGGGAGTTCTCGCGACAGTGGGCAATCTTAATAACGACATTGGCATGCCACTCACCTTGCTGCGCCTCAGACCCGAACAACGATATGCCGTGGTCGAAATGGGTATGAACCATCTGGGGGAAATTGCTTACCTCTCTTCTTTGGCGAAACCCACCATCGCTCTAATCAACAATGCAGGCACCGCTCATATCGGTGAGGTTGGTTCGCTGGATGCTATCGCACGTGCAAAAGGCGAAATATTCGATGGGCTAGCCAAGGACGGCATTGCAATACTAAACGGCGATGACCGATTTGCAGGCTACTGGCGCAGTCGGCTGCAGGGCTATCGCGTCATGGCATTTAGTCTCGCAAACCGGGCGACCGTTACGGCGCGTTATGAATTAGGCCTGTTTGCCAGTCTGGTGACGTTCCGAACTCCCGAAGAAGAATTTGTCGCGAGCCTTGGAGTCCCGGGGCTGCATAACATCAAGAATGCGTTGGCAGCGGTCGCGTGCGCCTATGCGCTTGGAATAGCTTCGACTGCGATGGTTGCCGGGCTTGCTCAATATTCAGGTGTAAAAGGCCGGCTTCAACGTAAACGTCACGCTTCCGGCGCAATGGTAATCGACGACACATACAACGCGAATTGCGAATCCATGCAGGCAGCGATTGCCGTTTTGGCAGCTTGTCCGGGGCACAAAGTGTTCGTCATGGGAGACATGGGTGAGCTTGGGACCGAAGCCGAAGCCATGCATGCATCGATTGGCGAATTTGCCCAACGATCCGGCATACAGGAGCTCTATGCGCTGGGGACAATGAGTGCCGCCGCAGTGCGCCGTTTTGGCAAGGGAGCAAGACATTTTTCAAGTATTGATGAACTGGTTGGCGCACTGTCCGAGCGAATCGATCAACGCTCTGTCGTGCTGGTCAAAGGTTCGCGGTTCATGCGCATGGAACGCGTTGTCGAGTCGTTGGGAGTGATCAACGGAAACTCGCCCGTAGAGGGTACTGCCTGATGCTGCTTGCCCTGACGCAATGGCTTGCAGAGGACGCTCACATTCGAGCCTTCAACGTATTCAACTACATTACGTTGCGCGCGGTACTTGCGACTCTGACCGCGCTTCTTATTTCCTTCATCGTCGGACCGCTCATGATTCGCAAGCTGATGGCGTACAAAATCGGCCAGTCAGTGCGCGACGATGGACCAAAAAGCCATCTTACAAAGGCTGGTACGCCGACCATGGGTGGTGCGCTGATTCTGATTTCGATTGCTGTGACCGCTTTACTGTGGGCAGACCTTCGCAACCGCTACGTATGGGTTGTTCTCGCCGTCACGTTGGGTTTCGGAATCATTGGCTGGATAGACGACTACAGAAAGGTCGTGCACCGCAATCCAAAAGGCATTTCGGCGCGCACAAAATTTCTCTGGCAGTCTGCCATCGGACTGGCCGCCGCCATCTATCTTGCCACTTCCGCGACGCTTCCGGCGCAGACGGAACTTATCGTTCCATTCTTCAAGCAAGTGGCGTATCCGCTTGGAATCGTCGGCTTCGTCGTCATGAGCTATTTCGTCATCGTCGGCACCAGCAACGCGGTCAATTTGACCGATGGACTTGACGGGCTTGCCATCCTGCCAACAGTCATGGTCGGCAGTGCGCTTGGTGTTTTCGCTTACGTCGCTGGAAACGCCATTTATTCGCGATATTTGGGTTTCCCGCTTATTCCGGGTGCGGGAGAACTTACGGTTGTATGCGCTGCCATTGCGGGCGCCGGGCTTGCCTTCCTTTGGTTCAATGCTTATCCGGCCGAGGTATTCATGGGCGACGTCGGCGCCCTGGCACTGGGTGGCGCACTAGGAACCATTGCGGTCGTGGTCCGCCAGGAAATCGTGCTATTTGTCATGGGCGGCGTCTTCGTCGTTGAGACGCTCTCTGTCGTGCTTCAAGTTACATCGTTCAAGCTAACAGGCAAGCGCATCTTCCGCATGGCGCCCTTACACCACCATTATGAGTTGAAAGGCTGGAAAGAAAATCAAGTCGTAGTCCGATTCTGGATCATTACCATGATGCTCGTTCTGATCGGTCTGTCCACCTTGAAGCTGCGCTAATAACCAAAGTGATAACGCACCCATTCCACTCCGCAAGACGTTGTGCCCGGACAAGTTCCTCCACCAGGGAATCATGACTAAACCCCTGCATCCTGAATTATTAATTAAGCAGCTTCCCATTCGGGCCGCAGATTCCAGACGCGATCAAGCGGTTTCGGGAGTTGTCCGAACAGAACTTAATGAAGATGTCGGATTGTTGCGCCTCGCTCTGATAGAGGCCGTCATGAAAGAAGCGCGTGCCGATCGAACTGACTAATAGGCGAGCTTTGGTGCTCGGTCTAGGGGCAAGCGGACTATCGATGGCCCGCTGGCTGAGCAAACGCGGGGCTGTGGTTCGTGTTGCTGACAGTCGTGATTCGCCGCCATTCGCCTCAACCTTGCGCGGCGAACTGCCGGCTGTCGAACTGCAGACGGGCGCATTTCGCTTCGAGAGCCTGGATGATATCGACCTCATGGCGGTCAGTCCTGGGGTGCCCCTTGCCGAGCCGGTCATTCAACGAGCAGTAGAGCGAGGAGTCGAAGTAGTCGGCGACATAGAGTTGTTCGCGAGAATCAGAAGCGAGTTTCCTGGCAGCCGGGTGATTGCCATTACCGGGTCTAACGGAAAAAGCACAGTAACGGAAATGGTCGGCGCGATGGTACGTGCCGCAAAGATCAGGACACTGGTTGCCGGGAATATCGGTTTGCCCATTCTGGATGCGGTGTTGGAAGTCGCAGCCGGTAGCCGTCGTCCTCCGGATGTATTCGTGCTTGAACTGTCCAGCTTCCAACTGGAGTCAACGCGTACCTTGAATCCCGATGTCGCCGCCGTGCTGAACCTGAGCGAGGACCATTTGGATCGCTATTCGGGCATGCTCGATTATGCAACGGCGAAATCACGCATATTCATCGGCGCCGGAATCCAGGTCATAAACAGACAAGATGCGTGGGCAAAGAACATGATCGGCGGGGGACGTCCGGTTTTGACCTTCGGCTTGGATGAGCCTTGGGTCGACGGCAATTGGGGACTTCGTCAAATGAATGATGACCTCTGGTTGGCGGAAGGCAGAGCGAATCTGATGAAGGTCTCCGAACTCAGAGTAGAGGGCTTGCACAATGCTGGCAATGCTTTGGCCGCTTTGGCGCTATGCCGCGCAATTGGCCTTCCTTACGAGCCGATTCTTGATGCTCTCTTCACGTTCGAGGGCTTGCCACACCGGGTTCATAAAGTCGCAGAGATCAAGGGCATATCTTTCTACGACGATTCCAAGGGGACTAATGTAGGCGCTACTGTAGCCGCTCTCATGGGAATCGCCGCGAAAGTTGTGCTGATTGCGGGCGGAGAGGGCAAAGGGCAGGACTTCTCGCCGTTACGCAAGGCGGTTACCGAGAAAGCAAGAAGTGTCGTGCTTATTGGACGAGACCGCGACAAGATCGCCGCCGCCCTGGAAGGCTCTGGCGTCCCAATCATAAATGCTGAGAATATGCGCGACGCAGTACGCGTCGGATTTTCACTTGCGCAAATCGGCGATGCGGTGATGTTGTCTCCAGCGTGCGCCAGCTTCGACATGTTCAGCAACTACGAACATCGCGCCAAGGTTTTTATCGACGAAGTCCAGGCATTGGAGACCGGGCCTTGAACGGATCCCTCAGCCTTGGCGTCGCCGCAAAATCCACTTCAATTGCGGAATTCGATTACATCCTCATCAGTATCGCGGGCCTTCTCCTTGCCATGGGATTGATCATGGTCTATTCATCTTCGGTCGCAATCGCCGAAGGCGGCCGCTATACCGGCAACCAGGCAACCTACTACCTCGTACGACACGGGATATTCCTGTTCGTCGGGATCGTGGCTGGCTTCATATGCTTCCAGTTCCCATTAAATTTCTGGGAACAGGCCGCACCCTACTTGTTCTGCGTTGGTGTCGCGTTGCTGATGGTCGTTCTTATCCCAGGGCTGGGACGCGAAGTAAATGGCAGCCAAAGATGGCTTTCGCTTGGCCTGTTCAATCTGCAACCTTCAGAACTAATGAAATTATTCGCGGTGTTGTATGCCGCCGACTACACGGTCCGCAAAGCAGCACTGATGCACAGCTTTCGCAAGGGCTTTTTGCCGATGCTGGTTGTAATGCTTCTTACAGGCGGGTTGTTGTTGCAAGAGCCCGATTTCGGGGCGTTTGCCGTGATCAGCGCTATTGCCATGGGCATCCTTTTTTTGGGCGGCATGAATTGGAAATTATTTGCAACGTTAATCTTGCTTCTGCTGTTAGGTTTTGTAGTTCTGATCTGGACGTCGCCATATCGCCTGCAGCGGGTTACCGGATTTATGGACCCATGGTCGGATCCCTTCGGCAAGGGGTATCAGTTGTCCCACGCCCTCATTGCCTTCGGCCGGGGAGAGTGGTTCGGCGTTGGGCTGGGCGCGAGCGTAGAAAAGCTTTTTTATTTGCCGGAAGCGCATACGGATTTTCTGCTTGCCGTCATAGCCGAAGAACTGGGTTTCTGCGGGGTCTTAACGGTAATGGTTTTATTCGGCGTAATGATATGGAAAGCATTCGCTATTGGTAATCAGGCGGCACGCATGGAGCGCTGCTTCCCGGGACTGGTAGCCCAGGGAATAGCCTTGTGGCTTGGAGTCCAGACGTTCATAAACATGGGTGTGAACATGGGGGTACTGCCGACCAAAGGTTTGACTTTGCCTCTACTGTCATTCGGCGGCAGCGGCATCGTAGCCAATTGTTGTGCGCTTGCCGTTCTGCTGCGAGTCGATTATGAAAACAGGAAAATGATGATGGGCTATTCGCTTTGAGTCCAACAGTCCGCAGTTCTTTCTGCAAGGCGATTCTATATTCCGTCATCGCCGGTATGCGCAACCGCGACGCGGCCACGCCGTCGCTTCCCGGACCAGCCGGCCACAGGGCCGGGCAGTACACCGCTCGGGCGGCCACATGAGAACGATCCTTATCATGGCGGGTGGCACCGGAGGCCATATTTTTCCGGCACTCGCGGTTGCCGATCAAATGCGCGACAGCGATTGGAGAGTCGTTTGGTTGGGCTCAAAAACGGGCATGGAGTCAAGGCTGGTTCCGCAGTACGGCTTTGAAATGGAATGGGTTCGTTTCTCCGGTCTGCGCGGCAAAGGCATTCTGCGCGCACTGTTGCTGCCAATTAACTTGTTGATCGCATTCGCACAGAGCGCCCGCGCTATTTTCCGGGTGCGGCCCGATGTCGTACTTGGTATGGGAGGCTATATCTCCTTTCCCGGCGGGTTGATGGCCGCACTGCTGGCGCGTCCATTGATTTTGCATGAGCAAAATTCTGTAGCCGGGCTTGCCAACAAGGTGCTGGCACGGTTCGCAGATCGCGTCTTGGTTGCCTTTCCGAATGCGTTGCGCAATGCGGAATGGACCGGCAATCCGGTGCGCCGTGACATCACGCAATTGGTTACGCCCGAACGGCGGTACAGAGACCGCACTGGAAATCTCAATGTGTTGGTTGTCGGAGGAAGCCTCGGCGCACAGGTTCTGAATGAAACTGTCCCACGCGCGCTGGCGCTGATGCCGCCCTCAGGCAGGCCAAATGTGACACATCAGGCGGGCGAGCAGCATCTTGCTATGTTAGAGCGGGAATATCGGCTTGCTGGAGTTAGTGCTACAGCGTTGGCGTTTATTGAGGATATGTCCAGTGCCTATGCATCGGCGGACCTGGTCATCTGCCGAGCGGGCGCTCTGACGATTTCCGAGATCGCCGTCGCAGGAGTTGCGAGCGTGCTGGTTCCTTTCGCATTCGCGGTCGACGACCACCAGACCTTCAACGCCCGCTATCTATCGGACCGCTCCGCAGCGCTTTTGATTTCTCAAGCCGACTTTACCGCTCGCAAGCTGGCCGACGTGCTGCTCCGCTGTACAAGGGCAAAACTGCTCGAGATGGCGATAAAAGCCCGTGAATTGGGCAAGCCAGATGCAGCGCAAATTGTCGCGCAACGTTGTATGGCCATCGCCGCATGAAACACAAGGTAAAACATGTCCACTTCATCGGAATTGGTGGCGCGGGAATGAGCGGAATCGCAGAAGTGATGCTCAACCTGGGATTCGAAGTCAGCGGTTCTGATATTTCAGAAAATGCCGCCACGCTACGACTCAAGAACCAGGGAGCCAAAATTTCGATTGGCCATGATGCGAGCAATGTGAGCGGAGCGCATGCCGTAGTGACGTCGGCCGCGGTCAGGCAGGACAATCCAGAAGTGGCTGCTGCCCGCGCGAAGCGAATACCGGTCGTGCCGAGAGCCATGATGCTGGCGGAGTTAATGCGGTTGAAGCAGGGCATTGCAATCGCCGGAACGCATGGCAAAACGACCACCACCAGCCTCGTAGCCAGCGTGCTGGCGCAGGCAGGAATGGATCCAACCTTCGTTATCGGCGGCCGCCTTGAGGCCGCCGGATCCCACGCGAAGCTTGGGACCGGCGAGTTCATCGTGGTGGAGGCCGATGAATCAGATGCCTCCTTCCTTTATTTGCAGCCAGTTCTTGCGGTCGTCACGAATATTGACGCAGACCACATGGAAACTTACGGGCATGACTTTGGCCGCCTGCGGCATGCGTTTCTGGAATTTATCGAACACTTGCCTTTTTACGGAATGGCAGTTCTTTGCGCGGATGACGCCAATGTCAAAAGCTTGTTGCCGATTATCACCAAGCAAGTGACGACATATGGTATCGACGAAGGTGCACAGGTTCGTGCCGTGGAGATTCATGCCGACGCCGCCCGCATGTGCTTCCGTGTGGTACGTAGAAACGGCAATCTGAAACCTGCCGCTGATCTGAACATCGTGCTGAACCTGCCTGGTTTACATAACGTTCGTAATGCGCTTGCCGCAATTGCAGTCGGAATGGAAATTGGCGCTTCAGACGAAGCTATCGTAAAAGCGCTCGCCGAATTTCGCGGCGTCGGGAGGCGTTTTCAGCGCTATGGCGAGGTCCCCCTCCCCCAAGGAAGTTTCACGCTCATTGATGACTATGGCCATCATCCCGCGGAGATGGCCGCGACAATTTCTGCTGCGCGCGGCGCTTTCCCGAACCGGCGACTAGTGCTGGCCTTCCAACCTCACCGCTACACGCGAACGCGGGATTGTTTCGAGGATTTTGTCAAGGTTCTGTCGTCCGTCGACGCGCTCTTGCTTACCGAAGTCTATCCGGCGGGGGAAGCGCCGATCGTGGCTGCGGATGGTCGCGCGCTAGCGCGTGCCGTTCGTGTAGCCGGAAAAATCGAACCGGTATTCGTGGAACAAATTGTGGATCTTCCGGCCGCGATCCTGACGAAAACAACCAGCGGTGACGTAGTCATCACGATGGGAGCCGGATCCATTGGAACGGTGCCCGGAAAACTTGCAAAAGGAAATTGAGTTAGAAGCATGGACATGACGGACCTTATACAGATAGAGACGGCGGGACTGCGAGGCGTATACAGGCGCAACGAGCCGATGCATACGCACGTCACTTGGCGAGCCGGCGGAATGGCTGATCGCGCCTACACGCCTGCCGACCTCGACGATCTCGGCTTGTTTTTGCGCCGTCTGCCGCAACAGGAGCCAATATTGTTCGTTGGCCTTGGCAGCAATTTGTTGATCCGGGATGGAGGTTTTCGCGGGACAGTCGTGTTCACACATCGCGCACTTGCACATCTTGCTCTTGAGAGCGATTCCAATCCGCCTGAAGTTTATGCGGAAGCGGGTGTTGCGACACCGAAAGTCGCGCGTTTCGCCGCAAATAACAACTTGGAACATGCGGAATTTTTGGCGGGCATTCCCGGTACTGTTGGCGGTGTATTGGCGATGAATGCCGGCTGCTATGGATCCGAAACTTGGGATGTGGTCACGCGGGTGCGAACCATGGACCGCGCCGGGAAGTTGCATGTTAGAGCACGACGCGAATATGAAGTTGCTTATCGCAGTGTATCGCCGCTGAGCGCGCCCGACGAATTCTTTGTCGCCGCATGGTTTGGCTTTGCTCGAGGGGATGGAGAGAAAGCGCGTCAACGGATCAGGGAATTGCTGGCCAAGCGAATCGCCACGCAACCGCTGGGTGAACCGAATGCAGGCTCGGTCTTTCGCAATCCACCGCACGACTATGCTGCGCGTTTGATCGAGGCAAGCGGCCTCAAAGGATGGCGCATAGGTGCAGCTGAAGTGTCTTCAGTCCACGCAAATTTCATCGTCAATAAAGGCGGGGCGATTGCCCGGGACATGGAGCAATTGATTTCTCTTGTTCAGAACACCGTAAAACACGAAACCGGGGTAACGCTGGAGCCTGAAGTACGGATAGTTGGTGAAGCATGGAAGTGAAAGCATGAACATCAAGATTGGAAAGGTGGCCGTGTTGATGGGTGGCCGCTCATCCGAAAGAGAGATATCGCTGCTATCCGGACAGGCGGTGCTGGGCGCATTGCGTCAGCGCGGCGTGGATGCCCATGCTTTCGACCCGAAAGAGCGTGAATTAGGCGATCTCAAGCGAGAAAAATTCGAACGCGTTTTCATCGCCCTGCATGGTCGCTACGGAGAAGACGGTACCGTTCAGGGTGCACTCGAACTGCTTGGCATTCCCTATAGCGGGAGCGGCGTAATGGCGAGCGCTCTCGCAATGGACAAATGGCGCACTAAGCGCGTTTGGCTAGCCGAGGGGATTCCTGTCCCCAGCGATTTACTGGTGAATGAATCCTCAGATTGGGATGCCGTCGCAAAGACGCTGGGGTTGCCGCTCATCATCAAGCCGGTTCACGAGGGATCAACCATTGGCCTGACCAAAGTTCTCACGATTAAAGAATTGCCCGCTGCGTACGCGCTGGCGGTGAAGCATGACCGCATGGTACTTGCAGAAGAATTCGTGGATGGTCGGGAATTGACTGCATCGATCCTGCGAGAAACCGCTCTGCCATTGATACGCATCGAGGCACCGCAAGGAAATTACGATTATCAGAATAAATATTTTAGCGATAAGACCAAATATCACTGTCCGGCCGGGATCGCATCGGAGCTGGAAAAAACCATTCTGGAAGTTGCGCTGCGCGCGTTTAACGTTCTCGGATGTGAAGGGTGGGGCCGCGCCGATCTAATCCTGCGAGCCGACAATACCTTCTCCTTTTTGGAGATGAACACTTCTCCTGGAATGACGAGCCATAGTCTGGTCCCGATGGCAGCGCGACAAGCGGGCATCGCGTTTCCTGACCTTGTGCTCCGGATTCTCGAGGCTGCGCATGTGGGATGACGTTGCGACATTGAGGCTCAGTTCAAATGTTCTCTTCGCCCTGGCTGCAGCACTGGTGCTCTACGGTGCGGTGGATTATGTAGTCCACCTAAAGATCTATCCCCTGCGGGATGTCCGCGTTACGGGAGATATCTCGCACGTGACACGCGAACAAGTCGAAGCCGTTTTGTCTCGTGAACTGCGCGGCAATTTCTTTACGGTCGACCTTGCGCACGCACGCCAGGCTTTTAAAAAATTGCCGTGGGTACGTGCGGTAAATGTGCGCCGCCAGTGGCCGGACCGACTTGACTTCGAGGTCGAGGAATATAGACCAATTGCGCGGTGGGGCTCAACTGCACTCGTCAGCGCAGAAGGCGAGGTGTTCGAAGCTGCGGTCAACTCGAGGTTGCCGGTACTGCAGGGACCGGATGGAACGGCGGCGGAAATCGTGACGCGGCTCCAGACGTTTGGGAAGGTGTTGGAACCGTCAGGACGACGAGTAGCGCGAATCACCCTGTCGGCGCGACGTGCGTGGGTTCTGGAATTTGATGATGGCATGGTGCTTGAGCTTGGGCGCGACAACCTGGAAGCCAGGCTTTCCGGCTTTATATCAGCGTACGGACAAACGGTAGCTCGTCTGCCCGAACGCGCGGCGTATGTGGACCTTCGCTACGCGAATGGATTTGCGGTGCGTGCCGTGGGCCTCAAGTCGAATAAGAAAAAGAGTTAAAGGAAAAATGGCACTTAGCGGAAGAAAAGAAAACAAGAATCTTATCGTTGGATTGGATATCGGGACATCGAAGATCGCTGCCATCGTAGCTGAGATGAAAACTGAAGGAGGGTTCGAAGTCGTTGGCATGGGAAGTTCGCCGTCGCGTGGATTGAAAAAGGGTGTGGTCGTCAATATTGAGTCTACCGTCAATGCGATTCAACGGGCGCTCGAAGAAGCCGAGCTGATGGCTGATTGCAAGATACGTGATGTCTGGACGGGCATCGCAGGCAGTCATATTCGGAGTTTCAATTCTCATGGCATGGTGGCAATCAAGGACCGCGAGGTCGCGCAAAGCGATGTGGACCGCGTCGTGGAGACGGCCAAAGCAATACCTATCCCTACGGATCAGCAGATCCTTCACGTACTGAATCAGGAATTCGTGATTGACGGCCAGGAGGATGTCCGCGAGCCGCTTGGAATGAGCGGAGTACGGCTCGAGGTGAAAGTGCACATTGTGACCGGTGCAGTTTCCGCCGCTCAAAACATCATGAAATGCGTAAGGCGTTGCGGCCTCGAAGTCAATGATCTCATCCTTCAACCATTGGCGTCATCCATGGCTGTCCTTTCCGAGGACGAGAAAGATCTCGGTGTGTGCCTCGTTGACATCGGTGGCGGAACATCGGACATCGCCGTGTTCACGCAAGGAGCGATAAGGCATACGGCTGTAATTCCGATCGCCGGAGACCAGATTACGAACGATATAGCGATGGCGTTGCGGACGCCGACAAAGGAGGCCGAGGAGATAAAGCGACGCTATGGATGCGCGCTACGCGAACTCGCCGATCCGCAAGAAATGGTTGAGGTGCCGGGCGTTGGCGAGCGTGGCTCCAAGAAAATGTCACGTCAGACATTAGCTGAAGTCGTTGAGCCTCGCGTCGAGGAACTCTACTCGCTGGTGCAGGCCGAGCTGCGCCGCAGTGGCTTCGAAGAACTGCTTTCCTCTGGCATCGTCATTACCGGCGGCAGTGCCGGTATGCAGGGAATGGTGGAGCTTGGCGAAGAAGTTTTTCACATGCCTGTGCGTCTCGGATTGCCAAGCTACGCAGGTGGACTAGCCGAAGTAATCCGCAATCCGCGCTATTCGACAGGCGTAGGACTTTTGATGGCGGGCATCAGCCAGCATCAGCGGCATCAGATCGAAAAACTGCAAAGTGGATCAATCAAGCAAATTGTAGGGCGCATGAAAAAATGGTTCGAGACAAATTTTTGAAGGGAAGTGTCAGGAAGAAGTTCAGTTTTTACGTTTTATAACTACTACAAGGAGCAACTGATGTTTGAAATTGTAGATACGCAACCTCAGGAAGCAGTAATCAAGGTCGTCGGCGTTGGTGGGTGCGGTGGCAACGCGGTAGATCACATGATTAATGAAGGAGTGGATGGCGTGGAATTCATATGCGCCAATACAGATTCCCAGGCGTTGAAGCGGAACAAGGCCAAAACGCTCCTTCAACTGGGCCCCAACGTAACCAAGGGATTAGGGGCGGGTGCGAATCCGGACATCGGGCGGGAAGCGGCAATGGAAGACCGGGAACGCATCATCGAACTTATCGAAGGCGCCGATATGTTGTTCCTTACGGCGGGCATGGGTGGCGGAACCGGCACGGGCGCGGCACCAATTGTGGCGGAAGCAGCACGTGAACTCGGAATTTTAACGGTTGCCGTTGTAACCAAGCCCTTTGCGTTTGAGGGAAAACGTCAAAAGATCGCGCAGCAAGGACTGGAACAACTTTGCCGTCACGTGGATTCGCTTATAGTGATTCCAAACGACAAACTCATGCAGGTTCTGGGTGAAGACGTCAGCATGCTGGATGCATTCAAAGCAGCAAATACCGTTTTGCACGGTGCAGTTGCCGGCATTGCAGAGGTCATCAAATGCCCAGGATTGGTCAATGTGGATTTTGCCGATGTTCGCACGGTCATGTCAGAGATGGGCATGGCGATGATGGGCTCGGCAGTGGCCGCTGGAATAGAAAGAGCACATTCAGCGGCTGAGCAAGCTGTCGCGAGCCCGCTATTGGAAGATGTAAATCTAGCTGGGGCTCGCGGCGTACTCGTAAATATTACGGCTGGTTCAAGCCTCAAAATGAAGGAAGTTCATGAAGTCATGAACACCATCAAAGGATTTACGGCGGAAGATGCGACGGTGATTGTCGGTACTGTCATTGATGAAACAATGGAAGATCGCTTGCGGGTCACCATGGTAGCTACCGGGTTAGGTGGCGCAGTCAACCGGCCGCAGCAAAAACCGTTGACAATGGTGAAGACTGGAACCGACGGCGTACCGGTGGAAGTAAACTACGGAGATCTGGAGGCTCCGGCCGTAATGCGCCGGCGCTCGCGAGACGCTGCTGTGGCCGCCATGAAACAGTCCGGAGTCGACATGCTGGATATTCCGGCTTTCTTGCGCAAGCAAGCTGATTAGAGGAATTGGGCTTGAGTGCTGCGGCTGCGACGCAACGCCTTTTGTTGTGGCGCAGCGCAAATGCCTATGATAATCTAATCAGTCGCTTAGTCCTTTGATAGCACCAAAGCGTAAACCATCAATATTGCTCGAGCGCATGGCATGATCAAACAACGCACGCTGAAGAACATCGTTCGAGCAACAGGGGTTGGCTTACATACAGGCGAGAAGGTTTATCTGTCCTTACGGCCGGCAGTCGCCAACAGCGGCATTATCTTTCGCCGCATCGACCTCGACCCAGTAGTCGAGATCAAGGCAGATCCGTACGCGGTCGGGGATACCCGTTTATCGTCTTGCCTGGAGCGGGATGGTGCGCGCGTCCAGACTGTAGAGCATTTGATGTCAGCTTTGGCCGGACTGGGCATCGATAATCTCTACGTCGACTTGACCTCGGGCGAGATACCGATAATGGACGGATCGGCGTCCCCTTTTGTTTTTCTCTTGCAATCTGCGGGGATCGAAGAGCAGCCGGCAGCCAAAAAGTTCATTCGCATCAAAAAACCAGTCGAAGTAAAGCAGGGCGACAAGTGGGTGAGATTCGATCCTTACAATGGATTTA
>Ga0134122_10000606_pt1 | contig 24591 bp, 25 predicted proteins | sample KB302_FD_96461 | JGI IMG/M metagenome (GOLD analysis project Ga0134122, IMG submission 96461) | Terrestrial soil microbial communities without Nitrogen fertilizer from Kellogg Biological Station, Michigan, USA - KB3-0-2 | ecosystem: Environmental > Terrestrial > Soil > Unclassified ...
ACTAACGTCCAACTTTTGTCATTTGGCACCCTTACCAGACCTTTCTATGCTCCCACCCGATATCGCAACGAGGACATAGTCATGCATCAGATGATTCGCCTGGCGATCGCTGCCGTCCTGGCCGTCGCTTTCGCCTGCCCATCCGCCATTGCGACCGCACAGCCCGTCAAGCAGATTAAACTGAGCGACAAGCACGTCGAAGGCTTCATCGCGGCGCAGCAGGACATGGCCGGCGTTGCCGAAAAGATGCAAGGCAGCACCTCCGACAAGCCCGATCCTAAGATCGAGGCCGAGCTTGAGTCGATTGCCAAGAAGCATGGCTTTCAATCGTTCGCCGAGTATGACGACGTCGCCGGCACCATTTCCATGGTGATGGCCGGGATCGATCCGCAGACCAAGGCGTTCACCGAGCCGCAGATCGCCATCAAGAAGGAGATTGAAGAGGTCACCGGCGACAAGTCGATCCCTGACAAAGAGAAAAAGCAGATGCTCGACGAATTGAATGATGCGCTGAAGTCGGCCGCGCCCATTCAGTTTCCGAGCAATATTGAGATGGTCACCAAATACTACGACAAGATCGACGCGGTCTTGCAATAGGACAGGAGCGCTAAGGATGCCGGCGCCGAAATCGGCGGCTCGCCGCCTCCCGCCCGCGACGCGCGAGGCTGGCGAGCTCAAGCGCGAACGTGCCGGCGCCGTGCGCATTCTCACGCTGGCCCGGCCGGAAAAGCGCAACAGCTTGTCCGAAGCCATGCTCGGGGCGTTGCAGGCGGCAATTGCCGAGGCCGATGGCGACGATGCCGTGCGCGCGGTGGTGCTTGCCGCGCAAGGCCCGGTGTTTTCCGCTGGGCACGACTTGAAAGAGCTGACCGCCCGGCGCAGCGATGCCGACGGCGGCCGCGCCTATCATGCACAGATCATGCGTCAATGCTCGGACATGATGCAGTCCATCGTGCGCTGCCGCAAGCCGTTCATCGCCGCCGTGCAGGGACCGGCGCTGGCCGCCGGCTGCCAGCTGGTGGCGAGCTGCGATCTGGCGGTCGCGGCGACGCAGGCCACCTTTGCGACCCCCGGCGTCAATATCGGCCTCTTCTGCTCGACGCCGATGGTCGCCTTGTCGCGCAACGTCCCGCGCAAGCGCGCCATGGAGATGCTCCTCCTGGGTGAACAGCTCCCCGCCGACAAGGCCGCCGACTACGGCCTCGTCAATCGCGTCGTGCCGGCGGCGCACGTCATGGGCCAAGCGCTGGCGCTGGCCGAGCAGATCGCCGCCAAGCCTAAGGCCACCGTGGCGATCGGCAAGGAGGCCTTCTATCGCCAGCTCGAGATGGACCTGGCCGACGCCTACAGCTATGCCGCCAGCGTGATGGTGGAAAACATGCTGCACGCCGAGGCCAAGGAAGGTATCGGGGCCTTCCTGGAAAAACGCCACCCCGATTGGAATCAAAGCTGACATTGCGTTCCCGGTCTGCGCCTGCCAAAAGCAGCCGCGAGGAGCCGCCGTCGGGCCAAGGCATGGACCACACCACCTATAGCGATACCTACATCGCCGACATTCTGCGCGAGGCGCGCGTCATTGCCATGGTTGGGGCGAGCGGCAGCAACAACCGGCCGAGTTACTTCGCCATGAAGTACCTGTTGGGCAAAGGCTACCGCGTGCTGCCGATCAATCCGACCGCGGTGGGCCAGAGCATTCTCGGCCAACCGGTGCTGGCATCGCTGGCCGAGCTTTCCGCGCCGGTGGACATCGTCGATATCTTTCGCGGGTCGGCGGCCGCCCTCGAGATCACGCGCGAGGCGATCGCCCTCAAAGACAAGCTCGGCATCAAGGTGATCTGGATGCAACTGGGCGTGCGCAACCAAGAGGCGGCGGCGGAGGCGGCAGCGGCCCACCTTAAGGTGGTGATGAACCGCTGTCCGAAAATCGAGTACGGGCGCCTTTCTGGCGAGATCGGCTGGGCCGGCGTGAACGCGGGCGCCATCTCCTCAAAGCGCCCACTCCTGGGCCAGCGCGGCGTGCAAAACCACGTGCTCGCCGGCCGACGCTAGGGCGCGCGACGTGCCGGTCGGGCGAAGGCCTCAGAACAGGGCATAGCCGCCGTCGATCAGGAAGGTATCGCCGGTGTGGTAGCGGGAGGCCTCGCTCATCAAATAGACGGCAATGCCACCGAAATCATCGCCGGTCCCCCAGCGTCGCATGGGAATGCGCGGCAGCACGTTGCCTGCGAACTTTTCGTTGGCGATCGCGCCCGCCGTCATATTGGTCTCGATCCAGCCCGGCAAAATCGCGTTGGCGCGAATGCCGTGCCGCGCAAACTCCACCGCCAGCGCGCGAAGCATCGATATCAGGGCACCCTTGGTGGCGGCGTAGTGTTCGTTGCGCGCGGCGCCTTCGATGGCAGCGAGCGAGGCCGTGCCAACGAGCACACCGCCGCCGCCGCGCTCGACCATGTGCCTGGCGGCGGCGCGGAAGGTGTAGAAGGCCCCGTCGAGATTGACTTTCAACACCCGGTGCCACTCCTTGGCCTCGATCGCTAGGAACGACGGCGTGCCGCGACCGCTGACACCGGCATTGGCAAAGCAGCCGTCGAGGCGTCCAAGCACGCTCAGCGTCTCGGCCATGGCCGCTTCCACGGCCGCCTCCTCGCCGACGTCGCAGTCGAGGGCGAGGACGCGACGCCCGGTGGCCTCGAGTTCGGCCTTGGCCGCGCGGTTCTTGGCCGCATTGGTCCCCCAGATGGCCACGTCGGCGCCGGCTTGGGCCACGGCGCGGGCCATGCCCAAACCGATGCCGCTATTGCCGCCGGTCACGAGGGCGACCTTGCCGCTGAGATCGAAGGGCGTGTACATGGGGTCAACTCCGAGGGCCGCAAGGCAGGGCGCGTGCCGGGCGCCGCGCACCGGCCCACGCTTAAACGCGCCGCTTGACGCCAACAAGCGATGCCCAACGCAAGGGGGCGCGCGGCACAAAGGTAAAGGTAAGGCGCGCGGGGGCTCCGCGCGCCGTGGTCTCGCTAACAGCCGATGCTGGTAATGCCCTACAGCTTGTGCGCCATGCGCTCCTTCTTGGTCGCCAAATAGCGCTTATTGTAGGGAGAGGCTTTGACGATGAGCGGTATCTGCTCGATCACATCCACCCCCTCTTCCCGCAGGGCCTCAACCTTGGCGGGATTGTTGGTGAGCAAACGGATCTCGGGATAACCGAGGTCAAACAGGATGTGGGCGGCCAGGTCATAATCGCGCGCCTCAATCGGAGCGCCGATGGCGACATTGGCATCCACCGTATCGTAGCCACGATCCTGCAGCGCGTACGCCCGGATCTTGTTGACGAGCCCGATGCCGCGGCCTTCCTGGTAGGGCAGGTAGACCAGCACACCCGTCTGGCTCGAGACGATTCGATCCATGGCGGCCTGCAGCTGCGGGTAGCAGTCACAGCGCAGGGAGTGAAAGATGTCCCCCGTGACGCAGCCGCTGTGCACGCGAACGACAGGCAGCTGGTCGCCGGCATCCTTCGACCGGTGCACCAAAACCAAAGCCTGCGTGTTCGGATCGGTCCCCTGGTAGGCACGTGCCTCCAGTTGTAACTCTTGGCCTCTAAATTCAATTGGTAGGATCGTCTGAGCTGTCCAATCGAGTTCAAGCTCAAACGACTTCACCGCATTCGATTGCATCGAACTCTCCAAACGGCATGTCTGCGCGCATATGGGCTGGCAATTTGGGTCTTGTAAAGGCGAGCCGCCAGCGACGCCGCGTCACAAGTTGTTACAAGGAATTCTCCCTCCACCCGATGATCCCCAGTGTCCGAGCGCATACCCGGCAAGCAGGTTGGGGACCGCTGCGAGCAGGTGGACAAGACCGCAAAGTCGAGCCCGAAGTGCCAGATCGAAGCGGCTCGGGCACGTCTCGGTGTCTCTCCCTCCTGGATAACTGCTCGAACATGAACGCAGAATGTATGCCATCGGTTCCCGCATAATCGTTCGCATATGGATAAATATCACGAGACGTTTTGTCTTTATTGATCATAAGGTTATGGATAACCTATGGGTATCCTGACGATTTCTTCGCACCTGCACGCGGGGCCGCGTGCAGCGGCTTTGCTCGCTTCTTCTTCATTGCCGGTTCATCGCAGCTGTGATGGTCTATGACAGCTGTATGACACCTCGGGCGTTCCTAAATGAGCGATCAAACTGTTGGTCTGCCAGCAAGAAAGTCGCGCTGGTCGCGAACGCGCGCGCTCGGGCGCAAGTGGCTCTATGACCTCGAATTACGCCCGGCGTCGGCCTGGGCCATCGTGGCCGTACTCGGTCTGGTGCTGGCAAGGTACTTCTGGTTGGGCGAGGGTAGCCCGTCCAACATTCTTTTCACCGCCGCCGTGACGGGCGCTCTGGTCGGCTTCGTGGTCCTTTTGTCGCGGCGGGTCCTGTTCGCAAGCGTCCTCGTCTCGGCCGTGATCGTCTTGGTGGTGGCCGTGGCGGGCGTGAAGCGCTCGATCATGAACATGGTCGTACATGCCTACGACCTCGTCTTCTATCTCAGTTCTTGGTCCACGATCAGCTTTCTGTGGACCGACCACCGGCGCTACGTGCTGGCGTTCTTGGCGGCGCTGGTGGGCATGCTTGGCGTAAGTTGGCTCGCCTACCGCGCGGACCCCAGCCGCGTGCCCCGCCGCTGGGCGGCCGTCACCGTGATCGCCTGCATCGGGTTGGCCGCGCTCGGCGCCTACGCCAAGGGCGAGCGGCGCCATATGCAATTTTACTTCTCCGGGCTTTATCTTTCCTCCTTCTACGCCTCTTGGGGGGAGACTATCGAGGCGCTCTATCGCGGCACGCTGTTGGAGGCGGCGGCCAAACCCGCCGGCCCCGCCTTCGCGATCCCGAAGACCTGCCCAAGCCGGGGCAAGCCGCCCCACATTATCCTGGTGCATCAAGAATCGGTGGTGCAGCCCTCGCTCTTTCGCACGCTCCGCTACGACAGCTCGATCGATTCCTTCTTTCGCTCCGATGATGACCAACTGCACGCCCTACGGGTGGAAACCTACGGCGGCGCCTCCTGGCTGACCGAGTTCTCGCTGCTGGCGGGGGTCTCCACCCATTCCTTCGGCGGCATGCGCCAGTTCGTGCAGACCTTCACGCAAAGCAAACTCAAAGACACATTGCCGCAGGCCCTGCAGCGCTGCGACTATCGCAACATCGTATTCTACCCAATGTTGAAGAATTTCGTATCAAACGACCGCTTCTACAGCTCCATCGGCCTGACGGAGATTTTCGATCTCAAGGCCCAAGGCGCACCCTCCGCGCAGGAGCGCGACAGCTTCTATTATGGCAATGCGCTGAAGGAGATGGAGCGGCACTTGCGCACTTCATCCAAGCCGCTCTTCACCTTCATCCAAACCATGTCGGCGCACTGGCCCTACGACTTCAAGTATGAGCCGCAGCTGGACGTTCCAGGCGGCGGTCCGGGCACCGACCCGGAGATGAGCGAATACCTGCGCCGGGTTGCGATCGCCAAAATGGATTACGAGGCGTTCGTGCAGCAGCTGGTCAATCGGTTTCCCAACGAGCGCTTCTTGCTCGTGCACTACGGCGACCATCATCCCATGGCCACCCGCACCTTGCTCGGCTACGGGGACGAAACGGAGGCCGAGGACGTGCTGCTCGATCCCGATTCGATCGGCTTTCACACCTACTTCGCCGCGCACGGCATCAACTATCGCATGCCTCCACTACCGCGCTTCCAGCCCCTCGATGTTGCCTATCTCGGCAGCATCATCCTCGACCTCGCCGGCCTGCCCTTGTCCGATTCGCACAGGGAGCGCCTGCGGCTGATGGCGGAGTGCAACGGGCGCTACTATAGCTGCGCCCGCCGCGAGGACATCTTGGCCTTCCACCGGCGCCTGATCGACTCGGGTGTGGTGATAACCGACTGAGCCGCCGGCGGCTTTGCCCGCCGCAGCGCGCCCGCCGCCCCGGCCGCTTGTGATTGGCGCGCATTGGTGGCAGAGGAATGGGATGGCCCCGGCGAGGGTGGCCCGCGACGCGTAAGGATAGCCCCTTGTCGATCTCCAATCCGCACGCCGCGCCCCCCCAAGAGGCGCGCCCAGCGCGGCGGCTCATTACCGTGGTCGTCCCGGCCTTCAACGAGGCGGCGGGATTGGAACGGCTGTTGGCGCGCTTGCGGCCGGTGCTGGAGGGGCTCGGGTTCGACTGGGAGATCATCTTTGTCGACGACGGCTCCAGCGACGGCACGCGCGACAAGCTCAAGGGCCTCAATGCCAACCAACCCAACGTCAAGGGGCTCGTGCTCAGCCGCAACTTCGGCAAGGAGAACGCCATGGCGGCCGGATTGCGCTACGCCAAGGGCGACGCCGTCGTCGTCATGGACGCGGACCTGCAACATCCCCCGGAGCTGATCGCCACATTCGTCACGCTTTGGAATGAGGGCTACGACATCGTCTACGGGCAGCGCCTCGATCGCGCCGCCGACAGCCTCGCCCATCGCTGGGCCGCGCGCGTGTTCTATGCGGCCTTCCGCAAGCTGACCCGCACGGCGCTGCCGGCCGGGGCCGGCGACTTTCGCCTGCTCGATCGCAAGGCGGTCAACGCCATCAACACCCTGGGTGAACGCGCGCGGTTCACCAAGGGACTGTATGCCTGGATCGGTTTTCGCTCGCGCGGGGTACCCTTCCAGGTGCCGGCGCGCACGGCGGGAAAGAGCCGCTGGCGGCCGCGCGAGCTGCTGCGCTTTGGCATCGACGGGCTCGCCTCATTCACGACCATACCGCTCAAGGTCTGGTCCTACGTCGGCCTGCTTATTTCGCTGCTCGCCTTCTGCTATGCGATGATCTTTCTGATCAAGACCTTGATCTACGGCACCGATGTGCCGGGCTTTCCGACCTTGGTCATCTCGGTGATGTTCTTTGCCGGGGTGCAGCTCTTGTCGCTCGGCATCATTGGCGAATATCTGGGTCGGGTCTACGAGGAGGTCAAAGGCCGGCCGCTGTTTTTGGTGGCCGAGGAATTGGGCATGGAGGACGAGGCGCGCGGCGCGCCGGCGCAGCGCCGACGCGAGGCTTGATCGCGCCGGCCGGTCACACCCGCGGCGTGGGCGATGGGATCATTGGGTGAGCATGGTCATTCTTTGCGCCGATGACTACGCACTGAGTTTGGGGGTCGCGCGCGCCGTCGGCGAGCTGTCGGCGGCCCGGCGGCTGTCGGCCACCAGCGTCTTGGTGACGGCGGCGCATTGGCCGGGGTTGGCGCCCCGGCTCTCGGTCCACCGCGGGCATCTGGCGATCGGTCTGCATTTTAATCTCACGCTGGGCTCGCCGCTGGGCAAAATGCCAAGGCTGGCCCCGTCGGGCACGCTGCCCAGTCTGGCGAAATTGATCGGTGCGGCCTTGCTGGGCCTGATCGACCGCACGGAAATCAGGGACGAACTCGAGCGGCAGCTCGATCATTTCGAGCGCGGCCTGTCGTTTCCGCCAGACCAGCTCGACGGACACCAACACGTCCACGTCCTGCCCGGAATCCGCGAGGTGGTGCTCGAGACGCTGGCCCGGCGCTATCCAACCCTGCCGCCGCTGGTGCGCGACCCCAGCGACCGCTGGGAGGCGATCGCCGCCCGTCCCAGCGCCAAGAGCAAGGCCGCCCTGGTGGCGACGCTGGCGCTCGGATTTGCGGCCGCGGCGCGCCGGCGCGGGCTACCGACCAACCAGGGCTTTTCCGGCTTTTCCAAGTTCGACGTCAGCGTCCCTTACGCAAGCGAACTCGAGGAGGCCCTCAAGCATCTCGGTGCGCGACCGCTCGTCATGTGCCATCCCGGCCATCCCGACGCCGCGCCCGCCCACGGCGACCCGGTCGCCGCGCGACGCCGCATGGAGTACGACGCCTTGATGGCAGACCGGGCGCTGCCGCAGCGCATCTGGCGGCCCTCGCGCGGTTCCGGCGGTCCGCCCGTCGACTGGGCAAGCGTGTGGTTGTAAAGCCGATGCAAAGGGCCGGCAGCGACAGCACCAGATTGCGGCATGGCCGGTTTCGGCACGGGTTGGCCTTTTTGCTGTCGGGCGGGCTTGCCTTCACGGCCGACGCGCTCACCCTCAAGGCCCTGACCGTGCTGCTGGGTCTCAATCCCATCTTCGCCCGCCTGTTTGCCATCTCGCTGGCGATGCTGGTCGGCTGGCTGGCGCACCGCAGCTTCACGTTTGCCTTGCGCGTGCCGCCGAGCCTCGCCGAATTCCTGCGCTATACCGCGGTCGGCTGGAGCGTCGCGGCCGTCAACTATGGCCTGTTCGTTGGCATCCTTTTGTTGTGGCCTGCCGCCGAACCACTGGTTGCGCTGTTTTTCTCCTCGCTGGTGGCGACCCTGTTCGCCTATCTCGGCATGCGCTACGCCGCCTTTCGCGTTCACCGCGGCTGAGGCGTGCGCTGGGTCAAGCCGGCGCCGCCCTCGGCCAACCCAACGCCAGGCCGGCTCGCAAAATCTCAAGGCGACAGGCGCCGAGCCGGCGCGCTAGGCTCGGCGGCGAGATCGGCCCCGCCTTTTTGCCGACCCGCTGCCGCAACAGGTGACCATCGCCATGAAGATCGACGCCGTCGAACTCACGCTATTTGCATGGGAGGACATTCCCCCAACCAAGTACACCACCGGCACGCTCAATCTCTCCGGGCGCAGCAGCTTGGGCCTCCTCAGGCTCAGGACCGACACCGGCATCGACGGCCATGCCTTTCTGGGATCTGCCACCAACCCGGCCGACACAGATGCCGGTGCCTTGATCCGCTTTCTCAAGCCGGTCTTGCTGGGCAAGGATCCGTTGGGGCGCGAAGAGCTGCACGCGGCCATGCGCTCCCGCCAGCGCCACACGGGGCTGCGCGCGATCGGCGCCTGCGATACCGCGCTCTGGGACATCGGCGCCAAGGCCGCCGGCATGCCGCTGCATGCCTTTTTGGGCAGCGCGCGCTCGGCGATCGGCGCCTACGCCTCCAGCCAGGTGCTCGACAGCGTCGCCGCCTACGCGGACGAGGCGGCGCAGTTTCGCGCCGATGGCTGGAAAGCCTACAAGATCCATCCGCCGCATGGTCCCGAGCAAGATATCAAGGTGTGCGAGGCCGTGCGCAAGGCGGTCGGCGATGACTACACCTTGATGCTCGACTCGACCTGGAGCTACCGCTACCCGGAAGCGCTCAAGGTCGGACGCGCCATCGAGCGGCTCGGCTTCTTGTGGTTTGAAGATCCCCTCAATGAAGAGGACATCTATTCCTACGTGAAGCTGCGCCAGAAGCTCGATATTGCGATTCTCGCCACCGAGTATCCGGGCGGCGATATCGGCACCTACGCGGTGTGGCTGACCGAACGGGCCACCGACTATCTGCGCGGCGACATTCCCCAAAAGGGCGGGCTCACCACCATGCTCAAGACCGCGCATCTGGCAGAGGCTTTCCACATGAACTACGAGGTGCACCACGGCGGCAACTCGCTCAACAACATGGCGCAACTCCACTTCGCCTGCGCGATCGCCAACACCACCTACTTTGAGGTGCTGTTGCCGCACGGCGCCCACAAGTACGGGCTCAAGAATGATATCGTGGTCGGCCCGGACGGTTTGGCGCATTGCCCGACAGCGCCGGGCATCGGCGCTGAAATCGATCTTGAGCTCATCGCGCACAAGACGACGGCAAAGCTGAGTTGAGGGCGACGGGCGGCCGCCGGCCGCTTGGTCGCTTGCTTGGTCGCTTGCTGGGCGACGGCGTCGCGGGGGGTAGGCCTCAGTCCCGTTGCCCAATCTCTTTGGCGAAGACGGCAATGGCATCGGCAGCCGCCGCCAAGTTGCCTCGGCGGGTGTGACCAGAGGCCCCGCGCGGGCCCAAGTCGTGATCACCGTCGGGGGCCCAAGTGAGCCGAATGACGCCCGACAACGCATAGCCCTCAACCTCGCCGCGGTTGCCGAAGGGATCGCGTTCGCCCTGAACGATCAGGGTTGGACAGGCGAGGTCTTTGAGATGGGCGGTGCGCAATTGCGCAGGCTTGTGCGGCGGATGAAAGGGATAGCCCAGACAGATCAGGCCGGCGATCAGTCCCTCGCCGCACAGCCGATCCGCCACCAGGCTCGCGACCCGACCGCCCATGGATTTGCCGCCGATGAGCAGGGGCACGCCTTTCGGCGCCGCCCGCGCGGCAGCCACATACTCATCGATCAGGCGTTCGGCTCGCGGCGGCGGTTTTTTGGCGCCGCCGGCGCGGCGCCCCGCCATATAGGCAAACTCGAACCGCAAGGTGGCGATCCCCCGCTCTGTCAGGGCGGCTGCGATCGCGGCCAGAAATGGCGTCGTCATGCCGGCCCCTGCGCCATGCGCGCACAGGAAGCGGGCCGATGGGCTCGTCGGCCCCGAGGTCAGGAATTCGACCATGGCGCGCGCACTCTTTCTGTGCCCTGTCCGTGTTGTGGGCCTGGCCCCGGGGCGCCCCAGCGTCACCCAGGCTCGGTGGTCTGCCGAAACTCTCGTGGGCCGGCCGCCGTTGCAGCAGCTCCGAATCGCTTTACGTCCACGGGGCGCAACATGGCTAGCGGTGCGTCAAGATCGATTTTGCGTTGGACATCTCCGCCGGCCTCTTTTCCGCCGCGACTGTGCCAAACAAGAAACAAACGAGGGTTGTTTATAGAGCTCGGCCTGGAACACAATGTGAACGTCGTGAGGTCTTGTGATGCGTCCCAGTGTTCCGCGTGGCCCCGTGTTGTTGCCCCGTGTTGCGTTGCGTTTATCCCCAGTTCACGACCCTGTGATCACGCCGAAGACGGTGGTGCTGCGTTCCCTCTTCGCTCACAGGGCCGACCCGAGTGGAGCCAGGTTGTTGCGTCCTCCCTCGGAGCTCAGTTGGTTGCGTCGCGTTGCCAAACGTTGTGTTGCGTCTGCGTCACCTCAATCCCCCAAACCAAGCATCGGGCCCGCCATGGCGGACCTCAGGCGAGCCGCGGCCGCAAAAAAGTGTGCGCGTCTGGCGGCACGGCTCGCCGATCTGGCCGGTCCCGGTGACAGGCGTTTAGGAGCAGCTTGCATGTCTGTTGCACAGTCTTCCTGTCGGCCGCGTACAGACGCTGCGCACTGGGTCGCCCTGAGCGAGGCGGCCGCGGCGATCGTGCGGTCGCTGCCGCCACCGGCCCCCTGCATGGGTCGCGGGCGCCAAGGCCGTCAAAGTGATGAGGATGATTAGGGACGGTCGCCTGCTCCGCCGTCCCTGCAGCAGGCGCATCCAGCGTGCGACAGCCAAGTCAAAGAAGGTTTCACGTGACAAGGTTTTGCGTCGTGAAACCGAGACGCTGGATGCGCCTGCTACTCGCTGCAGCTTAAGCCACAACAAACCACAAACCCGGAAGGTGTCAGAGATGTTCCCCCGCCACGTGAATCCGATGCAATGGCAGCTGGCGATGGACTATGCGCGTCTAGCCTGCGCGCGCATTTTTCGCGACGGCGGTAGCGCCAGCGATGCGCTCAGCGCTTTCAACTTGGCCCCGGCCACGACGACGCCCGATTGGAACACCTCGGTCAACCGCATTGCCGAGGCCTTATGCGTCAGCCAACAGCGCAAGGCGGCCTGAGGCAATCGAAACGGCTTAGGGCTCCAATTCGGTGTCCCAGTAGAGGTAATCGAGCCAGCTCTCGTGCAGGTAATTGGGCGGGAACAACCGCCCGTTGCGGTGCAGTTCGAACACCGTCGGCCGATAAGGCATCTGCCGAGGCTGCATGCCGGCGTGGTGGGCCAAATGCCCGCCCTTGCTCAAATTGCACGGGGCGCAGGCGGCAACGACATTGTCCCAGCGGGTCTGTCCCCCGCGCGAGCGGGGGACGAGGTGATCGAAGGTCAGATCGTCCTTAGCGCCGCAGTATTGACAGGCGAACCGATCGCGCAGGAACACGTTAAAGCGCGTAAAGGCCGGATAAAGTGCAGGTTTCACATAGGTCTTGAGCGAGACCACGCTCGGCAGCCGCATCTCAAAGGAGGGGCTGCGCACAAAGCGCTCGTATTCAGAGACGATGTTGACCCGCTCCAAAAACACCGCCTTGACCGATTCCTGCCAGCTCCAGAGCGACAAGGGATAGTAGCTCAGGGGACGGAAGTCGGCATTGAGCACAAGGGCCGGGAAATTCTCCGGCGCGGCGGTGTAAGCGTTCACAGCTCCGATCTCGCGACCATATCGTTGGGACGAATCAACGCCCCCGGCTCGATGAGCGGGGCCATACTAGCTGTGCGTGTCGGGCCTGTGAAGGCATCGGCGCCTGATTGAAAAGACAGGCAAAATTGCGCAATGACGCATCGCGCCTCAGGCCTTGAAGGCTTGCGCAATGAAGCCCCCACCCAGACGCTCGCCAGCGGCATCGATGCCGTGCGCAAGGCCGGGCCGCACGTGCCACTCGACCGCGAGGCCGGCGGCGGCCAGCTGCTCGCGCGCCAGATGCAAGGCCTCCACGGGAATAAGATCGTCGGCCTCACCGTGCACGAGCAGAACGGGCGGCCTGGTTTTAATCTCCCCCAGACGCTCCGGCCCCGCCAGCAGGCCCGAGTAGGCAACCACCGCCGCGGGCGCAACCGCCCGGCGCAAAGCCACATGCAGGGCGAGCATGCTGCCCTGGCTAAAACCAACGAGCGCCAGGCGCTCCGGGGCGAGGCCGAGGCGCGCAAGCTCTTGGGCGATAAAGCGATCGAGGCCGGGCGCGGCGGCAACGACGCCGCGCCCGTACTCGCTGGGATCTTGCAACGTCAGCGCGAACCACTGCAGCGCGCCCAACATTCCCGGAAGCGCTTCCGGCGCATTCGGGGCCACGAAGGCAGCGTCGGGCAAGCGCGAGCGCCAGCCATGCGCCAAGGCGATCAAATCGTCCCCGTTCGCTCCGTAGCCGTGCAGCAGCACCACCAAGGCGGTGGCTCGGCCGCTCGCGGGTGCGAGCCGTGGTCCATCAAGCGCGCGCAACGTACTCAAGGCCATTACACCGGTGTTGCCCTGCCCAGGCGTTTTAGATGGGCGTAGTAGTTCCACAACAGGCGCGCCGCCACCCCGCGCCAGGGTCGCCAGCGCTCGGCGATGGCGAGCAACTCATCGGCGCTCGGACGCGCCTTGAGACCCAGCGCCTTTTGCGCGCCGACCTGCAACGCCAAATCGCCCGCCGCAAAGCCGTCACCCCGGCCGAGACAAAACATGATGTAGATGTCCGCCGTCCAGGGGCCGATACCATTGATCGCGGTCAATGCGGTCTGAATTTCCGCATCGCTGTGGGCATCGAGCGCGATCAGGTCGAGACCATCGGCGCAGGCGGCACAGATCGCGCGCAAGGTGCGGATCTTGGCGCGCGACAATCCGGCGGAGGCGAGCGCGACATCCTCGAGTTGCTGAACGGCAAGGGGCTCGAAGGGCTGGCACAGGCCCAGCGTGCGCAGCCAAATCGCCGAGGCGCTTGCCACCGATAGCTGCTGGCCGACGATGATTCGGGCCAGGCCCTCGAAGCCTGCGGGCCGCCGCCGCAGGGGCGGATCCCCCGCGGCATCGTGCACCATGCGCATGATTTGACATCGGCGCCTGAGCGCGCGCACGCCCTCGCGCACATCCTCCTCGCTGGCAATGACCCGCAGCACCGGCGGCACCCGCCGCGGCAGGCTCACGGCGCTCACCGGGCGCGTGACGGCGCGCGAACGTTTTGCCTTGTCGGCGGGTCCGTCCCGCTTGCTGACCCTGTCCGCCTTGCTGCCCACGCACCTTGGCTCCGCCTGACACTCGACCCCGATCGTGGCGGGGCATCTTTGGTGTAGCGGTGCCCGTGGGTTTGACGCAAGCTCGGGCGATAATGACCGCGCCCGGGGATCCCGGCCGTGCTCGGCCCCAACGGCGCCACGCCCTCCCGCTTGTCTTGGAGCACGTCCGCAACGCCTATGCATTCACGCCCGGTTTTTAGGTTTGCGCCCAGTCCCAATGGCGCACTGCATCTCGGTCACGCGCTCTGCGCCCTCATTGGCTTCGAGCGCGCCCGGGCGCTGGACGGTCGCTTCCTGGTGCGCATCGAGGACATCGATGCCGGGCGGGCGCGGGTCAAGTTCATCGCCGACATCTTTACGGACCTGCGCTGGCTCGGGCTGACCTGGGCGGAGCCGGTGCTACGGCAGTCCCAGCGCTTGGCCGCCTACGCTGCGGCAGCGGAGCGGCTCAAGGCCATGGGTTTACTCTACCCGTGCTTTGCCAGCCGCGCCGAGATCGCAAGCGCCGCGCGCGAGGCGCCCTGCGATCCCGATGGCGCACCCCTCTACCCCGGCCTCTGGCGCCAGGCGCCCGCCGCCGACATCGCCGAGCGCAAAGCCAAGGGCGCGGGCTTCGCCTTGCGCCTCGACATGGCGCGCGCCATGGCTGCGGCTCGCCTGCGGCTCGCCGGTGCCGCCCTGACCTTCACCGAACTCGACGAGCGCGGCTCCGCTCGCACGATCCCAGCGCACCCGGAGCGTTGGGGGGACGCCATCATTGTGCGCAAAGACGTGCCAACTAGTTACCACTTGGCCGTCGTCGTCGACGATGCCTTTCAAGGCGTCACCCACGTCACGCGCGGGGCCGATCTGTTGGCGGCGACCGACCTGCATCGCCTGCTGCAGCTGTTGCTCGACCTTCCCGCCCCCCTCTATCACCACCACCGCCTGATCATGGACGCGGAGGGCCGCAAGCTCGCCAAGAGCGCCGGCGATACGAGTCTGAGCCAGCTGCGGCGCCAAGGCCTCACACCTGCCGACGTGCGGCGGCTGGTCGGATTAGCCCCGCAGCCCGCGATCGGTGCAATGAAAGGCGTACCGCGGCGACAAACGTTAGAATAAATCTGCGCCTAGCCTCAGTTTAGACGCGATTTACCGAAATCCTATATCGATATCGGAAATGCTCGGGCATGTCGGCCGCGTCTTGGCGCGCGGCCAAGGCATTAATCCTTTGTTAAGTTCATTGTCCGAGCTTGGTCGAAGTCCGGCCTATAGTCGCTTCAGATTGCTTGGGATTTCCGGCAAAGAGGCTGGCGATCGGTAACAGCGGCGGCCGGGTGCGGGGAAATAGAGCGGACCTAATCGAATGCAGTTTACGTCCCAGCTCGAGCAGGGCGACTGGTACATTGTGGCCAGTTGGTTATGCGTCGTCCTTACGCTTATCCTTTACGGTATTGGAGTTGCCTTCGCCAAATTCCGCCACGCCGCGGCGCTCGCACGGGCCAAGCGCATAACGGCGCGCGCCGCTGCGCGTCCGGTGCGCGCCCAGCCGTCGCGGCGCGCCGAGATCGCCACGCCTGCCAACGCCATAAGGCCGCCGGCAGCTGGGCACTGGTCCGCGGTCGCCGCCATTGTTGAGACGGGATTGCGCCAGGCCGAGGCGATGTCGGCGTGCCACGCTGCGGCGGGTCGGCAAATCGATGCGGCCGAATATGCCCTCCACCGACTGCTCGCGGATTGCAGCAAGGTCATGCGTCGGCCGCACGTGGAGCCGGCTGCCCTCCCACAGTCCCCGCGACTGCCACTTCCCGCAACCATTGCCGAACCGCTGGCGGCTTAAGGCCCCGCGCCTCGGCTCAGGCCGCTCGACGTGGCGCAAAAAAGCCGATCAAGGCGTCGAGTACCGCATCGGGTGCTTCTGCCATCAGGGTGTGGCCGCAGTCGGCAATCGTCGCCGTCTCGGCGCCGGCGATGAGTTCGGCCAGCTGCCGCCCCGCCCGCGGCGGCGTCATCACGTCGTTGGCGCCCATGATGATGAGGGTCGGACAGCGAACGTGGCGTGCCGCATCACGTCCGGAGGTCCAGGTGTTGCAGGCCTCAAAGTCGGCGGCAAGGACGCCGGGCGCGTTGCGGGCAAGGAGCGCCATGCTGGCATTGGTGAGCCAAACTCCCGGCACGGCATTGCCGCCGCGTTTGGCATCGGCGCCGAGCGCCCAGGTCGTGATCAGCCGGTGCGCCTCGTGCGGCTGCTCGCGCGCCGCCCGCAGCAGCTGTTCATTGACGGGCAGCGCTGGGGCGGCGCCGATCAGGACAAGCCGGCGGCTGCGGTCGCCGAGCGCGGCGGCGGCTTCGAGCGCAATCGCCCCACCCAAGGAATGGCCAACGAGCGCCGCACTTTCGGCGCCCACCGCCGCAAGCACGCGACCGATCCAGCCGGCCAGGTCCGACACGGTTGCGAGCGGCGGGCCTTGCGTGCGGCCATGGCCCGGCAAATCGACGGCCAGCACAGCGTGACCGTGCCAGGCGCACCAGCGCGCCGGCAGCTGCCAGTTGGTGTGGTCCTGACCGGCGCCATGAATAAAGAGGACAACGGGCTTGTGCGGATCGAAGCTGCGCCCGCCGGTTGCCGCGTATACCCGTTTGCCGTCGACGCCAATGTCCATTGCTTAACCCTTTTGCGAGGCCGCAAGGGCCTGATCGAGGTCGTCGATCAGGTCCTGGGCATCCTCCAACCCAACCGATAGGCGCACCAGTTCTTCGCCGACGCCGGCATTGGCGAGGTCTGCGAGGCTCATCTGCTGATGCGTCGTGCTGGCCGGATGGATCACCAGCGATTTGGCATCGCCGACATTGGCCAGGTGCGAGAACACCTTGAGACGTTCGATCAGCTTGGCTCCCGCCGCGCGGCCGCCCTTGATGCCAAAGCTCAAAATCGCGCCCGCGCCCTTGGGCAGCTGGCGGCGCGACAGGGCATGATCGGGATGGCTTTCCAGCCCCGGGTACTTGACCCAAGCCACCGCGGCGTGGGCCTCCAGGTGGCGGGCCACGGCCTCGGCGTTGGCGACGTGGCGGGCCATGCGCACGGGGAGGGTTTCGATGCCCTGCAAAAGGTAAAAAGCGGTGCTGGGGCTCATGCAGGCCCCGAAATCGCGCAGACCCTCGGCGCGAGCGCGCATAATAAAGGCGGCGGGCCCGAACTCCTCGGCAAACGAGATGCCGTGATAGCCCGCGTAGGGCTCCGTCATGGTCGGAAACTTGCCGGCGGCGCCCCAGTCAAAGCCGCCGCTGTCGATCAGCAGCCCGCCGATCGCCACGCCATGCCCGCCCAAAAATTTGGTGGCCGAATGCATGACGAGATCGGCCCCGAACGCGAACGGCCGGCACAGATAGGGTGTCGCGAAGGTGGAATCGACCGCCAGCGGCAGCCCCGCGCCGTGCGCCACCTCGGCGACGGCCGCAAGATCGAGCACCTCCAGGCCCGGATTGCCCAGCGTCTCGGCGAACACGAGCCGCGTCTCGGCCTTGATGGCGCGAGCGAAACTCTTGGGTTCGCGTGGATCAACCAGCGTCGCGGTAATGCCGAAGCGCGGCAGTGTGTGCTGGAACATGTTGTGGGAGCCGCCATAGATGCGCGCTGAGGCCACGATGTGGCCTCCGGCCCCCATCAAGGTGGCGATGAGCAGATGCAATGCCGCTTGGCCGCTTGCCGTCGCCACCGCGCCGATGCCGCCCTCGAGCGCGGCGATGCGCTCTTCCAACACCGCCGTCGTCGGGTTGGAAATACGCGAATAAATGTGGCCGGCCCGCTCTAGGTTGAACAGCCCGGCGGCGTGTTCGGTATCGTCGAACACGTAGGAGGTGGTCTGGTAGATGGGTACAGCGCGCGCGCCGGTCGCCGCATCGGGACGCTGTCCTGCGTGCAAACTGAGCGTGGCAAAGCGCGGCGATTTGGCGGCGGTCATGGTTCGTCATCCGAGTGGGCGTTGGAAAGCACGGCTTGCGCGGGGCCTGGGCTGCAGCTGAGGCTGCGCCTCCGACCCCGGGTAGGTCCGGTGAGGGTGAAGCGCGGGCCCATCGGCAAAGGCTGAACGCAGCATGGCACAGGCGCACCCGTCTCCTCCAGAGCCGGGCCTGGTGGCCCCACCGCCAAACATCAGGAATAGAACGCCGTCTCGAAGGCATAGTAGAGCGGCAGCGCCTTCTTGTCGGCGAAGGGGAGCACCTGGGTCAGGTAGACGCCGCCGATCCCCGTGTTCGGATCGATCCAATAATAGGAATTGGCGAGGCCGGCCCACATCAGGCCGCCGGCGGGACGGCCCGTCGGCGCCGTCTCATCGTTGATCTGGAAGGTCAGGCCCCAGGTCTTGCTGATGCCGGGAAAGAACTCCGCATCGTTGGAAAGCGCCGGCACGGCGGTCTTGAGCAGGCTGACCCGGGAAGCGCCCATGTTGTTGCGCGACATCTGATCGACGGTCTCGGGCCGCAGGACCTGCGTACCGTCGGCCTTGCCCCGGTTCAGGATCATGCGCACGAATTTAAGATAGTCACCCGCCGTGGAGTAAAGGCCGCCGCCGCCCATATCGAACTCGGCGTCCTGCGGGATCTCGAGGTCGAGCTGCGGCGTCAAGGCGTCATCATCACCGCGCTGATGGATCTTGGCCAGGCGCTCACGCATCGCCGGCGTGATCTTGAAGGCGGTGCTGTTCATGCCGAGGGGCGCAAACAGGTTCTCCTGCATGTAGGCGCCAAGGCGTTTGCCGCTGACGGCCTCCACCATTTTGCCGGCCCAATCGATGTTGATCCCGTAGTACCACTTCTCACCCGGATCGAAGAGCAACGGCGTTGTCAGGGCCGCGTTCTGGCAGCTGATGATGCCGGGCACGTTCTTGGCCGCTTGATAGGCGGCGACGTCGCCGTTCCAGATCTCGTAGCCGAAGCCGGCGGTATGGGTGAGCAGGTGGCGCAGCGTAATCGGCCGCTTCGGTGGGCGCATTTTCGGTTGTCCGGCTTCGTCGAACCCTTCCAGCACTTGCGCCTGTGCGAGTTCGCCCACCACGGCCGTGGCCGGGGCATCGAGGTCGAGCTTGCCCTGCTCGACCAGCTGCATGACGGCGGCCCCGGTGATGGCTTTGGTCATGGAGGCGATCCAGGCAACGCTGTCGAGGCTCATGGCCGCCGGCTGCCCCAGGACGCGCTTGCCGAAGGCGCCTTGGTAGATGGTGCCGTGGCGGTCGGTGGCCATCGCCACCACGCCGGGCACGTCGGCGGTCGCGGCGGCGCGCTCGAGGAGCTTGTCGATGGCAGAATTGCGGGCGGCGGCTTCGTTCGCCATAGCAAACCTCCCAAACCAATGGTGGATTTTTGTGCCTGCGAGTGTACAGCCTGTCGCCGAGCCTGGGGCAACTTTTTGACCCCGCAAAGCCCTAAGCGCCGCTAGTCGACCTCGAAAATGCGCAAAGTGACCTGATCCGGCAGGCGCGCCGCGCTGGCGAGAAAAATGCTGCGGTTGAGCCAGTCGTAGTCACCCGCCGGCGCCTCGAACGTGGGCACGGTGCGGAAATAGACGAGCGCCGGATCGACGGGCTCGCCGCGCGCAAGCCGCCGCATGATTGCGGGCGTCGCGCGTCGTAGGCCACGGTTGGTCACGGCGATTTCAGGGCCGGCCGCGGTCCTGATCGCGTAGCGCGCCACCAGCTCCAGGATGCCGTCGGCGCGGGCGATCTGCCAATCGGCGCCGCCGGGCAGGACTTCACCCTCGAGGCGGGGGCCGCTGACGAGGCCACCTAGGATCGGCACCAAACGTCGGCCTCCCCGCGGCATGGCGCCCAACTCGCGGATCGGGCCAACGGTGACGGTGATGTCGCAGACGTGGGCGAGCTCGGGCGTTACCAGCATGCTCAACTCACAGAAAGTCGGCGGCGGTCAACAGGGCGGTGAAGGGAACGCCCGCCGCCTTGAAGGCATCCTCGGCACCTTCCTGCCGGTCGACCACGGAAATCGCCGCCACGATCACGGCGCCTTCGGCCCTGAGCGCCTCGATCGCCTTTAGCGCCGAACCGCCGGTGGTCGTCACGTCCTCGAGCACGACGACGCGCTTGCCGGCGAGCGTCTCCTCGGGTGCCAAGCCTTCGATCAGCTTCCTGGCGCCGTGCTCTTTGGCCTGCTTGCGCACAAAAAAGGCCCGGAGCGGCCAGCCGGTGATCTGGCTGGTCACGGCCACGGCCACGGCCAGCGGGACGGCACCCATTTCCAGCCCGCCGATCAGGTCGACATCGGCCCCTTTCAGCGTCTTGAGGATCAGCGAGGCGATCAGATGCCCGCCTTCCGGGTCGAGCATCGAGGGTTTCATATTAAAGTAGAAGGTGGAGGAGCGGCCCGACACCAGCTTGGTCTCTCCTCCCTTGGAAAACGATCGCCGCCGGACAATCTCGATGAGGCGATCGCGCGCTCCCTTACTTTCGGTCATGACGATCCGTCCTCCTCGTGCCACTGCTCCCGCCAAGGCTCCCTCGGCTTCGCTCTTGGCAGGCGAGAATGTCAAGCCGAGGGCCGCGTGCTAAGGAAAGTTGCTCACAACCTGGACTGGTAGACAATGCCCGGCGATCACAGCGCAAGATTTCCGCAAGCCGCCTACATCGATGCCAGTGCCCGCATTTTTGGCGGCGTGGAGATCGCCGAGGGCGCCAGCCTTTGGCCCGGCGCTGTCATTCGCGCCGAAAGCCAGTCCGTGCGCATCGGCCGCCGCACCAATCTCCAGGATCACGTGATGGTGCACGTCGGCTACCGGCACCCCACCATCGTCGGCGACTATTGCTCGATCACGCACCGCGTCGTCCTGCACGGTTGCCGCATCGGCGACAACTGCCTGATCGGCATCGGCGCCACCATCATGGAAGGCGTCGTGATCGGCGAAAATTCAATCGTAGCCGGGCACAGCTTTGTTGCCGATGGCACGCTCATTCCGCCCAACTCCATCGTCATGGGCACGCCGGGGAAAGTCGTGCGCACGGCCAACAATTTCATCGCCAACCGCATCAACGCCATGCTCTATCACCGCAACGCGCTGTGCTATGCCAAGGGCGAGCACCGCGGCTGGGAGGGCGCCGCCTACCAAGCCGAGGCGCAAGCCTGGCAGGATACGGCGGAACGCCAGTTCGCCGAGCGCTATGGCGCCTCGCCGCCAGGGCCTCGCGAGTGAACTTCGTGCGGCTGGCCTGGCCTACCCTCAGGCGTCGGCTAGTGCCCCGGCAGCACCAGCACCTTTGGTTCGGCGGGCAGCGTCGGCTGGGAGACCACGATCGTGGGCAGCGTCGCCATCTCGACGGCAAAGTCGTTGCGGATCCGATCCAGAAAGCGCTGCAGGGTAAACGGATTAAAATAGTGCATGGGCAGGATCAGCCGCGCCCGCAAGGCCTTCAGCACCTCCACCATGCCGCCGACGTCCATGGTGTAGCTGCCATCGACCGGCACCATCACCACGTCGAGCTGGCCGACCTCGGCCAGCTGCTGATCGGTCAGCGTGTGGTGCAGGTGGCCGAGATGGCCGATGCACAAACCCGCCACCTCGAAGATGAAAATCGAGTTGCCGTAGGGCACGTGCCCGCCGCCCCAGTCGCGGATGTTGGTGGCCACGTTGCGGACCCGCACGTCGAGGAGGGTGACATCGTGGCGGGCGGGTCCTCCCTCGGGGTTCCAGCCGCGCAGCACCTGCTTGATGTTGGGATCGGGAAAATTCGAATAGTGCGTCATGTGCGCCCGGTTCATGGTGACGATGTCGGGCAGCACCTCGGGCCTGATGTAATCGTTGTAGTCGGTGGCAACTTTGACCCCGGCAGCGCTCTCGATCAGCCAGGTGGAGTGGCCAACAAAATCCAAACGCACCTCATTGGGTTGCAGCATCACGCGCCGGAAGGCGACCGGCTCGATCAGCCGCGGTGCCTGCGATACGGCAAAGCAGCGGTCGACCGGCGGCGCGGCACCAGCGCTTGGCGATGGTGCGAGCACGCCGATGAGCATGCCCAGGAGGAGAATCAAGTGCGCCATTGCAAGTGCTCCGCGCGACGGGACCGTCAAAGCCGCATCACCATAGCAAAGGAGCCTGGCCGCCCGACAAGGCCCTGAATGGGCGAAGAAAGGGGATGACGGCAAAGTGAAGTCAGCACGGCCGGCTCGGGTCAAAAGCGCCCTTCGCCTGCGATTTGAAGGGCTTGGGGCGACCCCACTGGGGTGCCGGCGGCCAGTAAAAAAGTGCGCGGAGGGCGAAGGCGTTGACGTGCCGCTGACACAATTTGCCCCGAGCTTGCGGCCGGCCTCGCGCAGGCCGAAGATGGACCAGGTGCAACCCATTCGCTCGCGCGCATGACAGATCATCCAATGCTCAAAGGCGGCTTGCGGCACGACGGTGGCCAGCCGCGGCGGCTGGGGTCTGGCCGCCCCCCACCTTTGCCGCGCAGCGGCGAGGCGGCGCCGACGCTGCGACCGCGACGCCGCCGCCGGCGCTGGCTGCAGTTTACCGGTTACCTATTGTTGGGATTTGCCTGCGCGCTGGTGGGCTCGATCACCTTTTTGCTGATTGCGGCCCCGGTCGACTTCGTTCGCGACCAGATGGTGCAACAGGTCAAGGCGCACACCGGGCGCGACCTGGTGATTGCGGGGCCAACGTCGATCGCCCTCTTGCCGCAGGTGTCGGTGCATCTTGCCGACGTCACCTTGTCCGAGCCGCCGGGCATGGGCGGCGCCCCCCTCTTGACCGCGCAATCCTTCGCCATCGACGTGCCCCTCCTCTCATTGCTGTCGCGGCAGTTCGCGGTAAAACGCCTCCTGCTCGTGCATCCAACCATCGAGCTCAGGATCGATGCCGAAGGCCGGCGCAACTGGTCGTTTGCGAGGGCGCCGGGCGGCACCCAGCCGGCCACCGACGCCGACGCCGGGCACCGGGAGCCAGCGGCGGGGCCCAGCGCGCGCTCCGCGAAGGGATCGGGCGTCGCGACGGCCTTCGACCAGCTCAGCCTCGAGAACGTCCACATCAGCGATGGCACGTTGCGCTTTGCCGATGACCGCAACGGTGCGCTGAAGGAGATCACGGCGATCAACGTGAATTTATCGCTCGCCGATCTGGCCGGCCCCTTACAGAGCAAAGGCAGCTTTGCTTGGAACGGCGAGAAGGTCGCCTTCGACGGCAAGCTGTCGCCGGCGCGCGCGCTCCTTGGCGACCAGCGCGGGCGCGTTGTGCTCGCGCTGAACGCGCGGCTGGTGGAGGCCTCATACGACGGCACACTCAGTCTTTCCCCGGCGCCGACCTTTGAGGGCAAAGCAACCCTGAAGGCGCCCTCTGTCGGGGCGCTGGCCGAATGGCTGGGCCGACATGTTGCCGCCGATTCGGGGGCCGTGGACGTCACCGCGACGCTCGGGCTGGAGCAGGGCCGCTTGGCAATCACGGACCTGAACGGGGTCGCCAGCGGCGGCGCGCTCAGCGGCAGTCTTGCGCTCGAGACGGAGCGCGCCCGCCCCTACCTCAGCGGCACGCTGCGGACGAGCGACCTCGACCTCGGCCATCTCTTGCTGCGAGACAGCGCCGCTAACGCTGTGCCGGCAGCGGCACCAGGCCGGCCCGGCGCGGCTGAGCCGCCGGGCACCGCCGAGGCGGAGGCGGCACCGGCCGGCAAGGCCCCGCCGGTCGCCGGGCGCAAGCGACGCGCCACCGCCCACGGCTGGAGTGAGGCGCCAATCGATCTGTCGCTGCTGCGGCTCGCCGATGCCGACATCACCGTGGTGGTCGACCGTCTCCTCTACCGTGAACTGGAGACCGGGCAGAGCCAGCTCGCACTGGCGCTGAAGGACAATGTGGCCAAGCTGACGCTGCAGGACACGCTGCTCTACGGCGGACGGGGGCGCGGGGTCTTGACCTTCGATGCCTCCGGCCAAGAGCCCGCCACCAGCACCGAGCTCACCCTCGACAATGTCTTGTACCGGCCGCTGCTGCGGGATGCCTTAGGCCTCGAGTGGCTGACAGGCCGCGGCAAAATTACCCTGAACCTGACCGGGCAAGGGCAAAGCGAGCGCAAAATCATCGAGACGCTCAAGGGCAAGGCCGAGCTCGTGATCGGCAACGGCGAGTTTGCCGGCATCGACGTCGGCAAGTTGCTGCGCGCCATTGAGCAGGCGCATTTCAACCGGCTCGAGGTGTCGCCTGAGGACCGCACACCCTTCAGTGAGTTGGCGGGCACCTTCCACATCAACAACGGGCTGGCCGAGACCAACGACTTGCGGTTGGTTGGTCCGCATTTGCGCTTGAGCGGCACCGGCAGCACCAATCTGGTCGAGCGCAGCGCCGACTATTTGGTGCGCCTCAAGCTTGCCGAAACGGCGCCCAGCGAAGGCGCTGTCATCAAGGTGTCGGGCCTTGAATTTCCAATGCACATCACCGGGCCTTGGGAGAGGCTCGCTTTCAAGCCCGACCTTAAGGGTATCGTCAATTCGGAACAGGCAAGCGAGGCGATCCGCCAGATCGGTAAAAACCTCAACACGCCAGAGGTGCGCGAGGCCGTGAAGGGGCTTCTCAACGGTGATGGGCAGCAGCGGCCCAAGGCGCGCGAGCTCTTGGAAAAATTGCTCAAGAAACAATAGAGCTTTGCCGTCCAAGCGACGGGCGAGGCGCGGCTAAACACGTTCGCATAAAAATTCCCCGGCGCCGACATTTCTGCTTGCACCCGGGGGTGATTCGCCCCATATCACGCGTTCCGTTTGCTTCCAAATCTCAGCGATTTGGAGGCAGCGGGTTATCTATCTGCTGGTTGGGGAGGGGTCCAATGGCCTACACCGATTCCCTCTTCCAATTGGGGATGGACTTGACCCGTTCAAGCACCGCCCAAAAGG
>Ga0134122_10000607_pt1 | contig 24567 bp, 24 predicted proteins | sample KB302_FD_96461 | JGI IMG/M metagenome (GOLD analysis project Ga0134122, IMG submission 96461) | Terrestrial soil microbial communities without Nitrogen fertilizer from Kellogg Biological Station, Michigan, USA - KB3-0-2 | ecosystem: Environmental > Terrestrial > Soil > Unclassified ...
CCTCTTTTTCGGCTTCGGCTGGATGGCGGCGCGCATCGATATCCGGCAGCTGGTGCATGAATCGCGCGCCTTGCCGCGCTCGTACTTCAAGGGCCTCAATTTCCTGCTCAACGAGCAGCCGGACAAGGCGATCGAGGCCTTCATCGAGGTGGTCAAGGTCGATCCGGAGACGATCGAGCTGCACTTCGCCCTCGGCAGCCTGTTCCGCCGCCGCGGCGAGTACGACCGCGCCATCCGCATGCACCAGAACCTGCTCGAGCGCCCCGGCCTCGGCGATGAGCAGAAGCTGACCGCGCTGCTCGAGCTCGGCCAGGACTACCTCAAGGCCGGCATCCTCGATCGCGCCGAGGAGGCGTTCAAGAAGCTCGAGCCGACCCGCCACGCGGGCGCGGCGCGCCGTCATCTGCTTGAAATCTACGAGCTGGAAAAGGACTGGACGAGGGCGCTGGCGATGGCGCGCGAGATCGGTCCGGACGGCGCCGGGCCGCGGCAGATGGCGCAGTACCATTGCGAGCTGGCCGCCGCGCAAGCCGCGGCGCAGCCCGAGACGGCGCGGCGCGATCTCGAAAAGGCGCTCGACGAGAACCGCAAATGCGTGCGCGCCAGCCTGCAGCTGGGCGACCTGGAGAAAGCGGGCGGCAACGCGGAGAAGGCGATCGAGCAGTGGAAGCGCATCGAATCCCAGGATCCCGCCTACCTCGCGCTGGCGGCGCAGCGGCTGGCGGAGACGCACCGCGAGACCGGCCGCGCCGACGAAGGCGTGCGCCTGCTCGCCGGCTACCTGGAGCGCTATCCGTCGCTCGACCTGCTCGACACCGTGTTCCAGCTGACGCTGGAAGCGAAGGGCGCGGATGAGGCCTACAAGCTGGTGCGCGACGAGCTGCGGCGCAACCCGACCCTGCTCGGTCTCGACCGCCTGCTCGAGGCGCAGATCGTCGGCGCCGGCGCGCCGGGCCAGCGGCGCGACCTCGAGCTGGTGCGCAGCCTGGTGCACGGCCACACGCGGCGCCTCGCGCGCTACCGCTGCGAGGCCTGCGGCTTCAAGGCACGGCAGTTCTACTGGCGCTGTCCCGCCTGCGGCGGGTGGGAAACCTATCCGCCGCGGCGAACCGAGGAGTTCGAGCTGACACCATGACTCGCACAGAGTGCTCGGCATGAAAGTCACCGTCATTGGAACCGGATACGTGGGCCTGGTCACGGGCGCCTGCCTCGCGGACGCGGGCAACACGGTGTTCTGCCTCGATCTCGACGAGAAAAAGATCGCGCGCCTCAACGCCGGCGAAATCCCGATTTTCGAGCCGGGGCTCGAGCCGATCGTCAAGCGCAACGAGCAGGCGGGCCGCCTCATGTTCTCGACCGACGTCGCGGCGAGCGTCGCGCACGGCGAGATCCAGGTCATCGCCGTGGGCACGCCGCCTTCCGAGGACGGCTCGGCCGACATGCAGCACGTCATCGCCGCGGCGCGCTCGGTCGGCCGCCTGATGGAGGGCTACAAGGTGGTGGTCACCAAGTCGACGGTGCCGGTCGGCACCGCCGACAAGGTCAAGCACGCGATCATCGAGGAGCAGAAGAAGCGCGGCCGCGGCAGCGACTTCAGCGTGGTCTCCAACCCCGAGTTCCTCAAGGAGGGCGCGGCGGTCGAGGACTTCATGCGCCCGGACCGCATCGTGGTCGGCTCCGACGACCCCCGCGCCATCGCCCTGCTGCGCCAGCTGTACGCGCCCTTCCAGCGCAACCGGGAGCGGATCATCGTCATGGGCGTGCGCTCGGCCGAGCTCACCAAGTACGCCGCGAACTCGATGCTTGCCGCGCGCATCTCGTTCATGAACGAGCTCGCCAATCTCGCCGAGACGATCGGCGCCGACATCGAGGAGGTGCGGCGCGGCATCGGCTCCGATCCGCGCATCGGCTACCAGTTCCTCTACGCCGGCGCCGGTTTCGGCGGCTCGTGCTTCCCGAAGGACGTCAAGGCGCTGCAGCGCAGCGCGCAGGAAGCGGGCAAGCCGCTGCGTCTGCTGCACGCGGTGGAGGAAGTGAACGAAGCGCAGAAGCACGTGCTCGCGGAGAAGATCAGGAAGCATTTCGGCGGCAACGTGAAGGGCAAGACCATCGCGCTCTGGGGGCTCGCCTTCAAGGCGAACACCGACGACATGCGCGAGGCGCCGAGCGTGGCGCTGATCGACGACCTGCTCCGCGAGGGCGCCTCGGTGCGAGCCTATGACCCGGCGGCACGCGAGGAGGCAAGAAAATTATTCTCGAACAAAAAGAATGTTGCCGTCGTCGACAGCGCGGACGACGCGCTGCAAGGTGCCGACGTGCTCGCCATCGTCACCGAGTGGCAGGAGTTCCGCAGCCCGGACTTCGCGGCGCTCAAGGCGAAGCTCAAGTCGCCGGCCATCTTCGATGGCCGCAACCTTTACGATCCTTCGGCGCTCAAGGCGCAGGGCATCGCGTACTACCCGATCGGCAGGAAGCTCTGAGAGCACCCGATACATCCAGGGCGCGCGTGCTGGTGGTCGGCGATGTCATGCTCGATCGCTACTGGTATGGCGACGCGTCGCGCATCTCGCCGGAAGCGCCGGTGCCGGTGCTGCTGTTTCGCGAGGAAGAGTATCGGCTCGGCGGCGCCGCCAACGTGGCGGCGAACTGCGCCGCCCTCGGCGCGCGTACGCGCCTGCTTTCGGTCGTCGGCCGCGACGAAGCCGGCAAGCGCCTGGAGAAGCTGCTGAAGGCAAAGCGCGTCGTCGCCAGCCTGCATCGCGACGCGCGGGTCCATACCACGCAAAAACTGCGGGTCATCGCCCGACGCCAGCAACTGCTGCGCATCGACATGGAGAAGGCGCCCTCGACCGAGGTGCTGGCGTCCAAGCTCGCCGACTTCCGCGCCGCGCTCGGGGACTGCGACGTGGTGTTGCTCTCCGACTACGGCAAGGGCGGCCTCGAGCACATCGGCGTGATGATTCGCGAGGCGCGCAAGGCCGGGAAGAAGGTCCTGGTCGACCCCAAGGGCGACGACTACGCTCGCTACAAGGGCGCGACGCTGCTCACGCCGAACCTGGCCGAGCTGCGGCAGGTCGTCGGCACGTGGCAGAACGAGAAGGACCTCGCGGGCCGCGCCAGGGCGCTGCGCGAGAAGCTCAAGCTCGACGCGCTGCTTCTCACCCGCGGCGAGGAAGGCATGAACCTGTTCCACAAGAACAAGGTATTCCGGGTGAGCGCCGAGAAGCACGAGGTATCCGACGTGACCGGCGCCGGCGATACCGTCATCGCGACGCTGGCGGTGATGCTCGCCGCCGGGCAGGGCATCGAGGCGGCGGTGCGCGCGGCCAACCGCGCCGGCGGCATCAAGGTGACCAAGTTCGGCACCGCCGAAGTGACGCTGAAGGAAATCTTCGCGTGAGCTACTACGTCGTCACCGGCGCGGCGGGATTCATCGGCTCGCGGCTGGTCGCCGCGCTCAACCGCCGCGGCGTGCGCGACATCATCGCCGTCGACAATCTCGCGCAGAGCGGCAAGTTCACCAATCTCGCCGGCTGCGACATCGCCGACTACATCGACCAGTCCCGCTTTTTCTCTGTGCTGGAAAAGTTCGAAGGTAGCGTCGAGGCGGTCTTCCATCAGGGCGCCTGCTCCGACACCATGGAGAGCGACGGCCGCTACATGATGGAGAACAACTACGAGTACTCGCGGCAGCTGCTCGACTGGTGCCAGGACGAGGAAGTGCCGCTCATCTACGCCTCGTCGGCCTCGGTGTACGGCGCGGGGCCGGAGTTCCGCGAGGAGCGGCGCTGCGAGAAGCCGCTCAACATCTACGGCTACTCCAAGTTCCTCTTCGACCAGTACGTGAGAAGCATTCTTGAAAAGAAGAATTCCCAGGTTGCCGGCTTGCGCTACTTCAACGTCTACGGCCCGAACGAGACTCACAAGGGCCGCATGGCCTCGGTCGCGCTGCACGCGTGGGAGCAGCTGCACGCCGAAGGCCGGGTCAGGCTGTTCGTCGGCTCCGGCGGCTACGGCGACGGCGAGCAGCGGCGCGACTTCGTCTACGTCGACGATGTCGTCGCGGTCAACCTGTGGCTGCTCGAGCGGCGCGCCGTCTCGGGCGTCTTCAATTGCGGCACCGGCCGCGCGCAGAGCTTCAACCGTCTCGCGGTGGCGGTGATCAACGCCGTGAACCGCACCAGCCTGACGCTGCACGAGATCGTTGCGAAGGGGCTGATTGAGTACATTCCCTTTCCAAATCAACTAATCAACAAATACCAAAGCTTCACCGAAGCGGACATGTCGCGCCTGCGCGCCGCCGGCTACCCGGGCGAGTTCATGAACGTGGAGCAGGGCGTCGCCGCCTACGTCAAGGAATTGCAAGCCAAGTGAAGCGCACCATCGAGGACTTCATCGGCAACACGCCGCTGGTGAGGCTGCAACGCCTCCCGGGAAAAGGGATTTTCGACAACAAGAATACTGTCCTGGCGAAGCTGGAAGGCGAAAACCCCGCCGGCTCGGTCAAGGACCGGCCGGCGATCTCGATGATCCGCCACGCCGAGAAGCGCGGCGACATCAAGCCCGGCGACGTGCTGATCGAGCCGACCTCGGGCAATACCGGCATCGCCCTCGCCATGGCGGCGGCGATCCGCGGCTACAAGATGGTCCTGATCATGCCCGAGCACCTCTCGGTCGAGCGGCGCCAGACGATGCGCGCCTTCGGCGCGGAGATCATCCTCACGCCGCAGAAGGGCGGCATGGAAGGGGCGCGCGACCTCGCCGAGCGGATGGTGAAAGAGGGCAAGGGCACGATGCTCGACCAGTTCGCCAACCCCGACAACCCGCGCATCCACTACGAGACCACCGGCCCCGAGATCTGGCGCGACACCGAGGGCAAGATCACGCACTTCGTCTCGAGCATGGGCACGACCGGCACGATCATGGGCTGCTCACGCTTCTTCAAGGAGAAGAACCCCAGGATCGAGATCATCGGCTGCCAGCCGCAGGAGGGCTCGCAGATTCCCGGCATCCGCAAGTGGCCCGAGGCGTACCTGCCGAAGATCTACGACAAGGGGCGCGTCGATCGCATCGAACACGTCAGCCAGGGCGAGGCCGAGGAGATGACCCGCCGCATGGCGCGCGAGGAGGGCATTTTCGCCGGCATCTCGTCGGGCGGTGCGATGCATGTCGCGCTGCGCATCGCCAAGGATCTGAAGAACGCGGTGATCGTGACCATCGTCTGCGATCGCGGCGACCGCTATCTCACCACCGGGGTTTTCCCCGACTAGGAGCTCCACATGGCAAACAGGAAGATCATCGGCATCGTGCTGGCGATTGTCGGCGGTGGCCTGGCGATCTGGGGATATCAGTTGTCGGGTGGCTTCGGCTCGCAGGTAACCAAGGCGTTCACGGGCTCGCCGGCCGACAAGGTCATGATGTTCTACATCGGCGGTGCCGTCAGCCTGGCCGTCGGCTTGTTCCTGCTGCTCAAGAAATAGATTGATGACGCCGGTCCTCGCCTTCGACATCGAGACGGTTCCGGATGTCGCGGGCATCCGCAAGCTGTTCGAGCTTCCTGCCGATCTGCCCGACGCGGAAGTCGCGGAGGTTGCGTTCCAGAAGCGGCGGGTCGCCTCGGGCAACGACTTCCTGCAGCCGCACCTGCAGCGCGTGGTGGTCATCTCCTGCGTGCTGCGCGACGACGAGGGCGTGCGCGTGTTCTCGGTCGGCGAGCCCGACACCGCGGAGAAGGAGACGATCCAGCGCTTCTTCGAGGGTATCAACAAGTACGTGCCGCAGATCGTCTCGTGGAACGGCCGCGGCTTCGACCTGCCGGTGCTGGTCGCGCGCGGCCTGATCCACGGCGTCACCGCGGCGTGCTTCTGGGAAACCGGCAAGGACAACCAGGACTTCCGCTACTCCAACTACATCAGCCGGTTCCACGAGCGGCACCTGGATCTGATGGACGTGCTGGCGATGTACGGCTTCCGCGGCTCGCCGCTCGACGACCTGGCGCAGCTCTCCGGCTTCCCCGGCAAGGTCGGCGTGGGGGGCGCCGAGGTGTGGCCGGCGTTCCAGCGGGGCGAGTTGCGTCAGTTGCGCGACTACTGCGAAGCGGACGTCGCCAATACCTACCTTCTCTACCTGCGCTTCCAGATGATGCGCTGCGTTTTCACGCCGCAGCGCTATGCCGAGGAATGCGCGCTGCTGCGCACGCAGCTGGAAAAGCGCCCCGAGCCGCACTGGCAGAAATTCCTCTCGCTCTGGAAAGCCTGAAGCTCCACATCGACGCCCTCGACAACGAGGGCCGCGGCGTCGCGCGCAGCGCCGAGGGCAAGGTGGTCTTCGTCGAGGGCGCGCTGCCGGGCGAGGACGCGGAGGTGCGGATCTTCAAGCAGGGCCGCAAGTTCGATGTCGGCGCGGCCACCTCCATCACGCATCACAGCCCGGGCCGGCGCGAGCCGCGCTGCTCGCATTTCGGCGTCTGCGGCGGCTGCGCCACGCAGCACGCCGACGAGCGCACGCAGATGGCGGCGAAGCAGCGCTGGCTGGAGGATTGCCTCGAGCGCATCGGCAAGGTCGAGCCCGAGGCCCTGCTGCCGATCGTCTACGGCGAGGAGTGGGGCTACCGGCACCGCGCGCGGCTCTCGGTGCGGCGGGTGGAGAAGAAGGGCGGTGTGCTGGTCGGCTTCCGCGAGCGGCGCTCGACCTACATTGCCGACATGCGCGAGTGCCCCGTTCTGCCGGACAAGGTCTCCGCCCTCTTGCCGCATCTGAGACTGCTGGTGGAAAGTCTTTCGGTGCGGGAGCGCGTGCCGCAGATCGAAGTCGCGGTCGGCGACGACGCGATCGCGCTTGTGTTCCGGCATTTGCTGCCGTTGACGGACGCCGACCATGCCGAGTTCAAGTCATTCCACGAAAAGCATGGCGTCCACGTCTGGCTGCAGCCGGCCGGCCCGGACTCCGCGCATCCCTTCGCGCCGGAGGAAAGCGACCTCTACTACACGCTCCCGGAGTTCGGGTTGAAGCTGCATTTCCGGCCGACCGACTTCACCCAGGTGAACCCGGCGGTGAACCGCATCCTGGTCTCGAAGGCGGTGCAGCTTCTCGACCCCAGGCCGGGCGAGCGCGTTGCCGATCTTTTCTGCGGGCTGGGAAACTTCAGCCTGCCGTTGGCGAAGCGCGGCGCCGAGGTGATCGGCCTCGAGGGCAGTCGCGAGCTGGTCGAGCGCGCTCGCGCCAACGCGCTAGCCAACGGCGTGGTGGCGCAGTTCGAGGTGGCCGATCTCTTCAAGCATGGCCTCGCGCCGTTCGGACGCTTCGATAAATTGTTGCTCGACCCGCCGCGCGAAGGCGCGGTCGAGATCGTGAAAGCTCTTCCCAAGGACGCGCCCCGCAGGATCGTCTATGTCTCTTGCGACCCCGCCACTCTGGCGCGCGATGCGGAGGTACTCGTGCATGCCCAAGGATTCCGCCTGGTCGCCGCGGGCGTCGCCAACATGTTTCCCCACACGGCGCACGTCGAGAGCATTACACTTTTCGAACGGGGGAAAGCGCCATGAAGAAAGTGCTGCTGCTGGTCCTGTTTGCGTCGCCGGTATTCGCCGCGCCGAAGATCGAAAACCTCAGCGCGAAGGCGAACACCAAGTCCCCGGAAGTCGAAATCGCCATCACGGTCAGCAAGACCGGCGGCAACTGCGACGTCAGGGTCGACTTCGGCGATGGCCGCGGGCGTACCGTCGACTTCGGCGTCGCGACCAGCCGCACGCTGAAGTACACCTACCGCAAGGGCGGAAATTTCAAGGTCTCGGCGAAGGGCGCCGGCAAGACGCCCTGCGAAGGCGCGAAGGAAGTCGCCCTCAATATCGCCGGCCCCGCGGCGGAGAAAAAAGCGGCGGAGAAAAAAGCGGAGAAAAAGAAAGCGGAAAAGAAAAAGGCGGACAAGAAGTCCGCCCCGAAGAAGGAAGAGCCCAAGTAAAGGCTAGTCGCGCTCGCCGCCGAAGATGCCGAGCAGCTGCAGCAGGCTGGAGAAGATGTTGTAGATCGCGACGTAGAGCGTGAGGGTCGCCGAGATATAGCTGGTCTCGCCGCCGCGCACGATCTGGTTCACCTGCCACAGGATCACCGCCGAGCTGAACAGGATGAACGCCCCCAGCAGCACGAGGTGGACGATCGGGCTCTGCAGGAAGATGTTGGCCAGGACCGCCAGCATGATGACGATGAACCCGACCATCAGGAAGCTGCTCAGCCCCGAAAAGTCACGCTTCGCGACGCTCGCGACGCCGGCCAGTCCGAAGAAGGCCGCCGCGGTGCCGCCGGCCGCCATCATCACCAGCTGGATGCCGTTGCTGAGGCCGAGCACGCTCTGGAACAGCGGCCCGAGGAGCAGGCCGAGAAACAGCGTGAAGCCGAGCAGCAGGCCGACGCCGAGGCCGCTATTGCGGTTCTTCTCGATGGCGAAGATCCAGAGGTAGAAGATGCCCAGGATCGCGATCCCCGAGAGGACCGGGCTCGAGCGCATGAAGGAAAAATCGAGGTTGTAGCCGATCGCCGCGCCGAGCGCGGTCGGCACCAGGCTGATGGCGAGCAGCAGGTAGGTGTTGCGCAGGACCCGCTGGGCGTCGCCGGTGATGGCGACTTGCGGGGCTGTTTCGTAGGGGGCCAGCGTCTCTTCGCCCGTGCGTACTGGTTTCAGTTCCATGGATCCTCCAATTCTTATAGGTGTGTACTGCCTCATTAGACTACCAAACCCGGCCCGCGTTGCAACGGCGGGGCCCGACTTCGGGCTAAAATGCGGCCCCGACAGGGTTTTTTCAAGGGAAGTCACGAACATGAAACGCAAATACGGAGCGGCTCGCAGCCGCGAGACGGTCGCCGAGCAGCGCATGCGCGAAGCCGCCAAGGCCTCGGGCGACAACAGTCACAACTACGGCTCCATCTCACGCAAGGGTTCCCCCACGCGCGGCAAGAAGCGCTCCCGCTAGCTAGTAAACTGAGCTGGCTGCGGAGAGTTGGCAGAGCGGTCGAATGCGGCGGTCTTGAAAACCGTTAGCTCGCAAGGGCTCGGGGGTTCGAATCCCTCACTCTCCGCCATCTGACTAGGAGACCGACCATGGCCGTCCTTCCCCTGAAATCGCTGGCTGCGGACCCGGTCCGGCAGGCAAAAGTCCACCTTGCCGCTGCGCACCGCTTGGCGGTGCTGCACGAGCTCGAAGAGGGCATCGACAACCACTTCACCGTCACCGTGCCGGGCAGGGACGACCGCTACCTGATCCTGCCCTTCGGCTTCCACTGGTCGGAGGCGCGCGCGAGCGACATGATCGTGTTCGACGAGTCCGGCAAGACGCTGGAGGGCGAGGGCGTGGTCGAGCTCTCGGCGCAGTGCATCCATGCGCCGATCCACCGCATCTGCGGCGCGCGCGTGGTGATGCACACGCACCAGACCTGGGCGGTGGCGCTCAACATGCTGAAGAACAACCGGCTGCTGCCGGCGAGCCAGACGGCGGCGTTCTTCCACGGCCACGTTGCCTACGACGACACTTACGCCGGGACCGCCGACTTCATCGAGGAAGGCGAGCGCCTGGCCGGGGTGATCGGCAGGAAGCACGTCCTGTTCATGAAGAACCACGGCGTGCTGGTGACCGGCGAGTCGGTGGCGCAGGCCTACCGCCGGCTCTACAAGCTCGAGCGCGTCTGCCGGGCGCAGATCCTCGCGATGTCCACGGGCCAGCCGCTGGAAGTGCTGTCCGACGAGATCGTCGCGCAGGTGCAGGCGCCGCCGGTGAACGACCGCCATCCGCGCAGCGAGCGCGATCGCCTGTACCTCGAAGCGATGATGCGCGTCCTCGACCGCGAGAACCCGGGCTACGCCGAGTAGCGCAGCGTAACCGCACCCGCCAGCAGGCATGCGGTCGCGGCAAGCAGCACGATGGTGAAGCCGTTCGGCAGCCTCTCCACTAGCGCGATCAGGATCGGGCCAAGCAGCTGCCCGACGGCAAAAGCCGAAGTCATCGCCGCCATCACCGGACGCGCCGCCGCGCCATAGAGGCGCCGCGCCTCCTGCATGCCGGCGAGCGTCATCGTGACGAACGTCGCGCCAACGAGCACCGCCGAGACCAGGATTCCGGCAAGCCCCGGCACGAAGAGGGGTGCCGCGACCCCGACTGCCATCACCAGCATGCAGATCATCCACAAGCGCCGCGGGCTCATCGAAGCGCCGAGCCTCGATGCGACGAGCGTCGAGAGTCCGGCAGCGATTCCCAGGATCGGCCATGCCGAGCCGAACGCCAAGGGGTCGGCGATGATCTGGCGCGCCATGGCCGGCAGGAACGTCGCCGGCACGATATAGCCGAAGCCGTACGCGCCGTAGCTGAGAATCAATGGCCAGCCAGCGGAGCCGCGTGGCGTTCCCTCGCCTGCTTCCGCCGCAGCTTTCTTCTCGAAGGCAAAGGGCAGCCAGATCAGGCCCGCCATCGCAAGGGCGATGCCGCCAAGCCCGATCCAGGCGGCACCGGCACTGGCGCCGAGGTGCATGACCACGAGGCAGGCGACACCTGCGACGGCTACGCCCGTGCCGACGCCGGCGTAGAGCACGCCGCCAAGTTGCGGGCGGCGCAACTCGGCCAGCCGCTCGAGCGCCCATGCGGAGACGAGCACCAGTACCCAGCCGCTCGCTACGCCGGCGAGCGCGCGCAGCATCAGCCAGAACACGAATCCCTCGACCACGCCCATAGCGAGGGTCGACAGGCCGATTGCCAGCAGCGCCGCGCGGATCGCGAGAGAGGCATTCAGGTTCAGCCAGATCGTCGAGAGAGCGCCGGCAAGGTAGCCAAGATAATTGGCGGCGGCGAGCCAGCCGCCCTGAGCGAGCGACAGGCCCTCGGCCTGCATCATCGGCAGGATTGGCGTCATCGCGAAACGCCCGATCCCCTGAGAGATCGCAAGCGCGGCGAGTCCGGCGAGCGCGGTGGGCAGCGCGGTGAACTGCCGGTGGGGTGGGGTGGACATCGTCGCGATGAATATTGCCTGTAGCCGGTTATCCCATATTTGTGGGATACCGTTCGCGAACCGGTCGGGCCAAGCTGTTCCCTGGCGCATTTCCAGGGGGAACGGTGGCGCGACAGACCGACTGGCGCAGGGGGATTGCGGGCTGCGTGCTCTCGCTGTCGCTGCTCGGCTGCGGCGGTGGTGATGACGGCAGCAGTCCGCCGCCGCCTCCGCCCGATCTGTCCGGAGTTTGGGCGGGATCCTGGCAAGGCACCGATCCGAGCCCGGGCGGATTCGGTTCGGTGAGCGGCAGTTGGGAAGTGCAAATCACGCAGACGTCCTCGTCCGGTTCCGGTCCCGCAGTGCTGCTCGGCGACATCGACTGCATGGACGGCCAGATGCAAACGACCGCCGTCACGCAGACGGCCGTGGAAGGCAGCCTGGTCCGTCCCGGTTGCGCCCAGATTTCTTGGAAGCTTGCCGCGCTCAACCTCGATTCCGGCAGCGCCGCCGGCAGCTGGAGCAATTCCGGCACCGGTGGCGGCGGAACCCTGACGGGTGCCCGCATCGCCCGGCTCGGCGGGCCGCGCATCCGGTTCGTCCATCCGCCGGGCGGCAAGCCCGGAACCATCGTGACCCTCAGCGGCGAGCTGTTCTCGGGAGCGATCGCCGCAGGCGCGCCGGCAGTGCGCTTCAACGCGACCGCGCAGCCGGCTTTCCAGGTTGTCGATGACGGCAAGGTGATCACCACTGTTCCCGCCGGCGCCACCACCGGCGCGGTGCGCATCACGGCGCCGGCGGGGAGCGCGCTCAGTCCGTTGCTGTTCGACACCGACGTCGCTTCGCCGGCGGCTGTCGCCGGGGCGACGGCAACCGGCCTCGCCAGCGTGACGCCCGCCGCGGTCGCGGTCAGTCCCGACGGACGCAAGTTCTATGTGGCAGATCGGGGCAACAACACGCTGAGCGTGGTGCGAGCGTCAACCCTGATCAGGATCGTCTCCCAGTCGGTTGCCGGAGGCAATCCGCGCAGTGTCGCGGCTAGCCCCGACGGGAAGCGCATCTATGTCGCCGTCACCGGCGTCGGCGTGCAGATCAGGGACGCCGCCGTGGCCTTTCTGCTCGACACCATCGCGCTGCCATCGCTGAACGATGGCGGGCGCGACAACCCGCAGGGCATCGCGGTCAGTCCGGATGGCCGACTGCTGCTGGTTTCGGATGGCTCGGACGGGGGCAGCCTGAGGGTCGTGCGAATCGCCGACAAGAGCATCCTTCTCGACCTGGTCATGGAAGCCGGAGTTGCGCCGCTCGGCGTGGCGTTCAGCGCGGACGGCGCCCGCGCTTATGTCGCCGTGGCCAGCCTGTCGGGCGGCATCGGCACATTGCGCGTCTTTGATGCGAGCACAGGCGGGCTGATCGACAGCGAACCGGTGGGCATCCTGCCCACCGCTGTCGCCGTGAGCCCCGATGGGAATCGTGTGTTCGTCACCAACCAGGCCGACAACTCCGTGAGCGTCTACGACACTGCCCTGGCTGCCGTGGCCACCACCCTGCCAGCCGGAATCGCGCCGACCGGAATCGCTTACAGCCCGGACGGCCTGCGGGTGTACGTGGTCAACCGCGGCAGCAACAATGTCCAGATCTTCAACGCGGCGAGCGGTGCCCTCATCGGTTCCCCCGTCACTCTGGGGCAGGCGCCGATCGCGATTGCGATCAAGCCGCAGGGGACGGCAGCTTACGTTGCGAACTCCCTCGCGCCGTCCGTGCAGGAACTGGGAGGCGTGCGGACCCTGACGGTGGGCCTCGACGGCAACGGTATTGGCAGCGTGCAATCCACTCCCGCCGGGATCAACTGCGGCACCTCGTGTCAGGCGCAGTTTCCAGTGTCATCAGTCGTAAACCTCGTGGCGACGCCCGATAGCCAGTCGAACTTCATGGGCTGGAGCGGCGACGCAGGCTGCGGCGCGGTGGTCACGCTCAATGCCAACATGAATTGCAAAGCGCAGTTCGTGCCCAAGCCGGGCGGTGGCGGTGGCGGCGGCGGCGGCGGCGGTGGTGGCGGCGGCGGTGGCGGCGGTGGCGGCGGCTGCTTTATTGCGACAGCGGCCTACGGCAGCGCTATGGCACCGGAAGTTCAGCGGTTGCGAGGGTTTCGCGACCAGTACTTGGTGACAAATGCGGCCGGGCGCGCTTTCGTGCGGACCTACTACCGCTACTCGCCGACCCTTGCGGAAGCGATCCGTCCTCATCGCGCCGCGAGGGCGGCGACTCGTGCGATGCTCTGGCCGGTCGTGTGGACGATCTCCCACCCCGCGGCGGCGCTGGGGATTCTGCTGTTTTTCGTCACGCTGCCAGCGGGATGGCTGTGTACTCGGCGGACACGGACTGCTACCTTGAGGGGGTAGCTTTCCGGGCAGGAAGAGGCGGGAGAACTGAGTCGGCGATCTGCTAGCGAGTTGCGTGGCCTTCTGACGGGCTCACTTCCGGTTACCGTCCCGCTTCTCCTCGGACTGGCGGGAGCGCTCGCCGGGTGCGTGTTCCTCGACGTCAAGCAGCAGCAGGAGAAGCTGCAGGCGGCGTGCACGATCAAGGGCACGGCGCGGTCCCTGCAGTCGGGCGACCGCGCGATCGTGGTCTTGCTCCTGCGCCGCAGCGAGGCCGGCGAGAAGAAGGCCGCCGGAGCCTGGGAGGTCGCGAGCCAGTTCGTTCTGGAGCGTGCGGGACGCTTCGTGTTCTCGGTGAGCAGTGGCAGAGGCACCTACACGGTTGCCGCGTTCGACGATGCCGACCGGAACCTCGTCATCGAGGCTGGCGAGTCCTACATCACGGACAAAGACATCGTGACCTGCACGCCCGGGCAGCTGATCGACGGCTTCGTCCTCAACATTCCGGCTACGCCCGAGCGGCGCACCACCGGCCTCGAGGTCGCGCACCTGCAGGCGCGAAACCTGACCGAGCAGGTGAGCTCGGTTTTCGGCCAGACTGTGGCGGTGGGCGAGCTGACCTCGCTCGCCGAGGACATGTTCAAGCCGGAAGTGGCCGAGACCGGCCTGTGGCGTCCGTTCGATTTCCTCGTCGACGGCTACGCCGGGATCTACTTCCTCGAGGCCTACGACCCACGCCGAATTCCGATCCTGTTCGTGCACGGCATCAACGACACTCCGGCGGCCTTCCACGACCTGATCCGCAACCTCGATCACAAGAAGTTCCAAGCCTGGGTCTACTACTACCCGTCGGGCCTGCACCTCGACGTCATCGCCGATCAGCTCGACCAGACGATGACCAAGCTGCAGCTGCGTCACGGCGTGAAGCGCTTCGGCGTCGTCGCGCACAGCATGGGCGGGCTGGTGAGCCGCGGTTTCATCCTGCGCCATCAAAGGACATCTCCCGGCAGCCGGATCCCGTTGTACTTCACCATTTCCACGCCATGGGCAGGCCACAAGGCGGCAGAATCCGGCGTGAAGAACGCGCCGGTCGTGGTCGAGGTATGGCACGACATGGCGCCGGGCAGCCAATACCAGCAAAGCCTCTTTGCGCAGCCGCTGCCGCAGGGGATGGCGCATCACATGATCTTCACCTTCCAGCGCAGGAGCTCCTCGTTCGGCGAGTCGGATGATCAGAGCGTGACGGTTGCGAGCCAGCTCGCGACGCCGGCGCAGAGCAATGCGGTGCGGGTCTACGGCTTCGACGACACGCACGTCGGCGTACTGCGCAACCCCGAGGTCTCGAAGCTGCTCAACGAGGTCCTGGCGAAGTCGTTCTAGGTTGGCCCAAGGTCCTACAGACCTCGGGTTGGCCAAGGGGTTATGATGGAGTCGCCAATCAAGGGAGATGGCGTCATGACATCACCCCGGAGCTGCTTCATCGGCGCGTGTCTGCTGGGGCTCGCCGGCTGCTCGAGCACCTACCAGATCGAGACCTCGCAGGATGCCGCGAACGTCTTCCTGTCGACCTATCCCGCGGTGCCGTGGCGGGACGTCGCGGAGAAACTCGAGCCGCGGCTGAGTCTTTCGCCCGAGGTCAGCAATGCGTTCCGCGCCGAGGGCTACCAGGCCCACCTCGTCACGTTGCAGGTGGCCTTGCAGCCGAAGGCCCGCAATCTTCCCTACGACGTCTATCTGAACGTGAGCATGTATCCATCCTCGTGGCGGGAGGCGGTGGCGTCGCCGCGCCTTGCGAAGCCGGAGCGCGGCATGCCGCCGCCGATCATGGTCTACCCGCTGTCGATCAGCGAGTCCACGGAAGCGCCTGGCGGCGACGCGCTGGCGACCGTCGGCCGGGTTTCCGACAATTCGGTTCGCATTCGCCTCGGCGCGCAAGACTACGGCACGGCGAAATACGGCATGTTTCCGCGCACCCACAATATTTCGCTGGTCGTGATCACGCGCTCCGCGCCGGCCGTGGCGGATCAGCCGACGCGTGTCGCCAACCTGCTGGTCATCTCGGAGACCGAGATCGTGCCGGTGGCCGGCGGCAAGCCGCTCCCCAACTCGGCAAACGGGCGGCGCCCGGAGCAGGAGCTCGCCGAAGCCGTGATCCGCCTGGTCGGCGCCCACGGCTTTGCCTTGCGGCCGCAATGCACGCCGGAAGCGTCGAAGAGCCGCAACGACTGGGCGCTCGATCTGCTGCGCGCGGTGGAGCGCCAGGACTATCGCAACGTCCAGCAATGCCTGACTTATCGCGCCAAGGGGCTGCCGCGCAACTCGGCCCTGCCGATCGCGCTCGACGCCGACGCGCGCAACCGTCTGGAGCGGCTGGTCGGCGAGCTGATCAAGGTCCAGGCGGGCGCGCGCTACGCGAAGATGCTGGTGCCGCTGCCCGAGCTCTCGGCAGCGAAGGACCTGCCTGCGGCGAAAGAGCCGCCGGCGAGCGTGGACGCGCCGAGCTAGAGCCCGCTCGCCTCGGCGAGGAGCTTGCGCAGCTCCGAGGTGAGGCGCCTGCGCACCGCGCGGTACGCCGGTTTGTCGATGACGTTGTGCATCTCGTACGGGTCCTTCGCGAGGTCGTAGAGCTCGTCCATGCCTTCCTTGTGCACCCAGTGGATGAGCTTGTGCGTGTCGGTGCGCACCGCCTTGTAGGTCATGCCGACGATCCACGGCCACGCGGCCTCGTTGTAGTACTCGACGAGGAACGACTTGCGCCAGGAGGGATTGCGCTTCTTGAACAGTGAAACCAGCGACCGGCCCTGGACGTGCTTGCCGGGCTTGCCGCCGGCGAGCTCGATCATGGTCGGCGCGATGTCGGGCGTGATCGCCATCTGCCTGACGCGCGTACCGGCGGCGATGCGCTCGGGGTAGCGGACGAAGAAAGCGGTGCGGATGCCTTCCTCGTAGGCGAAGCGCCGCTCGGCGCCGAGGCCGTGCTCGCCGAAGAAATAGCCGTTGTCTCCCAGGAACACGATGCAAGTGCGCTCGGCCTGCCGCGTCTCGTCGAGCGCCTGCAGCAGCGCGCCGACCCCGTCGTCGACGGAAGCGATCATCGCCGCGCGCTGGCGGATCTCTTCCTGGTCGCCGACGTGCAGCGGATCGAGCAGGGCGCGGCTGCCCGGGCGCTTGCGCAGCGCGAACACTTCCTTCCAGGCGGGCTTGCCGCGCACCACCTCTTCCAGCGGGCGAACGTTCGCGCGCGGCGGGTAGATCGCACCCTTGTACAGGCCGCGGTGGCGCTCGGCCGGAACGTAGCCCTGCATGGTTTTCACGTCGATGGTGCCGTCCTGGAGCTGCTGCACGTCGGGATGCACCGCCTTGTGCGCGAGGAAGAGCGCGAAGGGCTTGCTGCGCTTGCGCTGCACGTATTGCACGGCGCGCTCGGAAAGGAGGTCCGTGACGTAGCCGTCGACCTTGCGCTCGCCGCCGTCCTCCCACAGCACGGGATCGACGATCTTGCCCTGGCCGCGGAAGCTGACCCAGTGGTCGTAGCCCGGGCGCGGGCTGGCGTCGTTGCCCATGTGCCACTTGCCGATGTGCGCGGTCTCGTAGCCGAGCTTTTGCAGCGCGAGGTGGTAGTTGTCGAGGCGATGGCTCATCGCGTCGCGGCCGACGTTGTCGATGATGCCGTGCCGGCTCGCGTACTGGCCGGTGACGATGCAGGCGCGGTTGGGGGAACAGAGCGGCGTGGTGTGGAAAGCGTTCTCGAACATCGCGCCTTCGCGGGCGATGCGGTCGATATGCGGCGTCTTGAGGTACGGATGGCCCGACGCGCTCGTCTCGTCGAAGCGCAGGTCGTCGATCAGGATGACGATCAGGTTCGGTTTCATCGGCTTCATGGTCATTGCGGCTGCAGGCCGAGCTCTCGCGCGAGCTTGCCCCAGCGCTCGATGTCGGCGCGGATCACCGCCGCGAACTGTTCGGGCGTGTTGCCTACCGGCACCAGCGCCGACTGCGCCAGGCGCTCGCGGACCTCGGGCAGCGCCAGCGCCTTCGCCGTCTCGACGTGCAGGCGCTGCACCACCTCGGCGCTGGTGCCGCGCGGCGCGAGCAGGCCCAGCCACTGCGTCGTATCGAAGCCGGGAAAGCCCGACTCGTGCAGCGTCGGCACCTCGGGCATCGCGCTGAAGCGCTCCTTCGAGGTGAAGGCGAGGATCCGGATGCGCCCGGCCTTGTGGTGCGGAATGAGCGGCGTCGAGCCGAGTACGCCCATCGGCACCTGGCCGCCGACGAGGTCCTGAACCGCCGGCGCGCCGCCCTTGTAGGGCACGTGGACGATGTCGATGCCGGCCATGCGCTTCAGCAGCTCGCCCGACATGTGCTGGCCGGTGCCGGTGCCGGAGTGGCAGAAGGAGAGCTTGCCCGGATTGGCCTTCGCGTAAGCGATCAGCTCGCCGATGTCCTTCGCCGGCACGGAGGCGTGCACCGCCACCGCGAGCGGCTGCGTGGTGACCTGCGTGACGGCGACGAAATCGCGTAGCGTGTCGTACGACAGGTTCTTCACCACCAGGTTGAGCGTCGTCACCGGGTCGGCGGCGAACAGGATCGTGTAGCCGTCGGGCGCCGCCCGCGCCACCTCGGTCGTGCCGATCGCGCCCCCGCCGCCGGCGCGGTTCTCCACCACGAACTGGGCGTCCATTGCGCGGGTCAGGCGATCGGCGAGCGTGCGGGCGGCGACGTCGGTCGACCCGCCCGGCGGGAACGGCACGATGAAGCGCACGGGTTTCGCGGGCCAGGCCTGCGCGCCGGCCTGTGCCGCCGCGAGGAGCAGTAAAAGTGAGCAGAACGCGCGGAAGATGGGTCGCTTCATGTCGCTCGCCTGAAAGGGTTGGTACACTGACCCCAGAATGCGTAAGCGGGGCGCAGTCTACAGCAGCTCTCGGCGCTTGCCGGTCGCCGCCACGCCTGTCGCCCCCGGACCGACCGCGCCAGCCGCGCCGACCCCGACCGCGCCCGCCGCGAAACCCGCCGGCGCCAAGCCGCCGGTCAAGCAGGCCCGTCGCCGCCGCTGGACCCTCCCCGCCGTAGCCGCCGCGCTGCTCATCGGATGCGCCGCCTGGCTTCTCGTCCCCTCGGCGCCGCCCCCGGAGTTTGTCGCCGAAGAACCGCCGCAGAAGGAAATGACCGCGGCCGACGCGTACGAGAAGATCCGCGGCTCGGTCGTCATGGTGCGCGGCTCGCCCTACGACGGCACCGAGGAGGTCGAGACCAAGGGCTCGGACAGCACCGGCACCGGCGTCGTCATCGTCGACACCGGCATCATCCTCACCAACCTGCACGTCGTCGACGGCGCGAAGCGCATCCGCGTCGTCTTCGCCGACGGCATGGAGGCCGTCGCCGACCTGGTCGGCGCCCGCCCGGAGCACGATCTCGCGGTGCTGAAGGCGCAGACGGTGCCCGACGACCTCGAGCCGGCGACGATGCGCTCGACGGTCGGCCTGCGGCCCGGCGAGCCGGTGGTGGCGGTCGGCTTTCCGTTCGGCATCGGTCCCTCGGCTTCCGCCGGCGTCATTTCCGGCCTCGGCCGCGAGTACCGCTCGGCCGAAGGCAAGAGGATCCTCACCAACCTGATCCAGTTCGACGCCGCGGTGAATCCCGGAAACTCCGGCGGTCCGCTGGTGACCAACGAGGGCGAGGTGATCGGCATCGTCACCGGCCTGCTCAACCCGACCGAGCAACGAGTCTTCGTCGGCATCGGCTTCGCGGTGCCGATCGAGAATGCCGCCGCCGCGGCCGGCCTGCCGCCTTTCTGAAGGGAAGTCATGGAACCGAATAACGTTTCGCAACTCATGGAGCGGCTGCTCTACGAGGTCAAGAAGACCGTCGTCGGCCAGGATCATTTCCTGGAGCGCGTGCTGGTGGCGGTTCTCGCGCAGGGTCATCTGCTGGTGGAGGGCGTGCCCGGCCTCGCCAAGACGCTGACGGTCAAGACGCTCGCCGCCGCGCTGCGCGGCAGCTTCCGCCGCATCCAGTTCACGCCCGACCTGGTGCCGGCGGACCTGGTCGGCACGCGCATCTACAACCAGAAGACCGGCGAGTTCGCGACCTCGCTCGGACCCGTGTTCTGCAACCTGCTCCTTGCCGACGAGATCAACCGCGCGCCGGCCAAGGTGCAGAGCGCGCTGCTCGAGGTGATGCAGGAGCGCCAGGTGACGATCGCCGGCGAGACGCACCGCGTGCCGCTGCCGTTCCTCGTCATGGCGACGCAGAACCCGATCGAGACCGAGGGCACCTACGCGCTGCCGGAGGCGCAAGTCGACCGCTTCATGATGAAAGTGCTGGTCGGCTACCCGAGCGAGGAGGAGGAGTTCGTGATCGTGCAGCGCGTGACCGGAATCGCGCACGACGTCGCGCCGGTGGCGAGCACCGAGCAGTTGATGGCGCTGCAGAAGCAGTGCCGCGAGACCTATGTCGAGCCGGCGCTGGTGCAGCACGCGGTGCGCCTCGCCGCGGCGAGCCGCGACCCGGAGCGCTACGGCATCAAGGGCCTGCAGAAATACCTGACCTATGGCGCGAGTCCCCGGGCTTCGATTTCGCTCATCGAGGGTGCGCGCGCGCTGGCGTTCCTGCGCGGCCGCGACTACGCGCTGCCGCAGGACGTCACCGACCTCGTGCCCGATGTGCTGCGCCACCGGCTGGTGCTCTCGTACGAAGCGCTCGCCGAAGGCCTTACCGCCGACGACGTGATCGGCAAGATCATGGCGGTGGTGCGCGCGCCGGAGAAACCGCTGGAGACGCATGTCAACGTCCAGTCCGTCTGAGGCGCCTCGGCGCCGGGAGCCCGAAGCACTGCTGCGCAGGCTCGAGTGGACGGCGCTGCGCCGGCTCGACGGCCTGCTGCAGGGCGACTACCGGACGCTGTTCCGCGGCTTCGGCCTCGACCTCGCCGACCTGCGCGAGTACCAGTATGGCGACGACGTGCGCCATATCGACTGGAACGTCACGGCGCGCCTGCAGACGCCCTACGTGCGCGAGTTCCACGAGGACCGCGAGATCACCGCCTGGTTCCTGGTCGATCTCTCGGGGTCGATCGACTTCGGCTCGCACGAAACGAAGAAGCAGGCGGTGGCGACGGAGTTCGTCGCGCTGCTCGCGCGGCTGCTGACGCGGCGCGGCAACCGCGTCGGCGCGCTGCTCTACGGCTCGAGCGTCGACACCGTGATCCCGGCGAGGAGCGGCAGGCGCCACCTGCTGCAGATCCTGCACCGCATGCAGTCGCGGCCGGCGGCGCCCGCCACCGGCGAGACGAAGCTCGCCGAGCTGCTGCAGGCGGGCGCCAACGCCATGTCGCGACGCTCGGTCGTGTTCGTCGTCTCCGATTTCATCAGCGCGCCGGGCTGGACCAAATACCTCGGCCAGCTCGCGATGCGCCACGAGGTGGTGGCGGTGCGCCTGCACGATCCGCTCGAGAGCGAGCTGCCCGACCTCGGCCTGCTGCTGTTCCGCGACGCCGAGACCGGCGAGCAGCTGTTCGTCGACACGCATGACCCGAAATTCCGCAAGCGATTCGCTGCCGCCGCCGCGAAGCGCGAGGAGGCGCTGCGCACGGCGTTTCGCGAGGCGGGCGTCGACGCGATGGAGCTCTCGACCGAGGCCGACCTCGTCGAGGAGATCAGCCGCTTCATCGAGCTGCGCCGCCGGCGCGGCCGGATGGGAGCGAAGGCCGCCGCATGAGCTTCCAGTGGCCCGAGCTGCTGTGGCTCCTGCTCGCGCTGCCGCTGCTCGTCGCCTTCTACCTCTGGCTGCTGAAGCGCAAGAAACGGACGGCGATCCGCTATGCGAGCCTCGCGCTGCTGAAGGAGGCGATGCAGGGCGCCGCCTGGCGACGCCACGTTCCGCCCGCCCTGCTGCTGCTCGCGCTCGGCGTGATGATCGCCGCCATCGGCCGCCCGACCGCGATCGTCACGCTTCCGTCGCAGCACGAGACGGTGATCCTGGCGATGGACGTGTCGGGCAGCATGCGCGCCACCGACGTCGAGCCGAACCGCCTGGTCGCGGCGCAGAACGCGGCCAAGGCGTTCGTCGCGCAGCAGCCGGAAAGCGTGCGTATCGGCGTGGTCGCCTTCGCCGGCACCGCGACGGTGGCGCAGGCGCCGACGCGCAACAAGGAGGACATCGTCGCCGCGATCGACCGCTTCCAGCTGCAACGCGCGACCGCGATCGGCAGCGCGATCATCGTCTCGCTCGCCACGCTCTTCCCCGACGGCGGCTACGACGTCGCTTCCTTCAGCTACGCCTCCGAGAAGAACAAGCCGCAGAAGCCGGCCAACTTCAAGCCGGTGCCGCCGGGCTCCTACCAGTCGGCGGTGATCATCCTCCTGACCGACGGGCAGCGCACCACCGGCCCGGACTCGGTGATGGCGGCGCGGCTCGCCGCGGAGCGGGGCGTCCGCATCTATACGGTGGGGGTCGGCACGCCCGCCGGCGCGACCATCGGCTTCGAGGGCTGGTCGATGCACGTGCGCCTCGACGAGGAGACGCTGCGCTCCATCGCCGACCTGACGCGGGGCGAGTACTTCTACGCGGGCAACGCGGTGGAGCTGAAGCGGATCTACGAGACCATGCGCTCGCGCATGGTGATGGAGACGAAGAAGACCGAGGTCACCGCGCTCTTCGCCGCGGCGGCGGCGGCGCTGGTCATCCTGGCGGCGGGACTCTCGCTCGCCTGGTTCAACCGGATTCTCTGAGGGCTATTTCTTCAGGTTCTTGAGGTTCATCGCCACCATCTCCAGCTGGGTGGCGATGGCGCGCAGTTCCGGCTTCTCCTGAACCTGGGTCAGCGCCGCGACGACCTTCGTGCCGAGCTGCGCCGAGGTCAGCTTCTCCAGGTCCTCGAAGCTCTTCGCCAGCGCGTCCAGGCCGGAGCGCTGCGCGGCCTCCCGCACCTCGACCAGCCGTTTTTCGATGCCGGCGCGGTCCAGGTTGGTGGGCCAGCGCAGGGTTTCGTATTCGTGACTCATATCTCTGTGTCCGATTGTATAGCGTGCTCGGGCTTAGCCGGCGTTCAACTGCTCGGCGCCGACGCCGGCGGCGCGGTCGCGGCGAAGGCGGCGCGCGCGGCGATCGGCTCGCGCCACGCGCGCAGCTTCGGATGCTCCGGGCGCCAGCGGAAATCGGCGTTGCGGATGTCCATGTCGAGCGCACAGGCGAGCGTGAGGTGCACCCGATTGAGCGGACCGCGCAGGAGCGGGTGCTCGATCTCGCTCTCCCAGAGGTCCGTCATGCGCCGCGCGCGCTCGGTTTCGTGCCGGATCAGCGAAGGCGAGCGCTCGTTCGGCGGTCGCGTCAGCTCGCGGCCCCAGACGGCGAGACCGTCGAGCAGGCTTCTCGCCAATCCCTCGAGGCGGCGAGGCTCCCATCCTTGCGGAAGGTCGAACGCCGGCGCGCCGTCCAGCCGGTCGAGGTACGTGCAGATCAGCGCCGATTCCTCCATCCCGACGCCGTCATCGCGCACCAGGTAAGGCACGCGGCCGGAAGGATTGACCGCGTAGTAGGGGCTGTCCGCGGCGCGCGTCTTGGCGAAGACGATCTCGACCCGCTGCTCCAATCGCTTCTCCAGCACCACGATGCGCGCCATCCGCGCATAGGGGGAACCGGGCGTGACGTAGAGCTTCACGCCGCCGCCGTCGCGCGGCTATGCCTGTAGAATCCGCGGCTTACTTTCATGGCGCTCATCGTACAGAAATTCGGCGGCACCTCGGTCGGCTCGACGGAGCGGATCCGCAACGTCGCGCGCCGCATCGCCAAGTGGAAGGCGGCCGGCCACGACATCGTCGCCGTGCCCTCCGCGATGGCGGGCGAGACCAATCGCCTGCTCGCGCTCGCCGCCGAGGTGCAGGCGCACCCCGAGCCTCGCGAGCTCGACGTCGTCGCCTCGACCGGCGAGCAGGTGACGATCGGCCTGCTGGCGATGGCGCTGCTCGAGCTCGGCGTCAAGGCGCGCAGCTACGCCGGCTGGCAGGTGAGGGTGGTCACCAACTCCGCCTTCTCGAAGGCGCGGATCGTGTCCATCGACGAGGAAAGAATAAGGAAGGATCTGTCGGCTGGCTTTGTCGTCGTCGTGGCGGGTTTCCAGGGCGTGGACGAGAACGGCAATATCACCACGCTCGGCCGCGGCGGCTCGGACACCTCCGCGGTGGCGCTCGCTTCCGCCTTGAAGGCCGAGGAATGCCAGATCTACACCGACGTCGACGGCGTCTACACCACCGATCCGCGCCTGGTGCCCGAGGCACGGCGGCTGCGCACCATCACCTTCGAGGAAATGCTCGAGCTGGCGGGCGCCGGCTCGAAGGTGCTGCAGATCCGCTCGGTGGAATTCGCCGGCAAGTACAAGGTGCCGACGCGCGTGCTCTCCAGCCTTACCGATCCGGCGATCCCGGTGGCGGAAGAGGCGGTCTCGGGCACGCTCATCACTTTCGAGGAAGACCCGCACATGGCGATGGAAAAAGCAGTCATCTCGGGCGTCGCGTTCCAGCGCGACGAGGCGAAGATCACCGTCAAGGACGTTCCCGATCGGCCGGGCGTGGCCTACGCCATCCTCGGCCCGATCGCCGATGCGCACATCGACGTCGACGTGATCGTGCAGAACGTCGGCCACGACGGCATGACCGACATGACCTTCACCGTGCATCGCAACGACTACGCCAAGGCGCTGAAGATCCTCAACGACAAGGTGAAGCCGCACATCAAGTGCCGCGAGGTGAGCGGCGACGAGAAGATCGCCAAGGTCTCGGTGGTCGGCATGGGCATGCGCTCGCACGCCGGCATCGCCGCGCAGATGTTCCGCACGCTCGCCGAGGAAGGGATCAACATCCAGATGATCTCCACCTCGGAGATCAAGATCACGGTGGTGATCGAGGAGAAGTACACCGAGCTCGCCGTGCGGGTATTGCATAAGGCCTTCGAGCTCGATCAAGCCTAAAATGTCGGGGTGAAGCCCGACGATCTTTCGAAGCTCCGCATCGAGCGAGCGCCGTCGGCCGCGCCGCGTTTGAAACGCCGTTGGGGAAAGCTGGCGCTCGTCGGCGTCCTCGTCGCAGCGGGTGTGGCGTTCGCGCTGACCCGCTTCGCCGGCTCGGTGCCGGTGGAAACGGTGACCGTCACCTCGGCCTATCCGTCGCAGAATTTCACGCTGCTCAACGCCACGGGTTACGTCGTGCCGCAGCGCAAGGCGGCG
>Ga0134122_10000608_pt1 | contig 24550 bp, 20 predicted proteins | sample KB302_FD_96461 | JGI IMG/M metagenome (GOLD analysis project Ga0134122, IMG submission 96461) | Terrestrial soil microbial communities without Nitrogen fertilizer from Kellogg Biological Station, Michigan, USA - KB3-0-2 | ecosystem: Environmental > Terrestrial > Soil > Unclassified ...
CATGTACGACGCGCTCAACGCCGACATGATGGGCGAGCGGACCACCGGCAGCGGGCGCCGCGAGTCCTTCCGGCACATGCCGCTGCCGCGGATGACGAACACCTACCTGGCGCCGGGGGACGACGCGCCGGAGGACATCCTCGGGTCGGTGAAGAAGGGCCTGTACTGCGCGCAGTTCGGCGGCGGGCAGGTGGACATCACCAACGGCAACTTCGTCTTCGAGGTGAGCGAGGCGTACCAGATCGAGGACGGGAAGCTGGGCCGCCCGGTGAAGAACGCCATGCTGATCGGCGTGGGGCCGGAGGCGCTGAAGAAGGTGACGATGGTGGGCTGCGACCCCATGCCCGACCCGGGGATGGGGATGTGCGGGAAGGACGGCCAGATGGTTCCGGTGGGCGTGGGGTTGCCCACGCTGCGCATCGACGGCATCACCGTGGGCGGGACCAAGGTGGCGCGATGAGCAGGCCGTCGCCGGAGCAGCTGGCCAAGAAGCTGGTGCAGCGGGCGCGCCGGCGAGGCGCGCAGCAGGCGGAGGCGCTGGTGCAGATCGGCCGCCAGTCCAGCGTCCGCGTGCGCAACGGGGAGATCGAGCACCTCACCCAGGCCACCTCCAAGGGCGTGGGCTTGCGCGTGCTGAAGAACAAGCGGCTGGGGTTCGCGTACACCTCCGACTTCCAGCCGGCCAGCCTGGAGGCGTTCGTGGACCGGGCGCTGGCGCTGGCGGACGAGGCCGCGCCCAACCCGCACAACGGGCTGCCTTCGCGGAAGGACCTGGGCACGCCCACCCCGCCCGAGCACCTCTTCGACCCCAGGGTCGCGGACCTGCCGCCGGACTGGAAGCTCCAGACCGCGCTGGAGGTGGAGAAGGCGGCCAGGTCGGTGGACCCGCGCATCGCCGCCTTCGACAGCGTGGGCGCCGGCGACAGCGTCAACGAGACGTACGTGGTCTCCAGCGAGGGCGCGTCGGCGGGGTTCTCGGGGACGTACGTGTGGCTGTACGCGGTGCCGGTGGCGTCGGACGGGAAGCAGCACCAGACCGCCTACTGGTCCGACTCCAAGCGGTACCTGGACGACCTCGACTCGGCGGAGGCCATCGGCAAGGAGGCGGCGCGCCGCGCGGTGCGGAAGCTGGGCGCCAGGAAGGTGAAGAGCCAGCGGGTGCCGGTGGTGTTCGACCCGACCATGGCCGGCGCCTTCATCGCCGCGGTGTCGGAGGCGGCGAACGGGGACGCGGTCTACAAGAAGTCTTCGGTGTTCGCGCCGCTGCTGGGCAAGCGGATCGCGGCGGAGGGCGTCACCATCGTGGACGACGGGTTGATGGACCGCGGCCTGGGGACGTCGCCGGTGGACGGCGAGGGCGTGGCCTGCCGGGTGACCCCCATCGTCGAGGGCGGGGTGCTCAAGAGCTTCCTCTACGACACGTTGACGGCGCGCAAGGCGAAGGCGAAGACCACCGGCAACGCGGCGCGGGGGTATTCGTCGCTGCCGCACATCGGCACGAACAACCTGAAGCTGCAGCCGGGGGCGGCGCCGCCCGAGGAGATCATCAGGGGCGTGAAGCGGGGGCTGTACGTGACTTCGATGCTCGGGCGCGGCGCGGACATCGTCACCGGGGATTACTCGCGCGGGGCGAACGGGCTGTGGATCGAGGACGGCGAGCTGACGTTCCCGGTGCAGGAGGTCACGGTCGCCGGGAACCTGCTGCAGATGCTGAAGTCCATCGACGCCGTCGGGAGCGACCTGGAGTTCCGCGGCTCCATCCTGGCGCCCACCATCCGCTTCGCCGAGCTGACCGTCGCAGGGGAGTGATTTTTCCGGGAGGGGTTTTCAGACATGGCGCAGAAGAAGCCGGCGCGGAAGCCGCGCCGAAAGAAGGTCGAGGCGGCGAGCAAGGGGCTGTCGGCCGCGGACGTGGGCGCCGAGCGGCCCGCGGACGGGGAGAAGCTGGCCGCGATGATCAAGGAGGACGGGGGCCAGGCGCTGGCGATCTACCGGGAGCCTCTGGGCGGGCACACGGTGGTGCTGGCGGCGCTGCCGGTGGACAAGGTGGAGCCCACGCCCTACCAGCGCGACCTCTCCGAGACGCACGTGAAGAAGCTGGCCAACGCGATGGAGCGGGTGGACCGGTACCTGGACCCGCTGATCGCCGTGCGGCACGAGGGCAAGTACTGGACGCCCAACGGCAACCACCGGCTGGGCGCGTCGCGGCTGTTGGGGACGAAGGCGGTGGTGGCGCTGGTGATGCCGGAGGAGGACGTCGCCTACCAGATCCTCGCGCTGAACACGGAGAAGGCCCACAACCTCAAGGAGCGGTCCCTGGAGGTGATCCGGATGTACCGCGGGCTGGTGGGCGCGCGCGGGAAGGAGCAGGAGACGGAGTTCATGGGGTTGTTCGAGGAGCCCCAGTTCGCCACCTTCGGCGCGGCGTACGAGAAGCGGCCGCGGTACTCCGCCGGGGCGTACTCGTCGCTGGTGAAGCGGCTGGAGGGGTTCCTGGAGGTGCCGCTGGAGGAGGCGCTGGGTGTGCGTGAGGCGAGGGCGGACAAGCTGCTCGCCTTCGACGACGCGGTGGTGAAGGTGGTGGCCCAGCTCAAGGAGAAGGGGCTCACCAGCCCCTACCTCAAGAACTTCGTCGTCGCCCGGGTGAACTTCCTGAGGTTCGTGAAGGGCGACAAGGTGCCGGATTTCGACGAGGCGATCGACAAGATGAGCGCCAGCGTCGGGAAGATCGACCCCGGCAGCGTGAAGAAGGAGGACCTGGCGCGGATGGGCGGCGCGCCCGCCGAGGCGGACGAGGAATGAGTTTTGCTTGGACGCCGGAGCGGGTGACCCCATGTCCGAACCGGTAGTCCTGGTCGTCGACGACGACCGCGCCAACCTCGAGTCCGTCGCGCGCATCTTCCAGAAGGAAGGCGTGGCGACGCTGACCGCCACCTCGGGCCAGGAGGCGATGGACCTGCTCCGGCGCCCGGAGGTGGCGGTGCTCGTCACCGACCTGATGATGCCGGTCATGGACGGCGGCGAGCTCCTCCGGGCCGCGCGCGCCATGCGCCCTGACGTCGAGGTGGTGCTGATGACCGCCTACGGCACGGTCGAGACCGCCGTGGCCGCGATGAAGGACGGCGCCTACGACTTCATCACCAAGCCGCTCAAGCGGCACTCGCTGGTGAAGGCGGTCCAGAAGGCGCTCGAGCGCCGCGCGCTGGTCGCCGAGAACCAGGACCTCAAGGCGCGCCTGGCGGACCTCGGCGCTCCCGGCGGCCGCACCATGGTGGGCCAGGCGCCGTCCTTCCGCGCGCTGATGGACACCATCCGCCAGGCCGCGCCCTCCTCCGCCACCGTGCTGCTGGTGGGCCAGTCCGGCACCGGCAAGGAGCTGGCCGCCCGCGCCATCCACGAGCTGTCCCCGAGGGCGCAGGGCCCGTTCGTGGCGGTCAACTGCGCCGCGCTGCCGGAGAGCATCCTGGAGGCGGAGCTGTTCGGCGTGGAGAAGGGCGCGTACACCGGCGCGGTCGCCCGCCGCGAGGGCCGCTTCGAGCGCGCCCACGGAGGCACCCTCTTCCTCGACGAGGTGGGCGAGATGCCGCTCTCCGCCCAGGTGAAGCTCCTCCGCGTCCTCCAGGAGGGCGAGATCGAGCGGCTGGGCGGCACCCAGACCGTGAAGGTCGACGTCCGGCTGGTCGCCGCCACCAACAAGGATCTCCAGAAGGAAGTCTCCGAGGGCCGCTTCCGCGAGGACCTCTACTACCGGCTCAACGTGGTGGAGATCCGGATCCCGTCGCTCGCGTCGCGGCGCGAGGACATCCCGCTCCTCGCCGACCACTTCGCCCGCCGCTACGCCGCCAAGAACCAGAAGCCGGTGCGCGGGTTCTCCAAGGAGGCGATGGAGATCTTCGAGAACTACGCCTGGCCCGGCAACGTGCGGGAGCTGGAGCACGCGGTGGAGCGCGCGGTAGTCCTCTGCCGCGGCGAGACCATCGAGCCCTCCGACCTCCCGGAGACCGTCCGCAAGGGGCCGCGCGGATCGGCGGAGCAGCTGGTCATCCCCATCGGCACGCCCATGGAGGAGATCGAACGGATGGTCATCCACGAGACCCTGCGACACACCAAGGGCGACAAGACCCTCGCGGCGCGGCTCTTGGGGATCGCCGCCCGGACCATCTACCGGAAGCTGGAGCGCGAGGCCCAGACCGGCGAGGAGCCGGCGGAGTAGCGCCCGGTCAGGGACGGGGCGCCCCGAACGTCTCTCCCAGAGGCATGAGCGACTCGACGCGCGAGTTCTACGAGGGCCTGGCGGACGAGTACCGCCTCCTCTTCGCGGACTGGAACGCCTCCGTGAAGCGCCAGGGCGGCGTCCTGGAGAAGCTGCTCACCGAGCTCCACGTCCCTCCCGGCGGGACCGTCCTCGACTGCGCGGCCGGCGTCGGCACCCAGGCCATCGGGCTGGCCGAGCGCGGCTACCGCGTCACCGCCACCGACCTCAGCCCCGCGTCGCTGGAGCAGCTCCAACAGGAGGCGGCGCGCCGGGACCTGGCCATCCCCTCGCAGACGGCGGACCTCCGGACCCTGGACGCGGCCCTCTCCGGATCCTTCGACGCGGCGATCGCCATGGACAACGCGCTCCCGCACCTCTCCGCGGAGGACCTCCCGCGCGCGGTGGCGCAGATGCGCGCGCGCCTCCGCCCGGGCGGCGCGTTCCTGATCAGCGTCCGCGACTACGACCAGCTCCGCGCCCAGCGCCCGCGCCTCGACCGGCAGCAGGTGACGGACGGGCCCGAAGGAAGGCGCATCACCTTCCAGATCTGGGACTGGGCGGAGGACGGCAGCCGCTACGCGCTGGAGCAGTTCGTCGTGCGGCAGACCGCGCCCGGCCGCTACGAGGCGCACGGCCACCGCGCGGAATACCGGGCGGTGGGGCGAGAGGAGCTCACCTCCGCGCTGACCTCCGCCGGCCTCACCGGCGTCCGCTGGCGCCCGCCCGAGGAGACGGGCTTCCACCAGCCCATCCTCTCCGCCCGCGCGCCCTGAGCTACTTGTGCTCCGGGTGCGCCGCGGCGTGCGCCTCCTGCACCTTGCCGATCCGCTCCCGCAGATCGCGCATCGCCTGCAGGTCGCGCGTCTTCTCGTAGACGAACGCCAGCCGCTGCCCCATCTCCAGCGCGAGGTGGAAGTCCCCCTTCTTCTCCCCCTCGTCCAGGATCTTCATCGCCGCCGCCCCCGCCTCGTCCCACACCTCCAGTTGGAGGATGCAGTCCACCGCCGCCGCGCGCGCCTCGTTCCTCCGCCCCTGGTCCTCGGAGATCTTCCTCAGGTCCGCCACCGCCTCCGCCTTCTCGCCCTTGTGCGCCCGCACCAGCGCGCGCGTGGTCCCCGCCCAGTCCGGCACCAGGAACTCCTCCAGCCCCAGGAACTCGTCCGCGTCCTCCGCGTTCCCGCTCTTGGCCAGGTCCATCACGATCCGCCCCAGCACCTTCCGCCAGTCGCCCAGCCGCCAGAGCACCTCGTTCACCCACGGCTCCGCCGGCTTGCCGTCCTTCATCGGCACCTTGGGCTTCTGCTCCTCCACCGCCTTGAACTTCTGCCCCACCGGCGCATCCTGCGCCCCCTCCATCATCCGCCCCAGCGCGTGCATCAGCTCCACCAGATCGGCGGAGAACTTCCCCGGCGCCAGCTTCTCCGGCAGCAACCGCCCGTACAGCTCATCCACCGCCACCAGCGGGAATCGCTGCCAGGGCCCGGTGCCCTTCCACCCCTTCATCATCCCTTCGGCGATCTCCAGCGGGTACTTCTCCGCGGCCAGCGCCTTGAACCCGGCCTCGTCGGTCGCCGCGCCGTAGTGCGACAGCGAACCGAAGATGGCCTCGGTCGAGTACTTACCCAGCCCCTGCTTCGTCCAGCCCTTGTCCACGCGGTCGGAGGTCACGGCGCGCCTTCTAACCCGGCGGATGAACGGATGTCAGGCCCGGCGATGCGCCCCTGACAATTTGTCCCAAGCCCCCGCCCGGCCGACCCCGGACGCGCCGGGCCGAGAACAAATCCGCCGCGCTGCGGGTACTACCGCCTCGGCCCCGCGGTCCCGGACCTGGCACCGCCCTTGCTCCAGGTGCCCTGGGCCTACGCTTGGGAGATCTCCCAAGCCTGGAGCTGGACTTCGACTTCGATGGAACGCCTCTTCCGAAAGTACTTCTGGGCGGTCAACCTGCTCTTCATCGCGCTGGTGGCGCTGCTGGCCGCCCGGACGGTGAACGTCTTCGTGGAGTCCGCCATCACCCAGGTGTCGACGGGGCGCGGGCACACCACCAGCCGCGCCGCCGTCACCACCTCGCGCACCTCCCTGGACCTCGAACGCCTGGCCAACATGGTGGGCCTGCCGCTCCCGGCACCGGAGCCGGACGTGGTGGAGCCCTCCCGGCCCACCATGGACCTGGACTCGGAGCCGGTGAAGAGCAGCCTGCGCGTGCGCCTCCTGGGGACCCTGCTCTCGGGCATCAAGGAGTGGTCGTTCGCCTCCGTCCAGGACGTGGTGACCCAGAAGGCGACCACCTTCATGGTGGGCGAGCAGATCCAGGGCGCGCCCATCCTGGACATCGAGCGCAGCCGGGTGATCGTCCTCAACAACGGCCGCCGCGAGTTCATCAACAACGAGGCCGGCAGCGGCGAGGCGGTGGCCTACACCCCGCCCACGCTGCCCCGCCCGTCCGAGACGCCTCCGCTCAACGCCACCGGCTCCGGCATCAAGGCGGTGGACGACTCGCACTACGAGGTGCCGCGGGCGGAGATCGACAAGACCCTCTCCAACCTCAACGACGTGGCGATGCAGGCCCGCATCGTCCCCGCCTTCAAGGACGGCGTGGCGCAGGGCTTCAAGCTCTTCTCCATCCGCCCCGACTCCATCTACACGAAGATCGGCATCCAGAACGGAGACGTGATCCGGCGCATCAACGGGTACGACCTGAACAGCCCGGAGAAGGCGCTGGAGATCTACTCCAAGCTCAAGGAAGCCAGCCGGATCGACATCGAGGTCGAGCGAAACGGCGCCGTCCTCCAGAAGACCTACAACGTCCGCTGACCTGACCCACCCATGCTCCGAACGAGAACCCTTGGACGTCTGATCCTCGCCCTGGCCGCCGCCTCGGGGATCGCCCTCGCGCAGCGCCCGGTGCAGCCGCCGCCCGCGGCCAAGCCACCCGCGCCCACGCCCGCCGCGCCCGCTCCCGGCGAGCGCCAGATCTCCCCCAGCGGGGACTCCACGCCGGCCAACGGGAAGGGCAGGCCGTCCTGCGAGGAGACCCGGCGCAAGGGGAAGTGGGGCATCTACTTCTCGCCCCCGGTGGAAATCGACAAGCTGGTGCAGGCGGTGGCGGACGCCACCTGCAAGACGTTCATCCTCACCGAGAACGTCCGCGGCAAGATCTCGATCATCGGCCCGGAGAACGGGAAGGCGGAGGTGGACGCCGACGCCTTCTACGCCGCCTTCCTCAACGCGCTGGACGCCAACGGCTGGACGGTGGCCCCCTCGGGCCGCTTCCTCAAGATCGTGGAGAAGCGCGGCGCCAAGCAGTCCGGGATGCCGCTCTCCGGCGAGGGCGAGGAGTACGGCACCACCGACCAGATGGTCACCAAGATCTTCAAGGTCCGCTACGTGGACGTAGAGCCGCTGCGCGCGGTGCTCCAGCAGTTCGCCACCAAGGACGGGGACTGCATCCCCTACCAGCCGGACACGCTGATCTGCACCGACCTGGGCTCCAACATGAAGCGGCTGGAGCGGATGCTCAACCAGCTGGACGCGCGCTCCGCCAACGACGAGATCCGGATCATCCAGATCCACTACGCGCCGGCCCAGGACGTCGCCAACACCATCCAGAAGATCTTCGAGAGCAAGGGCGGCCGGCCCGGCTCCGCGCCCGGCGGCGGCGGCCGGCCCCTGGGCACCGTGATGCCCCCGCCCGGCTCCGCGAGCGGACCCGGGGGCGCCGACAGCGGCGGCGGCAGCGGTGGCGGCGGCCCCATCACCCTCTCCCAGCTCATCCCGGACGAGCGCACCAACAAGCTGATCGTCGTCGCCAGCCCCTCGGCGTTCGAGCGCATCGTGCGGCTGATCGCGGAGATCGACGTCCCCACCACCAGCGGCGGCGGGATCAACGTCTACGCCCTGGAGAACGCCAACGCCGAGGACATGGCGGGCACGCTCCAGTCGCTCGCGCAGGGCACCGCCAACAAGTCGGGCCGCGGGTCGTCGCAGCCGCCGCCCGGCGTGTCCCTCCCGCCCGGCGTGGGGCCGCGCCAGGGCACCACCGCGGAGCTGTTCTCCGGCGAGGTGAAGGTGTCCGCGGACAAGGCCACCAACTCGCTGGTGATCATCGCCAACCAGGCGGACTACCGGAACATGGTGCGCGTCATCCAGAAGCTGGACGTCCCGCGGCGCCAGGTCTTCGTCGAGGCGGTGATCATGGAGGTGAACCTGGACCGCGACCACCAGTTCGGGGTCGGGCTCCACCAGGGCCTGGCGCTGAACGGCAACTACAACGGCAGCCAGGTCACCCTCCCCGCCCTCTTCGCCACCAAGTACAGCGACTCCGGCCTGCCGCCGTCCCTGGGCCTGGACAACCTGCTCAGCTTCAGCGGCTTCCTCGCCGGCATCCAGGGGCCCATCATCCCGGAGATCGACAAGCTGGGCCTGAAGATCCCCGCCTTCGGCGTGGTGCTGCACGCGCTCCAGGTCAGCTCGGACGTGAACGTGCTCTCCACCCCGCACATCCTCACCTCGGACAACGAGGAGGCGGAGATCACCGTGGGCCAGAACGTGCCCTTCCAGGCCGGCTTCGCGCCCGGCAACCTCTCCGCGCTCACCGGCGGCGCCGGCGGCGCCGCGGGCGCGCTCGGCGGCCTGACCGGCCTGGGCAACTTCTTCGCGCCCATCAACCGCCAGAACGTGGAGCTCAAGCTCACCATCAAGCCGCAGATCAACGAGAGCGACTACATCCGCCTCGTCATCAGCGAGCAGACGGAGGAGATCGCCTCCCAGGACCGCGTGCTGGGCCCCACCACCTCCAAGCGCTCGGCCAAGACCACGGTGGTGGCCAAGAACCAGGAGACGGTGGTGATCGGCGGCATCATGCAGGACCGCACCATCGACTCGGTCCGCAAGGTGCCCATCCTGGGCGACCTGCCCATCCTGGGCCACCTCTTCCGCGAGAGCGAGCGCAAGAAGGTGAAGACCAACCTGCTGCTCTTCCTCACCCCGTACATCATCCGGGACCAGAGCGACTTCCGAGCCATCTTCGACCGCAAGATGAAGGAGCGGCAGCAGTTCGTGGAGGAGTTCTACGGGCAGGTGCCCGGCTACGAGACGTCGGTGGACTTCTCGCGCAAGGCGGGGCCGCTGGCGCGGCTCAACCAGGCGGTGCTGCGCGAGGAGGAGAAGATGGAGAACGGCGGCCCGGGCGCCGAGGGTGAACGGATGATCCAGCCGATGGGCGGCTCCCGCCCGTCGCGCCCCGCGGACACCACCGAAGGGCCCGCGCCGGAGAACGGGCCGGCCGGATCGCCGGAGTCGGTGCCGCCGCCGGACGCGCCCAGCCCCGCCGAGCGAGAGAAGATGGCCCCCCCGGGGCCCGAGGTGAAGCCGCCGCCGGGGGACTTCCGGCCATGAGCGCGGACGGACAGGCCGAGCCCCGGGCGGAGGACGAGGAGGTCCCGGCCCCCGCCGCCGGCGGCACGCAGCGGATCACCCACGGCCCGGCGTACCTGTGCGGCCGGCCGCTGGGGGAGATCCTCAAGGCCACCGCCGGCCTGACGGAGGAGAAGCTCCAGGAGGCGCTCTCCGCGCAGCAGGAGAAGGGCGGCCGCCTGGGCGAGGTGCTGATCGGCCTGAAGATCTCCACCGAGGACGAGGTGGCGCGCGCGCTGGGCTTGCAGCTGGACATCCCCTACCTGGCGCGCATCTTCCCGGACGAGGTGGACGGCGACCTGGTGCAGCGCGTCCCCATCAACTTCGCCAAGCAGGCGCGCATCATCCCCCTGCGGATGGAGGGCGAGGTGGTGGCGCTGGCGGTGGCGGACCCGCTGGACACCACCGTGATGGACCACGCGCGGCTGCTGCTGCAGGCCAACATCACGCCCTACCTGGCGCTGGGGTCGACCATCGTCGACGCCATCAACTCGGTCTACGACCGGTCGGTCAACGAGGCCGAGCAGCTGGTCGGCGAGATGGAGGCGGCGGACCTGGACACCGTCGCCCACCAGCTGGAGGAGCCGCAGGACCTCCTCGACACGGACGACGAGGCGCCGATCATCCGGCTCGTCAACTCGCTGCTGTTCCGCGCCGCCAAGGAGCGCGCCTCCGACATCCACGTCGAGCCGATGGAGCGGGAGCTTCTGGTCCGCTTCCGGATCGACGGCGAGCTGCAGGAGATCATCAAGCCGCCCAAGCGCTACCAGAGCTCCATCCTGAGCCGCGTGAAGATCATGGCGCAGCTCAACATCGCCGAGAAGCGCCTGCCCCAGGACGGCCGCATCCGGATCAAGCTCGCCGGCCGGGACATCGACATCCGCGTCTCCACCATCCCCACCTCGTTCGGCGAGCGCATCGTGATGCGCCTGCTGGACAAGACCGCCGTGCTCCTGGACCTGGCGGAGATCGGCATGGCCGGGGAGACGCTCAAGCACGTGGACTCGCTCATCCGGCGGTCGCACGGGATCATCCTGGTCACCGGCCCCACCGGCTCCGGGAAGACCACCACGCTGTACGGCGCGCTCTCCCGCATCAACACGCCCAACCTCAACATCCTCACCGTCGAGGACCCGGTCGAATACCAGCTCAAGGGCATCGGCCAGATGGCGATCAGCCCGAAGATCGGGCTCACCTTCGCCTCCGGGCTGCGCTCCTTCCTCCGCCAGGACCCGGACGTGATCATGGTGGGCGAGATCCGCGACAAGGAGACCGCGGAGATCGCCATCCAGGCTTCGCTCACCGGCCACCTCGTCTTCTCCACCGTCCACACCAACGACTCCGCCGGCGCGGTCACCCGACTGGTGGACATGGGCGTGGAGCCGTTCCTGGTGGCGTCCTCGCTCACCGCCATCCTCGCCCAGCGCCTGGTCCGCCGGGTGTGCACCGACTGCCGGGAGGAGTACGAGCCCACCGACGAGGAGCTGGCGGAGATCTCCTTGTCCAAGAAGGAGCTGAAGGAGAAGTTCAACGTCGTCCGGCTCTACCGCGCGGTGGGCTGCCCGGCCTGCAACAAGAACGGCTACCGCGGGCGGACCGGCATCTACGAGCTGCTGGTGGTGGACGACGACGTGCGCCAGCTGGTCCTCAAGAACGTGGACTCCGGCAGCATCAAGAAGAAGGCCATCGCCAAGGGCATGGCCACCCTGCTGTCGGACGGCGCGGTCAAGGTGGCTCACGGCGAGACCACCGTCGCCGAGGTGCTCAGCGTCACGCAGGAGGACCTCTAGCTCCCGCTGGAGGAACGCGACGATGCCGGTGTTCGAGTACAAGGGGCTGACGGAGGGCGGCAAGTCGGTGACGGGCCTGCTGGAGGCCGACTCCGCCAAGACGCTCCGCGCCCAGCTGCGCAAGACCGGCGTCTTCCTCACCGACGTGCTGGGGCAGGCGGAGGGCGGCGCCCGGCCGGGGCGGACCAGCACCGGCAAGCGCGCGGCGGTGGTGGACAACCTCCCGTCGATGTCGCAGGACATCAACCTGCGCAGGCTCACCCGCGCCCGCGTCACCTCCGACGACATCGCGATCATGACCCGCCAGCTGGCCACGCTGCTGGGCGCGGGGGTGGCGCTGGTGGAGGCGCTCACCGCGCTGGTGGACCAGACGGAGAAGGACCGCCTCAAGCGCGTGATGTCGGACGTGAAGCAGCGGGTGAACGAGGGCTCCTCGCTGGGCGACGCGCTGGGGCACCACCAGAAGATCTTCGGGCCGCTCTACGTCAACATGATCAAGGCCGGCGAGCACTCCGGCGCGCTGGACGCGGTGCTGCTGCGGCTGGCCGACTTCACCGAGAGCCAGGCCCGGCTGCGCCAGAAGGTGATCGGCACGATGATCTACCCCGCCCTGATGATGCTGGTGGGCGGCGGCATCCTGGTGCTGCTGATGACGGTGGTCATCCCCCAGGTGACCAAGATCTTCGAGTCGATGAAGGCCACGCTGCCGTGGACCACGCGCTCCTTGATCTTCGTCTCCACCACCATCCAGAACTGGTGGTTCATCGTCTTCCCGCTGCTGATCGCGGCGGTGGTGGGCTTCTACCAGTGGTCGAAGAGCCCGGCGGGCAAGCCGGTCTGGGACAGGCAGGTGCTCAAGGCGCCCATCTTCGGCTCGCTGATCCGGATGATCGCCATCTCCCGGTTCACGCGCACCCTGGCCACCCTGCTCAAGAGCGGCGTCCCGCTCCTGGGGGCGATGGAGATCGTCCAGAACGTCGTCACCAACGCGGTGCTGGCGGACGTGGTGGAGAAGGCGCGCGACGCCATCCGCGAGGGCGAATCCATCGCCAACCCGCTCAAGCGGTCCGGCGAGTTCCCGCCGCTGGTGCACCACATGATCGCCATCGGCGAGCGCACCGGGCAGCTGGAGGACATGCTGGTCTCGGTCGCCGACGCCTACGAGAACCAGGTCAACGTCCGCATCGGCGCGCTCACCTCGCTGCTGGAGCCGGTGATGATCGTGCTGATGGGCGCGGTGATTGCATTCATCGCGTTCTCGATCTTGATGCCCATCCTGCAGCTCAACACGTCGATTCACTGAGGAACGGATGGAGGACGCGCTCAACCTCTGGATACAGCGGGCCACGGTGGCGCTGATGGTGGTGACCGGGGTGTGCCTGGTGGCGCTGGGGGCGGCGCTGTACGCCTCGTAGGGCTTGGAAACGGATTCACGCGAGAGGACGGAACGTCAGATGAAGATCTTCGGCAAGCGACAGGTCGTCAGGCGAGGGCGCCGCATGGCCCGGCGCCGCGGCATGACCCTGATCGAGATCATGGTGGTGATGGTGATCCTGGGGCTGATCGCCGGGATGGTGGGCATCGCGGTGGTGGGCGCGGCGGACCGCGCGCGCGTGGACCGCACCAAGACGGACATCGCCAACCTGCAGGGCGCGCTGGACCTCTACAAGGCGCGCCACGGCCACTACCCGGACACCGGGTCCGGCCTCAAGGCGCTGGTGGACGAGAACATCCTGGGCAAGATGCCCAAGGACGCCTGGGACAACGACTACCAGTACCTGATGGAGGGCGGGAAGGCGGTGGTCAAGTCGTACGGCGCGGACGGGCAGCCCGGCGGCGACGGCACCAACGGGGACCTCTCCAACATGGACGAGGGCAAGTAACGGCCATGGTCGCGTCGAGCCGGCGAGAGCGGGGACTCACGCTCATCGAGCTGGTGGTGGCCATGTCCATCGTCATGCTGCTGGTCACGCTGACGGTGATGTCCGCCGACGCGATCACCGGCCAGAAGGCCAAGTCCGCCACCGCCGAGCTGGCCGGCACCATCCGCTCGCTCTACGACACCGCGTCGCTCACCGGGCGGACGTGCCGGCTGGTGTTCGACATGCCCGGCGAGCGCGACGAGGACGGGGCGGTGAAGGTCTCCGCCGAGTGCGCGCAGGGCGCCGTCACCACCAGCCGCGACCGCGAGGAGGTGCTGCGGCAGGCGCAGATGGAGTCGGACCGGCTGGCCAAGGAGACCGCCCGCGACCGCCAGCGCCGCGAGGACGACGAGAAGGACCGGATCGGCCGCAGGAGCGACGACGAGAAGAACCTCCAGGACCTGATGGCGGAGGAGAAGGAGCGGGTGGAGTCCGCCGCCCGCTTCCAGGGCTTCCAGGACCCGCAGGTCAAGCCGCGCGCCCTCCCGTCCAGCGTGCGCGTGTCGGTGTGGACGCGCCACCAGCGGGAGCCGGTGAAGTCCGGGCTGGCGTACCTCTACTTCTTCCCGCAGGGCTTCACGGAGCAGTCGCAGATCGTGATCCGCCAGGGCGGCAACGCCTGGACGCTCTCCGTCTCCCCGCTCACCGGGAAGACCAGCGTGGTGGACCGCGAGCTGGAGGTGCCGTCGCCATGAAGCGGCAAGCTCGAGGGTTCACGCTGCTGGAGGCGATGGTGGCCATGGCCATCCTCGCCGGTTCGCTGATGGCCATCGCCCGGCTCAACTCGGGCGCGGTGGCCATGCACGCGTACACCAAGAAGGTGACCGTGGCGACGATGCTGGCCCGCTCCAAGATGACGGACCTGGAGCAGGAGCTGTACGACAAGGGCTTCTCCGCGGACGACGACGAGCAGTCCGGCGACTTCTCCAACGAAGGGTTCAGCTCCTTCAAGTGGAGGGCGAAGATCCTCGCCCCGCGCACCACCGGCGTCTCCACCGACCAACTGCTGGCCGCGGTGTTCAACATCCCGGTGGGCGGCGGCGGCGGCGAGGACGGGCTCTCCGCCATCTCGTCCCTCTTCGGCGGCGGGGCCGGCGGCGCAGACGGCAAGGGCGGCGCGGCGGGCGCCGGCGGCGCGCTGGCGGGGATGGCAGGCGGGCTGGCGCAGACGCAGATGACGCAGTTCCTGGACCAGATCTCCAAGATGGTGCGCGAGGTGCACCTGTCGGTCACCTGGCGCGACGGCAACATCGTGGAGAGCGTGGACCTGGTGACGCACGTGGTGTCGCTGGGGCCGGGGTCGGACCGGAACGGCTCCGCCAACGCCGCCGCCGGGCCGGGCGGCACCAACGGCCAGGGCCAGCCTGGCCAGCAGCAGACGGGCGCCAACCCGCTCGGGAACAGCCAGAACGCGCTCGGGAACAGCAACCCGTTCAAGAACGGCTACACCCCACCGCCCGCCGGGAGGAAGCCGTGAACCGGCGAGGCTTCACCCTGATGGAGGTGATGGTGGCGGTGCTCATCACCTCCGGGATGGGCATCGCGGTGACGCTCGCGTTCCAGACCGGCTTCGCGGCGCGCGACGTGGTGGAGAAGGAGAGCGACCGCTACCGCCAGCTCCGGGTGGCGACGGCGCGGATGGAGCGGGAGATCGGCGCCGCCTTCGTCAGCGACCGGTACGACTCCAAGCGCTACCGCGACCAGAACGACCGCCCCACCAACTTCATCGGCGAGCGGGACAAGCTGCTCTTCACCACCCTTTCGCACCAGCGGCTGTACCAGGACGCCAAGGAGTCGGACCAGGCGGTGGTGGAGTACACGGTGGAGGGCTCCACCGACCGCGACGCGCACGGGCGGCAGGACCTGATGCGCCGCGAGAACCCGGCGCTGGGCGACCACATGGACCGCGGGGGCACCAAGGACGCGCTCTTCGAGGACGTGAAGAAGATCGAATTCGCCTACTGGGACTCGGACAAGAAGGAGTGGGACGACGAGTGGGACACCCGGCGGGTGGAGCGCAAGTCCATCCTCCCCACCCGGGTGAAGATCACCATCACCGCGCTGGACGAGAACGGCAAGGAGACCCACTACACCACCCAGACCCGCGTGATGCTCAACACCGAGCTGCCGAGGTTCCAGTGAGCGCCCGGAAGCGGCAGCGGCGCGAGCGCGGGGTGGCGATGCTGATCGCCGTCATCTCCATCGCCATCCTCACCATCGTCGCCACCGAGTTCATCTACACCTCGCGGGTGGACCTGGAGCTGGCCACCAACCAGCGCGACGGGCTGCAGGCGTACTACATGGCCCGCAGCGGGCTGGGCCTGTCGCGCCTGGTGCTGAAGTTCCAGAAGCAGCTCAACAACACGCCCATCCCCAACCTCTCCGGACTCCTCCAGAACGCCCTGAACAGCACGGGCGGCGCTCCTCCCGGAGGCGCGCCCCCGGCCGCGCCCTCCACCATGAACCTCCAGATCTGGAAGCTGGCCAAGGTGGACTGCCACATGCTGCGCGGGATGGTGCGCTCCGAGGAGGGCGCCGCCGGCGAGGCCGCGCCGCCGCGGGGCGCGTCGCGCACCAGCAAGTTCGACGAGGAGTTCCCGGACGTGGGCCGCGCCCAGCAGAGGGTCTCCTTCGGAGGCTTCGAGGGCTGCTTCAACGCCACCATCACGGACGAGGAGGAGAAGCTGAACCTGTCCAAGGTGGACTCCGGCGCGCTCACCGCCGCGCCCGTGGTCGCCCGGCTCCTGGACCTCTTCGGCGACAAGCGGTTCGAGTTCCTCTTCGACCACGAGGACTCCAACCGGGTGAAGGTGACGCCGCAGGACGTGATCATCGGCGTCAAGGACTGGATCGACGACGACGAGGTCCAGTCCACGCTGAACATCTCCGGGCAGACCGGCCAGGACCCGTTCCTCAAGGGCTTCTCGGACGAGAACTACAACTACGACCGGTACGACCCGCGCTACCGCACCAAGAACGCCCCCTTCGACACCCTGGACGAGCTGTACCTGGTGCACGGGGTGAACGACGAATTCATGGCCGCGTTCAGGGACCGGTTCACCGTGTTCCCCGGCGTGAACGCGAAGCCGAACGTGAACACCGACGACCCGGTGCTGCTCTACATGGACATCCTCAGCGTGGCGGACCCGGTGCGCCCGGACCCGCGGCTGAAGGACCCGCTCTTCATCGACACGCTGATCAAGCAGATCCGCGCCGCCAAGATGTTCAACTTCGTGGGCTTCTCGGTGTCCGACTTCGTCAACGTGGTGCAGGCGGCGGGCGTCCCGGTGAACAGCACCATCCTCAACAACGTGAGGAACAACCAGTTCGTCTCCGACAAGAGCGAGACCTTCCGGGTGAGCGTGGTGGGCGAGGCGGGGACGGTGCAACGGAAGATCACCGCGGTGATCCGGCTCGACGACCAGCTCGGCAAGCTCGTCTATTGGAGGGAAGACTGATGGCCCGCATCCTCGGCCTCGACCTGGGCAGCTACAGCGTCAAGGGCGTGGTCCACGAGGCCGCCCTGCGCGGGAGCCAGGTCCGCGCCTACTCGGAGGTGCGCCGCCCCGAGGGCGACCGCGCGGAGAGCCTGAAGGCGGCGGTGAGGGAGCTGCTCGCCAGCTCGGCGATGCAGGCCGAACAGGCGCTGGTCTCGCTCCCCGGCCAGTCCGTGGCCACCCACCAGCTCCAGCTCCCCTTCACCGACCCCAAGCGCATCGAGGCCACCATCGGCTTCGAGGTGGAGTCGCAGCTCCCGTTCGACCTGGCGGAGGCGGTGTTCGACTACCAGGTGGCCTCCCAGCGGGACAAGAAGAGCGACCTGTTGGTGGGCGTGGTGCGCAAGGAGGAGCTGAAGCAGCTGTTGGCGCTGCTCGCCGGGCTGGGCCTGGACCCGCGCGTCATCACCCACCCGGCCATCGCCTACCACGGGCTGTACCTCCAGCCGCCCCTCTCCGCCGAGCGGCTGGCGGAGGACGAGTCGCTGGCGGTGGTGGACGTGGGCCACGAGCGGACCACGGTGGCCGTCGGCCGCCCCGGCGCCGGCGTGGAGCTGGGCCGCACCTTCCCGGGCGGCGGGCTGCAGCTGACGCGCGCGCTGGCCGCCGAGCTGCAGCTGGGCCTGCCGGAGGCCGCGGCGTTCAAGGAGGAGCGCGGCGCGGTGGGGGACTCGCTGCCGCCGGAGCTGGAGCGCGCGAGCGGGGCGCTGGTGCGCGCGCTGGTGCCGGTGGTGCGCGAGCTGCGGTCGACCTTCAAGTCCTACTCGGCGCGCACCCGGCGCAAGGTGGCCGCGGTGTACCTGTGCGGCGGCACCGCGCGGCTCACCGGCCTGGAGGAGCGCTGGACGCAGGACCTGGGCCTGCCGGCGCGGGTGCTGGCGCTGCCGCAGGACGCCGCGCCCGGCATCCCGGAGCCCTCCCGCCCCGCGGCCGCGCAGGCGTACGCGCTGGCGTCGCGGGCCCCGGCGGCGGCGGCCGCGCGCGCGCCCCGCTTCAACCTCCGCCGGGGCGAGTTCGCCTTCAAGGGCCACTTCGACTACCTGCGCGACCGGATGGGGCTCCTGGCGTCGTACGCGGTGACGCTGCTGGTGCTGGCCGTCGCCGCCGGCGTGGTGCGCAACTCCGTGCTCTCCCGGCGCGAGCGGCAGGTGGACAACGCGTTCTGCGAGGTCCAGAAGCCGGTGCTCCACCGCTGCGAGAAGGACTACCAGGTGGCGATCAGCCTCCTCAAGGGGCAGGGGAGCCCGGCCGAGGCGCTCCCCCGCTACTCGGCGGTGGACCTCCTGGCGGAGCTCACCGCGCGGCTCCCCAAGGGCGAGGGCGGCAAGCCGCTCCCGGTCACCTTCGACCAGATGCTGGTGGACCTGGAGCGGATCTCGCTGCGCGGGCAGACGGAGACCACCAAGGACGTGGACCTGTTGACCAACGCGCTCAAGGGGTACCGCTGCTTCCGCGACGTGAAGCAGGGGAAGCTGGAGAAGACCAAGGACGGGAGCAAGGTCCTCTTCCGCCTGGAGATCCAGGTCGAGTGTCCCGCCGAGCAGGCCGCGGGCCAGGGGTGAGGTGACGACATGGAGCAACAGTGGAAACAGATCTGGGGTGAGCTGCAGTCCTGGTTCCTCCGCCTCACCGAGCGCGAGCGGGTCCTCGTCTCCGCGGCGGGCGCCACCCTGGGCGTCTTCATCGTCTTCGGCATCCTCTTTTCGTTCTCCTCCAGCGCCACCAGCATCCGCGAGCGCACGGAGAAGAAGCTCAAGCAGCTGGAGCAGGCGGAGGCGCTGGCCGCCAGCTACTCGGACGCGGAGCGCGCGCGGCAGGACGTGGAGCGGCAGCTGTCCACCAACGCCGTCTCGCTGATCAGCTACATCGAGGACAAGGGCGAGAAGGCGGGGATGAAGATCCCCTCCATGAACCCCAAGGGCGAGGTGCCGCTGGCGGACGGGAAGATCGTCGAGTCCTCGGTGGAGCTGACCCTGACGGACATCTCGCTGCGCAGCCTGCACGAGTTCCTCACCTCGGTGGAGCAGGGCCCGGGCGTGGTGAAGGTGAAGTACCTCCGCCTCGAGCCGCGCCCGGACTCCCAGACGCTCACCGCCTGGGCCACCATCGCCACCTACCGGCTCAAGCCATAAGCCCATGCCCCCTGAAAGCCGCCTCTCCCAGCTGCTGGACCGGTTCGCGGCCGCGCGCTGGCGGGTCACCGCCGGCTACGCCGCCTTCTCCCTCTTCGCCTTCGTCTTCTGGCTCTACGTCACCTTCCCGTACCAGGCGGTGCGGGACCGGGTGACCTCGGACGCCGCCACCCAGGGGTGGAACGTCACCATCGGCTCGCTCGGGCCGGGCCTGTTCGGGGTCACCGCCAAGGACGTGCAGCTCCGGCCGATCGCGCCGCCGGCCCCCGCCCTCGACGGCCAGGCACCGCCCAAGCCGATGCAGCTCACCCTCCCGTCCGTCTCCGCGCGCCCGGCGCTCTTCCCGCCCGGCGTGGCGGTGCGGGCCAAGCTGCTGGGCGGGACCATCAGCGGATCGGTGGGGCTCCTGGGCGACCTCAAGCTGAGCGCGTCCGCGGACGGGCTGGACGCCGCCGACCCCATGCTCAAGTCGGCCATCGGCGTGGACGCCACCGGCCAGGTGGATGGCGACGCCTCCTTCAACCTGCCGCGCGGGGAGGGCCCGGCCCTCGCCGCCACCGGCGGGTTCGACCTCTCCAAGGCCTCCGGCAGCATCACCATCACCGGCGCCAAGCTGGTGGTGAAGGGCGGCAACGTCATGGTCCCCCTCTACGGCCAGATGACGCCCATGGACCTGCCGCGGGTGGCGCTGGGCGACCTGGAGGGGAAGATCAAGTTCGACAAGGGCGCGGGGAAGATCGAGGCGCTCAAGCTCAAGAGCGAGGACCTGCAGGCCCAGGTGGACGGGACCATCACGCTCGGCCGGCGCCTGGACCTGAGCGAGCTGAACCTCAAGCTGAAGGTCAAGACGGAGCCGGAGCTCAACAAGCGGCTGGGCCTGGTGGCCAGCGCGCTCTCCGTGCTCCCGCCGGACCAGGCCGACCCCTCGTTCCGGGCGGGCAACATCACCGGCTACCTGGGGAGGCCGGTGTTCGGAGGCTTCCCCCGCTAGCGCCCCGTCGCCACCTTCCTGGTTGGAGGCGGCGATGTCACCCATCCTCATTGGCCTGGTCCTCGTCGGCGTGCTGATGCTCCTGCTCGCGCTCTTTGCGGGCCGGGGAGCGGGCGAGACGCGGGCCGCCCGGGCCAAGCCGGCGCTCGACCTCACGCTCCCCGAGCTGACGCGCGCGCTGCGCGACGCCTTCGCCGCGCGCGGCTTCACCGTCCTCTCGGAGGCGGACGAGCCGGGCCGCGCGGACCTGCTGCTGAAGGACGCCTCGCCGCTCACCGGGCAGACCATCTACCTCCGGTGCCTGGCCCCCGCCGACGGCGCGGTGGACAGCGTCGAGGTGCAGGCGGCGCTGGACCGGATCCGCGGCGACCAGTTGGAGAAGGCCGTCGTCGCCACGCCGGGCGAGTTCACCCAGGAGGCGCGGGCGCTGGCCCGCGGCACCAACGTGGAGCTGTTGGACGGGGCCGCGCTGGAGGTGCTGCTGGGCCGGGGTGGGCGGCGCGCGCCCGCGCTCGGGCCGCCCGTGCGAACGAGCTGAGCGGGTAGACGTTCCTCGTCCGCGGTGCTATCGCCCCGGCCTCCAACCTCTGGAGGGGGCGATGCCGGAGCTGGTGTTCTTCCGTCGCGGCGAGGAGGTGCTGCGGTTCTCGCTGGAGCGCACGCGCACGGTGGTGGGCCGCGGGGACAGGAGCGACGTGGTGATCCCCGACCCGGAGGTCTCCCGGAGCCAGGTGGCGCTGAGCTGGGACGGGCAGAAGGTCTCCATGGAGGACCTCTCGGGGAAGGGCACGCTGCTGGCGGGAGTGTCGACCGCGAAGGCCGTGCTGACCGACGGCGCGGACATCGCGCTCGGGCAGTGGCGGGCCATCTACCGGGAGCGGTCGAGCGCGGAGGTGGAGGTCGCCACCGAGCCGCGCGGCACCAAGACGGAGGCCCAGCCCAAGGAGGCCTCGCACGCGCGCTGGCAGCCGGCGCAGATCCGCGTCCGCCAGGGCCATACGGAGACGCTGGAGAAGATCGCCTCCGAGACGCTGAACGTGGGCAGCGACGAGTCCAACGACGTGGTGCTCCCCCACCGCTTCGTCTCCGGGCGGCACCTCAAGCTGACCCGCAAGGACGGGCTGTTCCGGCTGGTGGACCAGGGCTCCACCAACGGCACCTACGTGGGCAACGTGCGCGTGTTCGAGGTGGACGTCCCGCTCTTCACCTCCATCCGGGTGGGCGACACCGAGCTGTTGCTGGAGCCGTTGAGCACCCCGCGCAAGGAGCAGTCGTTCCAGGGGATCATCGGCTCCGACCCCTCGGTGCGGCAGCTGGCCGAGCTGATCGAGCGGGTGGCGCCCTCCTCCGCCGCGGTGGCCATCTTCGGCGAGTCCGGCACCGGCAAGGAGCTGGTGGCCCACGCCGTCCACCAGCGCTCCACCCGGCACGACCAGTCGTTCATCCCGGTCAACTGCGCCGCCATCAGCAAGGAGCTGATCGAGAGCGAGCTGTTCGGCCACGAGAAGGGCGCCTTCACCGGCGCGCTCAACGCCCGCAAGGGCGCCTTCGAGGAGGCGGACGGCGGCACGCTCTTTTTGGACGAAATCGGCGAGCTGCCCCTGGACCTGCAGGCCAAGCTGCTGCGCGCGCTGGAGTCCGGGGAGATCAAGCGGGTGGGCGCCGCCCGGCCCATGACCGTGGACGTGCGGGTGGTCGCCGCCACCAACCGCGACCTGATGGCCATGTCGCGGGAGGGGAAGTTCCGCGAGGACCTCTACTACCGGCTCTGCGTCATCCCGCTCCATCTGCCGCCGTTGCGCAACCGCAAGAGCGACCTGATCTCGCTCGCCGAGCACTTCATCCGCGCCTTCAGCCCGCGCGGCCAGCACGTCCGGCTCACCCAGTCCGCCATCGAGCGGCTCCAGGGCCACCGCTGGCCCGGCAACATCCGCGAGCTGCGCAACGTGGTCCACCGCGCGCTGCTGCTGCGCAAGGGGCCGATGATCGACGCCGGCGACATCACCTTCGACCAGGAGGTGAACGCGGACACCGGCCTGCCCGTGCCCGAGGTGCCTCCCGGCATGACGCTGGAGCAGATGCTGGAGAAGGTGGAGCGGCAGATCGTCGAGAACGCCCTGCGGAAGTGGAACAACAACCGCGAGCGCGTCGCCCGCGAGCTGGGCGTCGCCCGGTCCACCCTCTTCAAGCGCCTCAAGGACTGGGGACTCACCAACAAAGACGACGACGCGGAGTGAGCCAGCGCACACCGCAACCCTGCCGTCCATTGGACTGGCGGGCCCGCGCCTGGCGCCTCGCCTCGGCGACCGTTTAAGGTCGCGTTTCAGTTTTTCCATGACGCTGGCCATTCCAGGAGTGCGCAGTGGGGGCAAGCGGGAGCCTGGCCGGGTGGGACCCACCTGCCGCGTTTGACGACTACCGCCTGGTCCGCAGGCTGGGCGGCGGCGCGTCCGGCGAGGTGTACCTGGCGCACGACGAGCTCCTGGACCGCGCCGTCTCGGTGAAGTTCCTCCGCGCGCTGGGTGAGGAGTCGCTCTCGCAGTTCCTGCTGGAGGCGCGGGCGGCGGCGCGGATCCAGCACCCGAACGTGGTGACGCTCTACCGGGTGGGGAAGGTGGACAACCGGCCCTTCCTGGTCAGCGAGTACGCCCGGGGCCGGTCGCTGGACCGGCTGCCCGCGCCGCTGGACGGGAGCACCGCGCTCTTCTACGCGCTGGACCTGTGCCGGGGGCTGGCGGCGGCGCACCGCTGCGGGGTGCTGCACCGGGACCTCAAGCCCGCCAACGCCATCCTCACCGAGTCCGGCGACGTGAAGCTGGTGGACTTCGGGCTGGCCAAGCTGCTGGGGCGCGAGGTGCCGCCGGCGGACCCCAAGGTGACACCGCTGCCCCTCCCGCCCGCGATGAGCGTCGCCGGCGTGGTGGTGGGGACGCCGTATTACATGGCGCCGGAGATCTGGCGCGGCGAGTCCGCCACCGTCCGCACCGACCTCTACTCGCTGGGGGCGACGCTCTACGAGCTGTGCGCGGGGCACCCGCCGGCGCACGACCTGGACACCGGCGTCCCCATCCCGGTGGCGGTGCAGCGGCAGGACCTGCCGCCGCTCCTGGACGGCGCGCCGCAGATCCAGCCCGCCTTCGCGGCGATCGTCGACCGGTGCCTCAAGCGCGACCCGGCGGAGCGGTTCGGCGCCGCGGACGAGGTGCTGGACGCGCTGGAGGTGCTGGCCTCGCGGAGCCCCCGTGGCCCGCTCCCCGAGGGCAACCCCTACCGCGGCCTCCAGCCGTTCGAGGCCGAGCACCGCGCGCTGTTCTTCGGCCGGCGGCAGGCGATCCAGGCGGTGGTGGACCGGCTCCGGGGCGACTCCTTCGTGGCGCTCACCGGCGACTCGGGCGTGGGGAAGTCCTCGCTGTGCCTGGCGGGCGTGCTCCCCGCGGTCGCCGAGGGGCAGCTGGTGGACAAGCGGAGCTGGCAGGTGGCGCGGATGGTGCCGGGCCGGCTGCCCTCGGAGGCGCTGGCGTCGGCGCTGTCGGCGGCGCTGGTGGGCGTGTCCGAGGTGGTGCTGGGGGCGCTGGTGCGCGAGGGGCCGCAGGCGTTCGTGCGGAGGGTGCGCGGGGCGCTGCCGCCGGACCGGGGGGTGCTCCTCTACATCGACCAGATGGAGGAGCTGGTGACGCTCAGCGCGCCGGAGCAGGTCTGGCCGGTGGCCCTGGCGCTGGGGGAATTCGCCGGTGGGGTGCCGGGGCTGAAGCTGCTGGGGAGCACGCGGTCGGACTTCCTCACCCGCCTGGCGGCGCTGCCGGGGCTGGGCGCGCAGCTGCCGCGCGCGGTGTTCCTGGTGCGCGCGCTGACCGCGGACGAGCTGCGCGAGGCGGTGCAGGCCCCGGCGCGGATGAAGGGCGTGCGCTTCGAGTCCGAGGCGCTGGTGAACGACCTGGTGGCGTCCGCGGAGCGCGCGGAGGGCGGGCTGCCGCTGCTGCAGTTCGCGCTGGCGGAGCTGTGGGAGGCGCGCGAGGCGAGCACCCAGGTGATCACCGAGCGCAGCGTGGCGGCGATCGGCGGCGTGGGCGGGGCGCTGGCCCGGCACGCGGAGTCGGTGCTGCGGGCGCTGGTGCCGGAGCAGCGGACGGCGGCGCGGGCGGTGCTGCTGCGGCTGGTGAGCGCGGCGGGGACGAGGGCCCGGCGGTCGGAGGAGGAGCTGCGGTACGTGCACCCGTCGGCGCGGGCCGCGCTGGAGGCGCTGGTGCGCGGGCGGCTGGTGGTGGCGCGGGAGGTGGACGGCGAGGCGTCGTACGAGGTGGCGCACGAGGCCATCCTCACCGGGTGCGCCACCCTGGCCGGGTGGCTGGGCGAGGAGGCGGAGACCAAGGCCGCGCGGGAGCGGCTGTCGCTGGCGGCGGCGGAGTGGGAGCGGCGCGGGCAGGACCGGGAGCTGTTGTGGGGGGCGCGGTCGCTGGAGGAGGTCGCGGAGGTCAAGGAGGGGCTGACCCCGGGCGAGCTGGCGTTCCTGGAGGCGTCCCGGCGCGCGGTGTCGCGGCTGAGGCAGCG
>Ga0134122_10000609_pt1 | contig 24549 bp, 20 predicted proteins | sample KB302_FD_96461 | JGI IMG/M metagenome (GOLD analysis project Ga0134122, IMG submission 96461) | Terrestrial soil microbial communities without Nitrogen fertilizer from Kellogg Biological Station, Michigan, USA - KB3-0-2 | ecosystem: Environmental > Terrestrial > Soil > Unclassified ...
CCCGTCGAGACCTACAGACGTGGATCGGGGATCAAGCCGGGTTGACTTCGACGTCGACCTTACCCGCTTCCACCGAATTCGCTTTCGCCGCCTCCTCTACCTTCTTCTTGTTGACCTTGCGGGGCCGGCCCTTCGGCTGCAGGCCGTAGCGGATCAGCTCGACGCTGTCCAAACCGTGGTGCGCCTGCAAATCCGCCGTGAAACGCCGGTAGCTCTTGGCACCTTCTTGGGCCAACTCCCGGCGCTGCTTCATGACGCCCGACAGCTCCGAGCGGATGGCCTCGGCCCGCTCGTTGAAGCGGACAAGATTCTCGACGTTGGCCTCCAGGGCTTGGTGCCGCTCGGCCGCCGGGCCGAGGGACCCCACGATCGGACGAGCGTTCTCGACCATGACGTTCCAGGTGTTCGCGATATCGGCGTACCGTCTCTGTCTCATAAATCCTCCGTCGCTGTTGCGACGCGAAGTGTGGGATCAGCCCCACACCGAGAGGATAAAGATCCGTTTCCGAGAAATCGACACAAAACGGGGTTTTTGGCCAGAAAGTCGGCAAGAAACTTGGAATGGCCGGAAAAAGATCGGCAGTCCGCTGTTTCCAGCCCACTCTCCTGAAGAAGAAGTCGGCCGTCCAATATTTCTGGCCGGCACTCTTGAAGAAAAAATCGGCAGTCCACTATTTCTGGCAGGTACTCCTGAAGGAGAAGTCGCCACTCCAGTATTTCAGGCCCGCACTCCTGAAAAAAAAGTCGGCACTCCACTGTTTCAGTCCCGCGCTCCTGAATGAAGAGCCGGCGCTGCATACTGGCAAGTCCGCACTCGGGAAGAAAAACTCGGCAATGCACTCTGCCAAGCCGGACATTCCGAGCGCGGAGTTAAAATTTCGCAGTGCGGTCCAAGAACTGCCGAGTGCAGGCTTAAAACTTTGGAGGACGGCCTTAAGACTTCCGCGTGCGGACTTGAAACTTCCGAGTGCGGACTCAAACTTCCGAGTGCGGACTCAAAACTTCCGAGTGCGGAGTCAAAACTCTGGAACGCCGGATTTCGACTCCGAAAGGTCAGCCTTAAACTTTCCGCGCGCCGCACTGAAATTTCGCCGGGCGGAGCCGACATTCAGCGAGGCCACGCCAAACTTCCGCGGCGCCGGGTTAAATAGTGCGCCTCCTACCAGCACTGCGCCGCCCGGCCTCAGGACTTCTTGCGCTCCAGCCACAACTGGGGTCCGTGTTCCCCGGACTTGAGAAACCAGGTGCAGCCCGCCTGGGCGCAGACGGCGTCGAGGACCTCGCGCAGGGGCGCGTCTTTGCGCTCGATCGTAGCTCTGCCTTGGGCTTCGGCGTCGTTGAAGGACTGCACGTCCAGCGCATGGGCGATCGCAGTGAAAATCGTGCGGGCCGTCTCGTCCTTGGCCTTGATGTCGATCCGCGCATCGAGGTGGATCGCTTTGCCGGCAGGCGCCTTGAGGGTCACCGTAACCCTCGGCGGGTACACCACCAGGCCGACTTCGTGCGGGGTGTCCCATCTGTTCCTGCCTCCCGTATGAGTGAGTTGCACCGAGGGCTCTCCCTTTTCTCTCTCGAAGAACACGGAAAGGCTGCCCGGGTGCCGTATCTCGCCGACCCTCCAGGTCTCACCGAGGCATTGGGCAATCAGGCGCCGCAGGCTCTCCTGATCCGCGCTGGCGGCAGCGGCATCGTCCTGCTTCGAGAGGACGCACTGGTAGCTGTGGAGAGGCGCGTCATACCGGGGCTCATGGGTATCGATTACGCAGTCGTGCATGCCGGGAAGCGCCTCGGTCGCGTTCCATTCCCCGCCCTCCCGGGCTTTGCCCCGAAGGGTCTCGATGCCCGCCGTGGCCGCCGCCATCACCCGGGCGAGACGGGCGCAAAATTCCGCCTGCTTCGGCATCGCGGCAGCGGCGGGCGCCGGTGGGGCCGCAAGGGGCATCAGAACCGCGGCGAGAAGGATCGCCGGGATCGATGAGCTTTTCTCTACAGCCATGGCCGAGCCTCCAGATCTTGTGACCTAAATCCTATCCGCGAAAGAGCCTTCCTGAGGGCGGAGCTATCATAAAACTTCCGAAGGAAACGGGAATGGGCCTCGAACACGGTTTTCTGCTCCTCGACCGTGAAACTTCCAGTCCTCGATCCGCGACAGAGGCGGCTCTTTTCGAGGACGCCGGCTCGCTGGCGACATCAAGTCGCGAGCGCCTCGAACGAGACGGTGACGTTTACTTATTTGAATCACGTGATCCACAAGCTACCCTTCGATTGACCGAAACCACGGGGAATCCCGACTTTGCACGGGGTCCTGGGACATGCGCGATGAGAACGGGGGCGTGCCGCCGGGTCCCTACGAAGCGCGGGGCGAGCTCCTGACGGAGCCGAAGGTAGAGAGCCGGTCCGTGCCGTTCCGCGTGCAGGGTTGAGCTCTGGGGTTGGGGGCGAGGCCGCCGGTGATGCCATTCTCGCCGGCCGCCGCGGCTCCGGCCTCCCGGCGCAGAGTGCGCGTACAGGTTCGACGACGAACCCTCCCTAGTCAAAGTAAGGGAAGGTTTTTGAGCGAACGAACCGGACTGCGATATCCCTGCTCGCGCATTCTCGTCAGAAAGAGATCAGCGCTCGTCAGCTCGACGATGGAGCGTGTGACTAAGTCTCGGAGGCAGCCAAGAGTGCCCGAGATCTGCAATCCGAGGGATGTTCCCAACAGACGGGCGTCACGATCATCCGTCAGGACGAGAAGTCCCCGTGAGCTGGCGACGGCGAGACCATCGGATTCTCCCGCACCGAGGCTGCGCCGGATCGTGGCGGCAAGTGCTTCCTCGGTGGGTGTCGGCACTACCCGTTCCAGCCAGTCCCAACGGCATTTCGGGATCAAGCCGAGCTTCTCACCTCTCGCCAACTCTTGCAGAACCGATGAAGGTACGAGAAGAGGGGAGAAAAGGGACTGCAAGAGGTCCGGACGCTCAATGTGCGCAAAATTGCTCAGCACGGTCGTATCGGACAGAGCGGCCCTCATCGAAAATTGTGCGCGTCAGGAATTTTGTAGAACCGCGATCTCGTGGAGCGCTTCCTCGATCGAGGAAGGGCCGAGACGCAGAGGGACACCCAGCCGGCGGAAGTGGTCCAAGAGCTCGAAGCGCGAAAGCCCCAATTCCTCCGCGGCCTTTCCGAGATTGATATCGGCTGCCAGATACCTGCGGAGCACGCGAGCATCCCTGGCGACGGTCTCGCCCGGCTCGGAAGGCTCGGTAGTACAAGCGGCGAGCGCTTGAAGCAGCCGGAAGTCCATCGCGTCCAGAAGGACGATCTGCTCCTTTCCCAGGCTCTCGACCACAGCCATCTCCCCATGGAGCACGCGCTCCACGATCTCCCGGGCCTTGCCTTCAAGATCCATTTGCGAGATGACGGTTCGGGTCATGGGTGCATTACCTTCCCGGGGATCGTACCTCTCGACCGGTCACAGCAGCAAGGCCGGAGGGTGCCCTGGGTCGTGCCTCAGTCCCCGCCTCGGCGGACTCCACCGGCTGCACCGGCCACCGCGGGTGGATCACCTTGGAGAGCGGATGGCGAACCGCACCTTTTGCTATCGCGTGTGGCCCCGCCCGTCCGACTGCAACGGTGGTTTTGGATAGCTGACTACATTCATTTCGGGCGGGTGAATTTCCAGCGCAGGAAGTGGTGTGCATCGTCGGCGGCATCCACCGCTTGGCCGCGAACATATTCGTCGACGTCACGAAGCCCATCCTCGATCGTTCGCCGAGCGACAGGATCGAGGTAGCCGAATCGACGCGCCAGGTGGCCAAGACTCAGGATGGCGTTCCCGCGCACGTTAAAGTGGTGGTGCCGGGCGAGATGCAGGCATATCGCGCACGCCCACTCGCAGTCATCAGCGTGAAGTCCGACCGCGATGACCACTCGGTACAACTCTTCGGGATCCGCGCGAGAAAGGGCGGCTTCAACCTCCTCGCGCGACATCGGATCTATCGGCTCGTATTGCATCCTGCGCCTGTCCGGTCCAATGGGGAGATCCGGGCTTTAGGCGGCCATCCGCGCGACGCGCGGGTCGTCAGCATTCAGGACGCAATGGTCCTGCACCTGGGGTTAAATGTCCAGGCCGTATGGCCCCGGATTCACGAGGCCGTTCACTTTCAGTCCTCGGGCGAGGCTGCCGGTTGATGCCATTCCGGCCGCACCTACACCCCCAGCTTCTCCTTCAGCCGGTCGGTGGTCAGATGCTTTACGATGTCGAACGGCTCGCAATCGCCGCTGGCGGAGGTGAACTCGATCGGCCCCACGTCCCGCGCAATCTTGAGAGCCGCCTCGTTCAACACGGCGCTCCGCTTTCCGATCCCCATCAGCGCCGCGCCCATCGACAGGCGGACCTTCTCCGACTCCGTCCCGATCGTGTCCGCGATGCGCCCGACATGGGCCAGGAAGAACTCCTCGCTCGGCGCTTTCTTGCCGGAGAACTTCGACGCCTCATAGAGCAGCCCGTAACCGCACTCGCGGCGTACGGGGTCGTCGCTCCTGACCCACTGGTCGGCAAGCTCGACCACGAAGGACGTCTTCGCGAGCGTTGCGTCGCAGGAAGCAAACACGTACGCCAGCATGCCGCCGGCCAACTCCTCGACCTGTCTCTCGGCCTGCTCACGGGTAATTCGCGCGGGGTCGTCGACGAGAAGCGCGATCACTCGGGCTTCGTATACGTCGGTCCTCCAGAGCGCGTGCGCGAGCTCCCGGTTGCGCCCGATCCGTTTGGCCAGTTTGCGCAGCCGTGTGAGCCCAATTCCGTAACTCCTCATCCCCGCGGTGTTCGAGCCCAGCTTCTCCCAGTTGCGCATCCCCCGCTCGTCGCGTTCAGCGTCGAGCAGAGCGAGGACTTCGGAAACGGTCATCGGAGATATCCTCCTCAAGGCACAATCATTCATTCATCTCTGGGCCCTTACACTCCTGAAGGATCTGCTCGGCCGCGTTACGGGATCTCGATCACCTGCCACTGGAGCGCGAAGCGCGGAAGCTCTTCGCGTGGATCGCGTGGTTGCTATGACCACTTTTATTACATCTCAGATTGCTTCTGGACCCATGCTGAACTGTGAATTGGAACCGATGGGAAGCGGTGGATTTCAATTTCTGAGCTCCTCAGAGCAGCGGCGTACTCGTGGGCGGCGTATCCGCCCGCAAGGAAACTATCCCAAGAAGCCGACAGATCTAACCCTTCTACCTTCTCGAATGAGAGTGTCTCACCTTGACCTAAGAGGTCCATGGCTCGTTGCCAAGCTTTATTGCTTATCGGCCAGAAAAAAGACTGGAACTGCAGTCGGGGCATCGGAATTACACCGATGGTTATCCGAGACGCCTGCCGACTATCAAGGAACCCCTCCAGAGCTTTGGTCGTGCCAAAGAATCGAAGGTTTGACCTGCCATTGTCCGCGAACCCCATTTCGACCCGTGATCGTACAGTAGCTCCGGTAGGCGCATCATCAAGATCATGACGGCTGACCTTGCCGCGAGTTTCTACCACCACACCTAAGACATTGACCTGGGGGAAAAAGTCCTTGACTTCTCCTTCAACCTCTGGTTCCGCAGCGTACATCCTGAGTCGGAAAGCATGGCAACCGATTGCCCTCGGAATATCGCCATTGAACCACTTCTCCCAGACTTTGTTAACAATCAGTTCTCTGGTACCAGCCTGGTGGCCTAACCCATAGGACAGCATTTCAACAACAGATCTCGAGTCCGTGCTGTTGTCAAAGGACGCGATAAGTCCAAGTTCGGGCATCAGATAGATGACATATCTAAATGCCTTTTCATAAGCCGACTCAAGTCGATCTTCTGTCAATCCCCTTAGTAGTAAAGGCCTAATTCCAGCTTTCGCAGCTCGTCGGAGCGCAGGTCTGGTATATCCATTGACTGCGACGAAAATTCCCTGACTTGCTGGCATCCCGATGTCGTCCAGCTTCCCTACAAATGCATCAATGAGTTCGACCCCAACTTTGGATCCGAGATTCTTGCACTCAATTGCAAACTCGATATTCACCTCTGCGCGCTTCGCACTGACTAGGACATCTATATCCCTTGTTTCCGCTTCACCTTCCTCGACTTCCTCAACTGGATAAGAATAATTCTGTTCGACTTCCAGGCCAGGTGTCTTGTGCAGCAGAGCCACGACCCTCTCCAGGATCTTGCCTTTCTCATGCGTTTGAGGCTTCTTACTCATCATAGGTCAGCTGGAACCTGGAGGCCGTAGAGCCGGTTTGATGATATTCACCGCCGTCTCGAGGCCCCGGAGTGTCTATGACAACACCTGGCCCTCGGAGGCCTCGGCTCAGAGCGAACTCCCCTTTGCCCTCTGCGGCTTAGCTTCAAGCTATGCGAGCTGGCACCCAGCGTCAACTCGGCCCGGAGCTTCGTGACGGACAAGGGGCCGGACGTCCACCCGTAGAGGCTGAGGGCGAAGGCCAACAGGTAAGCTTCGGCCGGAGCGCCGAGGAGGCTTAAGAGTAGGGTCGTCCCTACCGCCGCAGCGATCCCATCATCGAAGCCGGATACCGGCTCCTCGTTGATGAACGGGCCGTACATGTCCGCCGTGTCGAGGAAAGTGACGCCCCGCCTCTAATCCCCCGCCTCCCCCACCTCCACCGGCTGTGCCGCCGCCCGCCTCCGTGCCGCCACTTCGCGCCGTTCCGTCCGGCCCGGCTCGGCGGCGATTCCCGCCGCCGCCTCGAACGCCGGTGCGGTTGCGCCGGCACCCTGCTTGCCGAAGCCGGTGATCAGTTGCCACGCGCGCTGGAGGTTGTCGCCGAAGATGACCAGGAGGTCGCCGGGCTCTGCGGTGGCGAGGGAGCGTTCGATCGCTTCCTGCTCCTCGTAGACGCCGGGGACGATGCGCTCTTCGGCGAGGCCGGCTTCGATCAGGCCGCGGCGGAGGATCTCCCCCACCTCTCCGACTTTTCGGCCGCGCTTGTTGTCGTCTTCGCGGAGGATGATCAAATCGAACGCGGGAGCCGCTTCGCGGGCCAGCTCCAGGATGTCCTCGTCGCGGCGGTCGCCGGGGGCGGAGATCACGCCGATGCGCCGGCCGCGCACGGTGAGCGCGAGGATGGTCTTGGCCACCGCGGCCATGCCGTGGGCGTTGTGGGCGTAATCGAGGATCACCCGGAACGGCAGCTCGTTGTAGAAGTTGAGCCGGCCGGGCGCCTGGAAGAAGTCGGTGGAGAAGGTGCGCAGGCCGAGCCGGATGTTTTCCAGGCTGACGCCCATGCCGAGCGCGATGCCGGTGGCGAACATCGCGTTCTGCACGTTGTGGAGCGCGTGGCCGTCCACCGTCGCCGGGATCTGGTGCGCCCATAGGACCGGCACGTGCTCCTCGCCGTCGTAGAGCACGATCAGCCGGCCGTTCAGGCTCTCTTCGAGCGCGATCGCGCGGCCTTTTTCGCGCACGTGGTTCCTCACCAGCTCGTGGGTCGGCTCCATCGTGACGTAGATCGGCTGGCCCGGGCTTTCGGCCGCCATCTTGGCGACGCGCGGGTCGTCGGCGTTCAAGACGCAGTAGTCCTGCGCCACCTCGACCACCACCTGTTTGATCTCCGCCAGGTCGTCGAGATCGTCCACTCCCCCGAGCCCCAGGTGATCCGAGGCGACGTTCAGCACCGCGCCGACTTTGCATTTACGCCAGCCGAGTCCGGAGCGGACGATGCCGCCGCGGGCCGATTCGAGCACCGCGGCATCGACGGTCGGATCGCGCAGCACCAGGTGGCTCGCCCACGGGCCGGTCAAGTCGCCGCGCACGGTGAGCTGGCCGTCGATGTAGACGCCGTCCGAGGTCGCCATGCCGACCGTCCAGCCCGCGAGCTTCAGGATGTGGCCGACCATCCGGGTGGTCGTGGTCTTGCCGTTGGTGCCGCTGATCGCCGCGATCGGAATGCGGTAGGGCGTGCCGGGCGGGAACAGTTGGTCGATCACCGGACCGGCGACGTCGCGCGGCGTCCCTTCGGTCGGGCTGGTGTGCATGCGGAAGCCGGGCGCGGCGTTGATCTCGACGATCGCGCCGCCGACCTCTTTGTAGCTGCGCGAGATGTCGGGCGAGATGTAATCGACGCCGCCGACGTCCAAGCCCACCGCGCGCACCGCGCGCTCGGCCATCACCCGGTTGTCGTAGTGGATCACGTCGGTGCGGTCGATCGACGTGCCGCCGGTGGAGAGATTGCCGGTCGAGCGCAGGTAGACGATCCGGCCCTCCTCCGGCACCGATTCGAGCGTCAATCCGACCGTTTCCAGCAGGCGCATCGCCTGGTGATCGACCTCCAGCCGGGTCAGCACCTTCTCGTGGCCGACGCCGCGGCGCGGGTCGCTGTTGACCTTTTCGATCAACTGCTCGACGGAAAGGACGCCGTCGCCGATGACGTGTCCGGGGACGCGCTCCGCCACCGCGAGCACCTTGCCGGCGACGACCAGAATCCGGTAGTCGTTGCCCGGCTGGAAGGTCTCGACGATCACCGTCCCGGAACGCTCCTCGGCTTTGCCGAAGGCGGTCTCCACCTGTTCGGCGTTGGTCAAGTTGATCGACACTCCGCGGCCGTGGTTGCCGTCGAGCGGCTTCACCACCACCGGGAACCCGAGCTTCTCCGCCGCCGCGACCGCCTCTTCGGCGTCGTAGGCCAGCTGCTGGCGCGGCACGGGGAGGCCGAGATCGTGGAGGATGCGGTTGGTCAGCTCCTTGTCGGAGGCGATCTCGACCGCGATGTGGCGCGTCTCGCTGGTCACCGTCGCCTGGATGCGGCGCTGGAACTTGCCGTGGCCGAGCTGCACCAGCGACCGGTTGTTCAGGCGGATCCACGGGATGTCGCGCTCCTCCGCCGCTTTGACCAGCGCCGCCGTGGACGGCCCGAACGCCCGGCGCTGCGCCAGGCGGACCAGCCGCTCCAGGTGATGGGCGTAGTCGAACGGATCGGGATCGTACGCCTCCCGGTCGGGCGGCAGGAGGGTGCGCAGCAGTTGGTACGCCAGCTCGCCCGCGCGGACACCGACGCTCTCTTCCATATAGCTGTAGATGACGTGGTATTGACCCAGGGGCAGGCCGCGCGACCGCGTCTTGCCGTAGGTGACGGGAGTCCCGGCGAGGCACTGGAATTCGAGCGCCACGTGCTCCAGGACGTGGCCCATCCAGGTCCCCTCGTCCTCGGTCATCCGGCGGATGAATCCCCCCGGCTGCTCGTAGGAGCAGGTGTGCTCCGCGAGCGTCGGCATCACCGCGAGCAGGCGCTCGACGAATCCCGGCAGCTTGGCCGTCGGGAATTGCTCCAGCTCTTCGAGGTCCATCTTCAGCCGGATCACCGGCCGAAGGGCGTATAGGTTGGGCCCACGGTAGACCCGCGTCTCCAGAATCTTCATGCCACGCTCCGCTCGCGAGAAAGAAGGCGACTGCTTTGTAACATGCCGGGTGGGGGGGACGGCAAGCGAAGCCCGAAAACTCTCGGCCGAAGGCTGCGTATCCTCTGAGGAACGGCGAGAGGCTCTCCTCGCGGAGAGGCCGCGACTTCGAGGATAGGGGAAACCGATGGCGCCACATCCGCTTCAGCACCTTGCACCCGCGCCCGGCGGCGCTTTCCGGTCGTTCCGGGGGACGATCCCGGCCGCGATTCTATTCTTGGCCTGCCACTCCGCGCTGCTCGCGGCCCAGGCGTCGAAACCGGCGCAGGCTCCCGCCACGGGATCCGCCCCGGCCGTCGAGCGCCTCGCCGCCGACACCCCCAAGACCACCGTGCTCGGCAATACCTTCATGGCCCCCGCCGGGTGGAGCGTGTCCGTCCGCGGACCGGCGACGGTTCTGGAGGCGCCGGAAGGCGATTCGTGGATCGCGCTGATCGACGTGCAGGCCGCCGACGCCAATGCGGCCCTGGCGGCGGGATGGGCGGCGTACAAGGAGCCCAAGTGGCCCCTGCAGATCGCGAACGACGTTCCGGACCGGGACGGCTGGTCGAAGCAGCGGGTGTTCGGCTACATCACCTCGCCGAACGAGCGGCGCGACGTGGCGGTGCGGGTTCGGTTCGCGGGCGGCTCTTGGAACGTCGCGATCTACGACATGGCCCAGGCGGTCGGCGAGAAGCGCGCCGCGCAGGTGGCTTTGATTTTGGGCAAGGTGCTGCCGAAGGGCTACTCGCGCGAGACGTTCGCGGGCAAGAAGGCGAACCGGCTCGACGCGGCGCGGATTGCGGCCTTGGCCAAGTTCGTGGAGGACGGCCAGAAGGCGACCGGCGTGCCGGGAGTGTCGGTCGGCATACTCCAGGACGGCAAGGTCGTGTTCTCCGGCGGATTCGGCGTGCGCGAGCTGGGCAGCAAGGCGAAAGTCGATGGCGACACCCTCTACATGATCGCCTCCAACACCGAGGGACTGACGACGCTCCTGCTCGCCAAGCTGGTCGAGGAGGGCAAGCTCACCTGGAAGACTCCCGTGACGAGCCTTCTCCCCGGCTTCAAGCTCGGCGACGCCGAGACGACGCGCCAGGTGCTGGTCGAGCACCTGATCTGCGCCTGCACCGGGCTCCCCCGGCAGGACATGGAGTGGCTGTTCCAATACCAAGGGCTGACGCCGGAAGGGGCGATGGCGACGCTCGCGACCGTCCAACCGACGAGCCAATTCGGCGAGATGTTCCAGTACTCGAACCTGCTCGCCGGCGCGGCCGGTTTCGTCGCGGGGCACGTGGCCTATCCGGACCTGGAGCTGGGGGCGGCCTACGATAAGGCGATGCAGACGAAGGTCTTCGATCCGCTCGGCATGAAATCGACCACGTTCGACTTCGCCCAGGCGCTCTCCGGCAACCACGCTTCGGCCCACGCCCCCGACATCGATGGGCATCCCGCCCACGCGGTGTTCGACATCGACTATTCGGTCCTCCCCCTCCGCCCGGCGGGCGCGGGGTGGAGCAGCGTCAACGACATGTTGAAGTACGTCGCGATGGAGCTGGCCGACGGCACTCTCCCCGACGGCACGCGCTACATCGGCCGAGAGCCGCTGCTCGCGCGCCGCGAAAAGAAAGTGCCGATCGGCGAGAGCGCGATCTACGGCATGGGCCTGATGGTCGATCGAACCTACGGCGTGCCGGTCGTCCACCACGGCGGCGACATGATCGGCTACCACAGCGACATGATCTGGCTGCCGGAGCAGAACGTCGGCGCGGTGATCCTCACGAACGCGGACCTGGGCTCGCTGATCCGCGGCGCCTTCCAGAGGAAGCTGCTGGAGGTGCTGTTCGACGGCCATCCCGAAGCGGATGCCAACGTCGCCGCCACGAGCAAAGCCATCTTCGAGCAATTGGCCGCCGATCGCAAAGTGCTCGTGATCCCCGCCGCTCCTGCGGATGCCGGCAAGCTCGCGCCGCGCTACGCCAACGCCGCCCTCGGCGAGATCGCCGTCTCCCACGCCGGAGCCGCCACCACGTTCAACTTCGGAGAATGGAAAAGCGAAGTCGCCTCGCGCCACAACCCCGACGGCACGGTCTCCTTCCTCACCACCGCGCCGGGAGTCGCCGGCTTCGAATTCGTCGTCGGCACCGGCGCGAAGCGGACGCTGACGATGCGCGACTCGCAGCACGAGTACTTGTTCGAGGAGCGGTAGGCGGGCTCGCTGGGGATCAAGTTCGCCCAGGAATGGGCCGAATTGGGCGTAGAATTGGTTTCATGATTCGCGCCGACACCCTCCGGATCACGCCGGAGATCCTCGGGTTGATCGCCAAGATCGACGAATTCAAAGGCGCGTGGCGCGCTTTGGGCACGCTCGCGCCGGATCGGCTGTCGGCGCTGCGGCGGGTGGCGACGATCGAGAGCATCGGCTCCTCGACCCGCATCGAAGGGAGCAAGCTGTCCGATCGGGAGGTCGAGCGCCTGCTGTCGAACCTGGAGATCAAGAGCTTCACCACCCGCGACGAGCAGGAGGTGGCGGGGTATGCCGCGGTGATGGATCTGGTTTTCTCGTCATGGCCGGACATCTCGCTCACCGAAAACCACATCCGCCAGTTGCACCGCGATCTTCTGGTCTACGGCGAGAAGGATGCCTGGCATCGCGGCAACTACAAGACCTCCCCCAACCACGTCACCGCGTTCGACGAGGAAGGGGTCCAGATCGGAGTCGTGTTTGAGACCGCAACGCCTTTCGACACGCCGGGCCGAATGACCGAGCTGGTGACCTGGATGCGGGACGAGCGCGATCTGCAGCGCCTTCACCCGCTGCTGCTGATCGGCTTCTGGGTGGTCGTGCTCCTGGAGATCCATCCGTTTCAAGACGGCAACGGCAGGCTCAGCCGCATCCTGACCACGCTGCTTCTGCTGCAGGCCGGCTACGCCTACGTGCCGTACAGCTCGCTGGAGAGCGTGATCGAGCAGAACAAAGAGGCCTATTACCTCGCGCTACGGCAAACCCAAGGGACGATCCGCACCGACGCGCCGGACTGGCAACCGTGGATCGTGTTCTTCCTCCGCTCCCTCGCCGAGCAGGTGAGGCGTCTCAACCAGAAAGTCGAGCGGGAAAAACTGGTGCTCGCACCGATGCCGGAAGCCTCGCTGCAGATCGTCGAATTCGCCCGCGAGCACGGCCGGATCACCATGGCCGAAGCGATCCGATTGACGGGAGCGAGTCGCAACACTTTGAAGAATCACTTCCGGATGCTTTCCGAACAAGGCCATCTCCGCCAGCGCGGCAAGGGGCGGGGTGTTTGGTATGAGATGGCGTGAGGGGGCTGAACGATGGCCGTCGTTTCAATCGACCTCGCTTCGCGACGCTACCGTGATATCGGTATCGCCATTTTGAAAGGCTCGGTCAAATCGGCCGACGTACAGCTCGTTTTGCCGGAGAAGCATGGCCTGAGGGGCACGCCTGAGGTCGAAAAGCTCCTAGATTTTTGTACCGAACTCGCAGAGGAGGCGGGGGCGAACCTCATCCTCATCGATGGGCCCCAAGGATGGCGCGCCTCGAGGTCTCCTATCGACTACATGAGGCTTTGCGAGCGTTGTACTCGAACCCCTGGCAAGACCGACGTTCCCGAGATCGTCAAGCCGGCTTCCTGGACTCGAATGGTCCGGTTCTCGGTCGCCCTGTTCGATCGTCTCGATAAGGAAGGGTGGCCTCGTTTCTCTCATCAATCGCCGCCGGACCGTTCGGCCGTGGAATCGTTTCCCACCCACGCTTGGCGGTCCCTCGGCTGTACTCCTCTACCAGGCAGAGATCGAAGCGTTGAGAATCTCCGGGAGGGGTGCAAAAAGCTGTCAGATCTGTTTGGCATTACTTGGGCTCGATTTCCGACGCACGACGAGATACAGGCCGTCGTGGCCGGGATCGGTGGGCTGATGCTTCAAGAGTCGGGACCCTCCGGATGTCGCATCCACGGCAGCGAGCCATTTTGTGAATCGGGTACCTGGCGAGAAGGATTCATCCTCAGCCCGAAGTGGCCGGCCCACAAACCGCCGCATAGGTGGGCATTGGGTGGCCCCACATTGGATTCGAGTTGCGTCTGCGACAACCGCGAGGCACAGAACACCGCCAAACCGCTCGATTAAGAGCGTGGACTCCCCCTAACGTCGAACGCCCGGCAACCCCACCCCAGGGGCCGGGCGTTCCCTCAGCACTTCCCGCCGGAAAACGAACAGCTCCGCCGGCCTTCCCCCGTCTTTTCCGTTTGCCTTCCGGTCCCTTCGACCAAGCCTCCAGATTCGACCAGGCGGCGGAAGTTCTATTTGTGGAGGCGGACCCGGCGAGGGATTCGACGAAGCGCTGGAGTTGAAAGAGGGGGAAGCGCGGCGGCAGCAGCTCGAAGGCGACGGGGCGGTATTTGAGCTTTCCGCGGAGGCGGCCCAGGGGGCTCGCGAGGATGCAGGAGGTGGTCGAGGGCCGCGATCTGGCCGACACGGACCAGACGGGATCGGGGGCGTAGTCAGAACTCCGTCGGCGGTGCGGGATTGCCGGGTCCGCCGCTATATTGACACCTCAAACTCCGGTAGATATAATAAAGTAACTCACTGAGCAACTTGAGCAGAGCATTCCAAGGGCATATACCCGTACCTCTACTACGGATTGCATATTCTCCAGGCTCTAATTAAATAGGTTGGTGAACTCGTCGTAATGTCGGGAAAAGGCGAACCAGCGAAGGGGCTGTCAACTGATTAAAAATCTGAAGCCTAACTCCGGGCTTCGCGAGAATTTCTACGGCCTTAAAGGAAGCAGGTCAATTTAATCGATCTAATCATTTGAAAGGTAACGACCATGGCCGCTCGGACAATTCCTCCGCTGCCTCCTGTTGCACCTCAGGCACACGCGGCAGCGCCACTCCCTACTTTGAGACCTCCTTCTTTGGCAGCGCCCCCCCCTGCTTTCATAGCTCCTTTGGCAGCGCCCCTCCCCGCTTTTTTCCATCCCGCGCCGGTAGTTATTTCCCGCATTGCGGGCCCCAGATCCGCGCCCACTTCTGCGTTTCACACAAAGGTTTTAGATGCACAGTTTTCTGCAGAGCTTCATGAGGGAAATTCCATGCCTACTGATTTTCGAGACCAACTCCTGGAACTAGAGGAGTGGGCGCAAGCCAATAAGAGAGATGCAGTTCGCGATTCTATTGGGTTCTGGGCCTTGAAAATTCCCGCCATTCTGGCTTCGGCAAGCGCCGGGGTATGGGCCAATTTTGATCTTGTGACTGCGAGCGTCCTAGCGGGCGCAGTAGCGAGCCTGTGTGTCATTGTCGATGGTATCCATCCGAGAGGAATGCTCCGAAATACGCACCTCAGAGCTTACCACGACATCAGAATACTGATAGCTGGAATGGTTGCTGACTGGCGATCACGCAATGCAAGTGCGAAGGATGACAATACTGCGAGAAGGATCATACGCGAAGCCGAGAGTGAGCGGCAGAGAATCGCAGCCTCTATTCGCGACGCCGAGACCGCGCTTATTTATAAAAATGAAACATAAGATCGTGCGCCCTGCTTATTCAGCGTCACCTGCAACCGCCACTAAACTAAGCGACATCTACGCAGGTGAAGGGAGCAAAGTGGAATGCTGGGTCTCCTCGCCGCACTAAACGCCGCACCCGTTCGCCGGCGAACTGGTCGATCTCGGCGTCGAGCACGCGCTATTTACAAGTGTTCACTTCGAGATCACTGAGGTCATCCTCAAGGCTCGAGGGCCGTCTTCGAGGCACTGGTTCCGGCACAGAATTAGCCACATCTCAACCTGATCGCCTCCCCCTACCGCCGAACCCCCGGCAACCCCACCCCCGGCGCCGGGCGCTCGCGCAGCACCTCTCGCCGGAAGACGAACAGCTCCGCCGGCCGCCCCCCCGTCTTCTCGGTTTGCCGCCCGGTTCCTTCCACCAGCCCTCCGGATTCCACCAGACGGCGGAAGTTCTGTTTGTGGAGGCGGACCCCGGCGAGGGCTTCGACGACGCGCTGGAGCTGGAAGAGGGTGAAGCGGGGCGGCAGCAGCTCAAAGACGACGGGCCGGTATTTGAGCTTGCCGCGGAGGCGGCCTAGGGCGCTTGCGAGGATGCGGCGGTGGTCGAGGGCGGCGATTTGGCCGGACCAGGCGGGATCGGGGGCTTCCGCTTCTTCCGCCGCGCCGCCGTCCCTTCGGGATTCTTCGATCAGGTGCGCTTCGTAGAGCAGCTCGTAGCGTTCGAGGACCCGTTCGCCGTCCCAGGCGACGCCGGAGAGGCCGAAGGCGATGTCGGCGCGCTCGCGCCGTTCGCGACGATGCGCGGCGTCCGTTGGGTTGTCGGCGGCGCCAGAGATCCAGCGTTCGATCCCCGGTTCGATCACCCGATCGATGATCTCGGGGCGTCCTTCGCGCCAGTCTTCCCAGGGGAGGAAGCCGTAGATGTCGCCCCAGCGCGCTTCGCCGCTGCCGCGTCCCGGCCGCTCGCGGACCAGGGCGAGATAGGCGACCGAAACCGAACGCCCTCCCGTCTTCGCTTCGACCGGATCGCGCAGGCGGTCGCCGAAGGTGTAGAGCTGCTCGACGTAGCCGAGCTCCAGGCCGGTCTGCTCTTGAACCCAGCGGCGCAGGCCTCGTTCGAGGGTCGGATCGGTCTCCGGTTCGAGCGGGCCGAACGGCAGGGCGTCTTCGATCGAAGGCTCCTCGCTCGCCGGCCGGGGCAGCGGCCGGCGGACGACGAGGATGCGCGGCACCTCGTCGGTGACCGCGACGATCACCGCGTTCAGGCCGAGATCGATGTGGTGGGGCATGGCGGTTCGGTCCCGGCGGCGACGTCCGGCGAGGGCGGTGCCGCTTCGGCGATCCCCTCGCTCCCTTCCACCAGCTCGCGGTCGAACACCTCGGCGAACACCCCGGCGTAGATCCGGGCGACCTCCGCGACCGCGGGGCGCTCCCCCGTCAGGCGCTCGATCGAGGTCATCCGCACGCTGTGAAGACCGCAGGGGATGATGCCGCCGAACATCGACAGGTCGGTCGTGACGTTCAACGCGAAGCCGTGGGTGGTGATCCAGCGCGAGAGGTGAACGCCGATCGAGGCGATTTTCTCCTCCCCCACCCAGACGCCGACGAACGCCTGTCCGTCTCTCGGCTCGGCGGCGAGGCCGAAAGCGGCGAGCGTGCGGATCAGCGTCTCTTGCAGGTCGCGGACGTAGCGGCGGATGTCGCGCCGGTCCGGGGAGAGGTTCAGGATCGGGTAGCCGACCAGCTGCCCGGGGCCGTGGTAGGTCATCTGGCCGCCCCGGTCGCACTCGGCCACCTCCACTTCGTGGGCGGCGAGCCAGTCGGGATCGACCAGCAGGTCGGCGATCGAGGCGTTCCGGCCGAGGGTATAGACGTGCGGATGTTCGAGCAGGAAGAGCCGTTCCCCCTCGCCGCGGCGGCGGATTCCCTCGCGCGCATCGACCTGGAGGGCGACCGCCTGGGCGTACGCCACCCGGCCGAGGAACGAAGTGCGGACCTGTCGCGGAGAATTCGCCATGAGGCCATTCTAAATCGACCCTGCGCTAGGATACCGACGAATCGGTCGTGGTTTCGTTTGCCTCCTCGCTCCTTCGGGCGCCTTCGGCAGCGGCCAGTCGCTGCGGGACAAACGAAACCACAACCGGGATTTCGGACACCAGCGAAGCGAGGGGGCAGCTGTGGAAGACAGAATCGTTTCGGCCATCTTGGGCGGCGGGCAAGGCGCTCGCCTCTGGCCGCTCACGCGCGATCGGGCGAAACCGGCGGTGCCCGTGGGCGGCAAATTCCGGCTGATCGACATTCCGATCAGCAACAGCCTCCACGCCGGCATCGACCGGATCTACGTCCTCACCCAGTTCAACAGCGCGAGCCTGCATCGCCACATCAACCAGACCTACCGGTTCTCCTCGTTCTCCCAAGGCTTCGTCAACATCCTCGCGGCGGAGCAGACGCTCGACCGGCGCGAGTGGTTCCAAGGGACGGCCGACGCGATTCGCCAGACGCTCGGCCACCTGCTCGGGGGCAACCCGTCGGAGATCCTGATCCTCTCGGGCGATCAGCTGTATCTGATGAACATCCGCGAGTTCGTGGCGACCCACCGGGCGCGTGAGGCGGATCTGACCATTGCGGTGAAGCCGGTCACCCGCGCCGAGGCGCCCGGTTTCGGCATCCTCCAGCTCGATTCGGCCGGCCGCATCCGCGCGTTCCACGAGAAGCCGACCGACGAAGCCCAACTCGACGAGCTGGCGGTCGATGCCGAAACGAAAGGAGCGCTCGGATTCCCCGTGCCGGAGGGCTCCTACCTTGCGAGCATGGGCATCTACATGTTCCGGCGCGGGGTCATGGAGGAGCTGCTGGTCGGCACCGACACGATCGATTTCGGCCGCGAGGTGATCCCCCAGGCGCTCGCCAACTACAAGGTCTGCGCCTACCCGTACGACGGCTATTGGACCGACATCGGCACCATCCCGAGCTTCCATCAGGCGAACCTCGACCTCACGCTGCCGCTGCCGCCGCTCAACCTCTATGACCCGCACCTGCGGATCTACACCCACCCGCGCTATCTCGCGGGAACGAAGATCAACCAGTGCTTCGTCCAGTGCTCGGTGCTGTGCGAAGGGAGCATCCTCGAAGGGAGCCAGGTGAGCGACTCGATCGTCGGCATCCGCTCGGTGATCCGCGCCGGCTCGGTGATCGAGCGCGCGGTGATCATGGGGGCGAACTACTGGGAAGCCACGCCGGAAGCGGGCCATCTGCCGCTCGGCATCGGCCGCGATTGCCACATCAAAAACGCGATCATCGACTTCAACGCCCGGATCGGCGAGGGGAGCAAGCTGATCAACGCGGCCGGCATCCAGAACATCGACACCGAGAACTACTCGATCCGCGACGGCATCATCGTCGTGCCGAAAAACGCGGTCATTCCGCCGGGAACGATCCTTTGAGCATGAAGATCTGCCAGATCGCGGCCGAGCTCTCGCCGTTCGCGAAGACCGGGGGCCTGGGCGACGTCGCCTCGGGCCTTTCGAGCTTCCTCGCCCGGCAGGGGGGGGACGTGCGGATCTTCGTCCCCTACTACACGAACCTCGCGCGCACTCCCGAGAAGTTCCCGGCGGTCGATTTCATCCAAGGCGTGCCGCTCCAGCTCGGCGCCTTGAAATTCACCTACGGCCTGCGCACCACGAAGCTTCCGGGCAGCGAGGTGGACGTCTATTTCGTCGATTGCCCGGATCTGTACGGCGCGGAAGGGATCTACCAAGGGGACTGGGCGGACGCGCGCCGCTTCGCGGTCTTGACCCTCGCGGCGTTCGAGGCCTGCCAGCGGATGGGCTGGGGACCGGACATCGTCCACGTTCACGATTGGCACACCTCGCTCGCGCCGATCTTCTTGAAGAGCCATTTCGCCTGGGACCGCCTGTTCGAGAAGACGAAGACGGTGTTGACGATCCACAACGCCGGCTACCAGGGGGTGGTCGATCGCGAACTGGTGGAAGACCTCGGATTGGCCCAGTGGGCGTACCTGTTCCATCAGGAGGATTACCGCTCCGGCCACGTCAACCATCTGAAAAACGGCATCCTCCACGCCGACGTGGTGACCGCCGTCTCCCCCACCTACGCGCGGGAGATCCAGGACAACCTGGGCTACGGCCTGGAGCCCTGGCTCCGCGCCCGCGGCGTGATCGGCCTGATCAACGGCGTCGATTACGGCGAATGGGACCCGGCGACCGACCCCCACCTGCCCGCGCATTTCTCGATTGACGACCTGGCGGGCAAGGCGGAGAACAAGCGCGCGCTGCTGCGCGACGCGGGTCTCGACCGCGAGGGCGAAGAGCGGCTCGACATCCCGCTGCTCGGCATCGTCTCGCGCTTGACGCCGCAGAAGGGTTTCGACCTCCTGTTCTCTACCCTGCCGTTGTTCCTCGCCCACCGCGACGTGCGGCTGGTCGCCCTGGGCAGCGGCGAGCCGCGCTACGAGGAGTTTTTCGCCTCGCTCCAGGGCTTGTTCCCCACCAAGGTCTGGTTCTATAAAGGCTTCAACAACCCGCTCGCCCACCGGATCGAGGCGGCGGCGGACCTGTTCCTGATGCCGTCGAAGTTCGAGCCCTGCGGCCTGAATCAGATGTACAGCCTGCGTTACGGCACGCCGCCGATCGTCCACAAGACGGGCGGCCTGGCCGACACGGTGGCGCCGTTCGACTCCTCCTCCGGCCGCGGCACCGGTTTCGTCTTCGAGCATTTCACCCCCGAAGGCTTCGCCTGGGCGCTGGGGCAAGCGCTCGACCTTTTCCCCAATCGACCCCTCTGGGACCACCTGATGCAGAACGGCATGTCCCGGAACTTCTCGTGGGACGAGGTCGGCACCGGCTACGTAAGCCTGTACAACCATCTGGTATCCCGGGGCCGGGGATAGGAAATCGAGTAAGTAAGAACCGAGGGGAGCACCTGTCGCAGCACCGAGGAGACTTCAGCCATGCCTCTGCCGAATCTTGAACGTCCCCGCCGGGCGTCGGCGCTTGCCGCCGTCCTCCTTGCCTTTGCCGCCGCCGCGTCGGCGGCCGGCCCGGTCTGGCAGCGGGCGACGCCGTTCGGCGGCCCTCTAAGCGCCGTGGCCGAAGCCCCTTCCGCGACCCACACTCTCTACGCCGCCGGGAAAAACGGCCGGATCTTTAGGAGCCGCACCAACGGCGCCACCTGGGAACGCCGCGCCCTCCTTCCCGCCGGAATCGAAGAGCTGCAGGTCGAACCGCAGAACTTCCAGACGGTTTTCGCCCGCACCGCTTCGCGCCTGTACCGCTCCAAGAATGCGGGCCACACCTGGAAGGATCTCGGACCCTCGACGGTCCTCGCGTTCGACCCCGACCATTTCGGCGTGTTGTTCGGCGCCACCGAGCAGGGACTCCTCCGCTCGACCGACCATGGCGACAGCTGGGAACCGTGGGCGTTCACCGGGGTATCGGTCGTCAGCGTGGCGATCGATCCGCACACCCCTTCGACGCTGTTCGCGGTCACCGACCGGACCCCCGCCACCGAATTCCTGTTCGTCTGGAAAAGCACCGACGACGGCCGGACTTGGGTGCAGCTCGGAATCTCGGCGACCCGTCCGGCGATCGATTTCGTCCGACCTCGCTTCGTCTTCGACCCCGAGCATGCGGGCACGCTGTACGTCGCCTTCACCGGCAGCAGCGCCCGGCTCGATCCGATCTTTCGTACGGCGGACGGCGGAGCCACCTGGGCTCCCTTTGCGTCGGGGCTCGGCCTGATCGACCTCGTCGCAACGACGAACGGCAAACTGGTCGGTTCGACCTTCGTCGGCACTTCGCGCAGCCGCGACGGCGGTGCCAGTTGGCAACCCGCACTGCCGATTCAAGTCACCACGCCCACGCAGCCGCGCGACTCGCTCGCGCGCCTGGCCCCGTCGGCGGTGCCCGAGAAAGTGCTCGCGGTCGGCGCCACCGGGTTCTGGTTCTCGTCCAACGCCGGAGCGGCTTGGACCTCTTCGAATCGGGGCATCTTCGCGCAAGGGGCCGAGTCGGTGGCGGTCGCTCCGACGGGTCCCTCCGCGACGTATGCCACGGCAGGGATCGGCGTGTTCCGCAGCCTCGACGAAGGGCGCAACTGGGAACTTCGGTACACCGATCTGTTCGATTTCTCCCCCCGGTCGATCGAGGCCTTCCACCCGGAGGTTCCGACGACGCTTTACGCCACGGGGTTCGACGGTGTCGCAACCTATCTGGCCCGAAGCACGAACGGCGGCCGCGACTGGTCGAAACTCCCCGTGCCGTTCAATTGCGATTCGGGCGACTCGCTCTGCGACGTCGGAATGTCCGTGGCCGGTCTCGATCCGCACGATCCCGACGCCATCCTGGTCGCCGGCAACTACTTTTTCCACTTCTCGGGGTTCGGCGACTTCCTGCTGCGCAGCTCCGACGGCTTCGCCACCTATGAGACGCTCGCCCCGCTCCACCGTCTCGGCACGGTGATCGTCGACGCCGACCGCGCCGACACACTCTACGGCATCACCTGCACCGGACTGCAACGCAGCCTGGACGGCGCCAAGACCTGGCGAAAATTCGGGCGCGGCCTCCCCAAGTCGCTCTGTCCTCAAGGGGGTCTTCCCCCGGTCATGGCCCGCGACGAGCAAGACCTCGACAAGTTCTACGTCGGTACCTTGACCCAAGGAGTCTTCGCCAGCACCGACGGCGGAGCCACTTTCCGCGCGATGAATCGCGGCATAGAGACCGCGGCGATCCAATCCCTCCTGATCGACCCGCAAGATCCCTCTCGCCTTTTCGTCGGATCGGCGAATCGCGGCGTCTTCCAATGGAACGCCGACCGCGACCGCTGGACCCCGATCAACAACGGGCTGCCGCTTGAAGGTTTCGCCGGAGTCGTGACGCTCGATCCGCAACACCCCAACCTGCTCTACGCCGCGAGCCCGGTTCAGGGGGTGTATCGGTTGGAGTTGGCGGCGACGCCGTAGAGAGGGCGACCGCCTCGGTTTCGCGCTTTCGGAAGGCGGAACCCTGCGGTGGGTACCTGAGTCCGCTTCAGCCATGGGCCGAGCTGGAGCTCGGCGCCCCCAGGGAAAAAGCATCGCGCGCCTCCGATCTTCGGAGGCGCACGGGTTCCCTACGAGCCGCCCTAGAACAACCCCACCACCTTGCCGTTTTCGTCCAGGTCGATCGCCTGGGCGGAGGGGACCTTCGGTAGGCCGGGCATGGTCATGATGTCGCCGCAGACCATGACGACGAATTCGGCTCCGGCGGCTAAGCGCACCTCACGGATGTCGAGCTTGTGGCCGGTGGGGGCCGCGCGCTTCGTAGCGTCGGTCGAGAAGGAGTATTGGGTCTTCGCCACGCAGACCGGGTAGTGGCCGTAGCCGTCGGCTTGGAGGCGTTCGATTTGGGTGCGGGCTTTGCTGTCGACGGTGACGCCGTCGGCGCGATAGATGGTGCGGGCGATCTTTTCGACCTTCTCCATCAGGGTGTCGGAATCCTCGTAGACGAAGCGGAAGGTCGAGGGGCGCTCGCACAGCTCGACCACGATCTCGGCGAGGTCGGTGGCCCCCGCTCCTCCGTCGGCCCAATGGGTGGCCAATGCGACCTTGACGCCGAGCTTCGCCATCTTCTCTTCGACCAGGGCGATCTCGGCGGGGGTGTCGGAGGAGAAGCGGTTGATCGCCACGACACATCCGAGTCCGTAGCCGTTCTGGACGTTTTCGACGTGGCGTTCGAGGTTGACGAGCCCTTTCTCCAGCGCTTCGAGGTTCTCGGTGGTGAGCGTCTTCAAGTCGGCGCCACCGTGGTACTTGAGCGCGCGGATCGTCGCTACGACCACCGCGGCGGAGGGGCGGAGGCCCGACTTCCGGCACTTGATGTCGATGAACTTCTCGGCGCCCAGGTCCGCGCCGAAGCCGGCTTCGGTCACGACGTAATCGGCGAGCTTGAGGGCCGCCTTCGTCGCGATCACCGAGTTGCAGCCGTGGGCGATGTTGGCGAACGGCCCGCCGTGGAGGATCGCCGGGTTGTTTTCGAGCGTCTGCACCAGGTTCGGCTGGAGGGCGTCCTTGAGCAGCACGGTCATCGCGCCGTGGGCTTTCAAGTCGCGGGCGTGGATCGGCTTGCGGTCGCGGGTGTAGGCAACCACGATGTTGCCCAGGCGCTCCTTCAAATCGGCGAGCGAGGTGGAAAGGCAGAAGATCGCCATCACCTCGGAGGCGACCACGATGTCGAATCCGTCCTGGCGCGGAAAGCCGTTGCCGAAGCCGCCCAAGGAGACCACGATCTCGCGCAGCGCCCGGTCGTTCATGTCCACCACGCGCTTCCAGGTGATGCGCCGGACGTCGATTCCCAGCTCGTTGCCGTGGTGGATGTGATTGTCGAGCAGGGCGGCGAGCAGGTTGTTGGCCAGCGCGATGGCGTTGAAATCGCCGGTGAAGTGGAGGTTGATGTCCTCCATCGGCACCACCTGGGCGAAGCCGCCGCCGGCCGCTCCCCCCTTCATCCCGAACACCGGACCGAGGCTCGGCTCGCGCAGGCAGATCAGCGCCTTCTTGCCGATTTTGCAAAGGGCGTCGCCCAAGCCCACCGAGGTGGTGGTCTTGCCCTCCCCCGCGGGGGTCGGGGTCATGGCGGTCACCAGGATCAACTTGCCGTCCGGCCGATCCTTCAAGCCGGCAAGGTAGTCGAGCGAGATCTTCGCCTTGTAGTGGCCGTACGGTTCCAGGTGCTCCTCGGCGATCCCGAGACGATCCTGGGCGATACCTGCGACGCGCTTGAGCTGGGCCTGCTGTGCGATTTCGATATCCGACGCCATGCTTCCTCCGGGGGACGTTTGGTGCGAAACGAGAGGCTTGCCGAAAGCTCCGCGCTCCCGGCACAATTCGACGCGGTGAAAAACCGCGCAAGTATCCCATTCGGCCGCCTCCGCGGCCACCACCAATCCGGCGGTAACCCGGCGGTTCGAATCTTGCGTACAAAACCTTGTTCCACCGTATCCCCGGTAGGCTAAAAGCCGGGGAGTGGATTGCAGGTCTGCCGTAGAAACCGAATCTGAGGAGAACCGACCATGTTCCGACGACTTACCCTCGCCTTCACCTTTGCCGCACTTTTTGCCGTTCTCTCCGCCCCGGCGGCACAGGCGGCCGATTGCACGATGAAATTCAGCCTCACCAGCTGGTCGATCTTCTACAAGGCCAGCAAGGGATCCGGCACGATCACCTGCGACAACGGACAGTCGGCCAACGTTCGCCTCGAAGGAAGAGGCGGCGGCCTGACAGCCGGACGCTCGAAAGTCCGCGACGGCTTTGGCAAGTTCTCCGAAGTCGGCGACATCAAGGAGCTGCTGGGAACCTACGCCGCGGGAGGCGCAGCGGCGGGAGCCGGCAAATCGTCCGAAGCCCAGGTGGTGACCAAAGGCGAAGTTTCGCTCGCGCTCGCCGGCAACGGAACGGGCGTCGAATTGGGCGTCAGCTTCGGGAAGTTCACGATCAGCCGCCGGTAACCCGCGCAGGCTTCGACCTGTCGCAAGATTATGCCGATCTGCATTATGCTGATCGGCATAATGTTTTTCGTCAACCGCCTTGACGTGTCGGCGCGTTGATCGCGGCGACGTGTCGCCGC
>Ga0134122_10000610_pt1 | contig 24549 bp, 21 predicted proteins | sample KB302_FD_96461 | JGI IMG/M metagenome (GOLD analysis project Ga0134122, IMG submission 96461) | Terrestrial soil microbial communities without Nitrogen fertilizer from Kellogg Biological Station, Michigan, USA - KB3-0-2 | ecosystem: Environmental > Terrestrial > Soil > Unclassified ...
CATCGGAGGGCAGGCGATCTATTACGGCCTCGCCGAAAGCCGGCTGACGTCGCCGCTGCTGGCGATCGCCATCGCCTGGATCACCGGCGTGATCGTCGGCTATTTCGCGCATGGCTGGGTCAGCTTCCGCGGGCACGGCGAGCGCGATGACCATGCGCGGATCGGCTCGCGGTTCGTCGCGGTCAACGCCTTTGGCTACGTGCTGAACAGCTTCTGGGTGTGGTTTTTAGTCGAGCGGCTTGACGGCCCGACGTGGTGGCCGATCGTCCCCAACATCGTCCTGACGCCGCTCCTGACCTTCGCCCTTCACCGCCGCTGGACCTACGCCTGAGGCGACGACCCCGAGCCGCGCCGCCGGCCCGCCGCTGCGCCCGGCGATGTCCTGGACGATGTACAGCGGCCGGTTCTTCGCCTGGTTGTAGAGCCGGCCGAGATATTCGCCCATCAGCGCGAGGACGAACATCTGGATCGCTCCGAGCACGACCACGACCAGCATCAGCGAGGTCCAGCCCGGCACCGAACGGCCCGACAGCCAGCCGACGAGAATGTAGGCCACGATCAGGACCGAGCCGAGCGACAGCCAGAGGCCGGCGTGACTGGCAAGCTTGAGCGGTGCCGACGAGAAGCCGGTCAGCGCGTCGAACGCGAAGCGGATCATCTTGCGCAATGGGTATTTCGTCTCGCCGGCGAAGCGCTCCTCGCGCGCATAGGGCAGCGGGACCTGCTTGAAGCCGATCCACGCGACCATGCCGCGGATGAACCGCGCCTGCTCGGGCATGGCGAGCAGGGCGTCGAGCGCCCGACGACTGATCAGCCGGAAGTCGCCGGCGTCGACCGGAATGTCGACCTCGGTCGCGCGCGACAGCAGCCGATAGAAACCGTGCGCGGTCGCGCGCTTGAATGCCGTTTCCCCGGCCCGGCTCTGGCGCACTCCGTAGACTACGTCCGCGCCCTCGCGGCGCATGGTCGCGAACATGACCGGCAGCAGCTCGGGCGGGTCCTGGAGGTCGGCGTCGATGACCAGGATGACGTCGCCGCGGCACAGGTCGAGCCCCGCGGTCAGCGCCAGTTGGTGGCCGTGGTTGCGCGACAGGTTGATCGCGACGAGCCGCGGATCACTGCTCGCCAGTCGCTGCATGATCGGCCAGCTGCCGTCGCGCGACCCGTCGTTGACGAGCACGATCTCATAGTCCTCGCCCGCGGTTTCGCGAGCGACTGCGGACAGCCGCTCGTGCAGCTTCGGAAGGCACGCTTCTTCATCGAAGCAGGGGACGACGATCGACAGCGCAGTCATGGTTGCACCCGATAGAGGATCGACCCCTGTCCGCGCCAGACCGGCTGCATCCCCGCGGTCAGCCGGGTGTCGAACGGCGGCGGGTCGATAACCCAGACGAAGTCGAAGCGGTCGCGCGGCACGGAGCGCAGCGCCTCGTCGATCGACCAGACGCTTCGAATGTTGCAGCCGACCGGGCGAACGATCTGCGACGGATCTGCGGCAAACCTCCCCGCCTCCCGATACTTGAGGGTCAGCAGGTTGGCGCCCTCGATCAACCATTGGTCGTTGGAAAACCCCTGACGGCGGACGATCACCATCCCGCCGAGATGGGTGTCGCGGGTGAGCGGCCAGCCGCCGCACGGCACTCCCGCCACGCTTGCCACGCGCGCGCCCAACGGAACGCGATCGAGCGCGGCGAGCTTCGCTCGCTGGTCGTTCGAGGCAATGGCCAGGCTTGCCGTCGTTCCCGCGAGCCGGACCAGGACGAAGGCCAGCCCGGTGACCGCGAACCATCCGGCAACGCGTGGATTTGTCCGGTCCCGGAAGCGGATCGCGAGGACGGCGACCGCGAGGGCATAGGGAATCAGCCGCATATCGGCATAAGCGGAGCCGAACACCGTCCATGGCATCACCAGGAAGGCGGCGACCAGGACGAGCGCCGAAAAGGCGAGGTTTCGCGAGAAGGTCAGCTCCTTCCGCCGCCGCGCTTCGACAATCACGACCAGGACGACGACCAGCGCGGCGACATCGAACCAGTGCCAGCGGTCGCGCAAGGCCGAGATCAGCCAATTGAGCTTGAGCGAGAATTCGAACCAGCCGGCAGTCATCCCGCCGTGGGTCTCGCTCCGCCACGCGAGCATGATGCCGATCGGCAGCGCCATTACCGAGGCGTGGAGCGCGGCCCGGACGGCGGCCTGGAACCAGCCGATCCCGCGATCGTGCTGGCGCACCGCTTCCGCCGAGAAGCAGAGGAGGCCGAGCGTCCCCCAGCCGAAGGTGTGGGCGAAGAACACCAGGACCGAGATCGGCACGAACAGCGTCGCCCGCAGCCGCAGCCGGCCGAGGCGGGCCAGCCGCAGCCACAGCCCGAAGGCGAGGAAGGCCAGCGCCATCGCCAGCGCGAAATTGACGAACCCGAACATGAAGGGATGCGAGTAAGCGAAGGGGATCGCGAACAAGGCGGTGGGCGGCAGGCGATGATGCACCTCGCGCGCGACCCACAGGAAACCGGCGACGGTCAGCGGCGGAATGACGAGGACGATCAGCTTGACTGCGAGCTCGAGGCCGAGCCACCGGCCGAGCGGCAGGACCAGCAGGTCGACGCCGAGGTTGCCGATCGGGGCCCAGTGGAAATCGTAATAGCGCTGGAGCGAGGGCGAGCTGCCGAGGTCGAGCTCGACCCGATACCGCCCCATGTGGCCGAGCAGGTCGACGAGCGGCGGGACCGGCGGATAAAGGAGCGGCACGGCCGACCCTAGAATCAGTGCGAGCCACAGCCAGTGCGACTCCCACCAGCCGCGCGGCTCGATCGGTCCCGCCCCGTCCCTCACCGCCGCACGCCTCCCCTTCCCGGCGCCTTTCCTGCCGTCAGTCGCACATTCAAGCAACATACAGCTTCGCAGCCTTACCCTCCCGAGCTTCGACAGGGAGGGCACATCCATGCACAAGTTTCTGCTTGGCGGCGCGACCGCCGCCATCGTCGCAACGGCCGCCTTCGCCGCACAGCCAGCGCCGCCGCCTCCGCCGGGGGTCGCGCAGGGCACCGAGCCGATGCGTGCCGTGCCGCACATCCAGACCTTCGTGCATCGCATGCCGATGAAGACCGAGACCCGCGACCAGGTCGTGGCGCACGTCCGCGAGATGTTCGCGAAGCTCGACGGCAACAAGGACGGATCGGTGACTCGCGAGGAAGCCGATGCCGCCCATCGGGCGATGGGCGGCGAAATCCGGCCGAAGTTCACCAGGCGCCTCGCCGACCGCGATATTCCGCATCCGGACCGCGGCGCGATGTTCGACAGGCTCGACACCAACAAGGACGGGTCGCTCAGCCGCCAGGAGTTCGTCTCGGCCAAGCCCGAAATCCGTCGCGAAAGCCGCGTGTTCGTGATGCGCGACGGCGAGGGTCCGGTTGAGGTCGGCGGGGAGCCGGGCGCTCCTGGCGTCAAGGTCATGCGCTTCCACCACTCCGGATTCGGCATGGGCACGCACAAAGAAATGTTCGAGCGCGCCGACGCCAATCACGATGGCCGGGTGTCGCTGCAGGAAATGACCGCCGCCGCGCTCCAGCATTTCGACGCCGCCGACGCCAACCACGACGGCAAGCTGACGCCCGACGAGCGGATGCGCATGCATCAAGAGCGGCGCGTGCGCGTCCAGCGCATCCCAGCCTGACCGGCACGGGCACGGATCGCCGAAGGGCCGGCCTTGCGCCGGCCCTCTTTTCATGCACGGTTGAAACCGGATCCCCGGGGAGAGTCAGCAATGGGCCTTTCGAGAGTCGTCGCCTTCGCCGCCGTCGCCGCGCTGCCGTTCACAGCCGCCCGCGCCGACGAGGGCATGTGGACCTTCGACGGCTTCCCGGCGGCGAAGATGCAGGCCGATTACGGCTGGGCGCCGGACCAGGCGTGGCTCGACAAGGTGCGCCAATCGGCGGTGCGCCTGACCGGCGGCTGCTCCGCGAGCTTCGTCTCGGCCGAGGGCCTGATCCTTACCAACCACCATTGCGTCGCCGGTTGCGCCGAGCAGAACTCGACGGCGAAGAACAATATCCTGAAGGCCGGCTTCGTTGCCGGGACGCGCGAGCGCGAGCTTAAATGCGCCGGCCAGCAGGCGGAGGTCGTGACCGCGATCCGCGACGTCACCGGCGAGATCAAGAGCGCGGTCGGCAGCGCGACCGGGGAGGCCGCGGTCAAGGCCCGCAACGCCGCCAAGGCCCGGATCGAAAGCGCGGCCTGCTCCGAGCCGAGCATGCGCTGCCAGGTCGTGACGCTCTACGGCGGCGGCCAGTACAAGCTCTACACCTATCACAAATACAGCGACGTCCGGCTGGTGTGGGTGCCCGAAGCGCAGGCGCCGCAGTTCGGCGGCGATCCCGACAATTTCAACTTCCCGCGCTACTCGCTCGATGCGAGTTTCCTGCGCGCCTACGAAGGCGGCAAGCCGGCCACGACGCGGCACCTGACCTGGTCGCCGCGCGCGCCGGTCGACGGCGAGCCGACGTTCGTCGTCGGCAATCCCGGCTCGACCCAACGCCTGTTCACCACCGAGCAGCTGGCGATGCAGCGCGAACTGGTCGCGCCGATGCGCGTCGCGACCTACTCCGAATTCCGCGGCCGGCTCATCAACGCGATGGAATCGAGCCCGGCCAAGAACCGCGAGGGCCACCAGGCGCTCGAGAGTTTCGAGAACAGCCTCAAGGTCTATATCGGCCTGAAGCGGGCGCTCGACGACCCGGCGTTCATGGGCAAGATCGCCGCCGCCGAGGCCGACCTTAAGGCGAGGAGCGGCGACAAGTTCGGCAATCCCTGGGCCGACATCGCCGCCGCCACGCAGGCCTATCGCAACCTCTACCTCGCGCGGTACTTCGCCCTGCCGCGCGGCACCCTGTTCAACTATGCGATCAGCCTCGTCAGGGCCGGCGACGAGCGCGCCAAGCCCGATTCCGACCGGCTGCCCGACTATACCGAATCGGCGCTGCCGCTGCTCAAGAAGCAGGTGCTCGACGCCAAGCCGATCTATCCGTGGCTCGACCAGCTGCAGACCGAATGGTCGCTGTCGAAGGCGCGCGAATATCTCGGCGTCGACGATCCCGAAACCAGGCTCCTGCTCGGCAAGGAATCGCCCGAGGGCCTGGCCGCCCGGCTGGTCGCCGGGACCCGCCTCGCCGATCCTGCCGTCCGCAAGCAGCTATGGGACGGCGGCAAGGCAGCGGTCGACGCCTCGACCGATCCGATGATCGTCTACGCGCGCCAGGTCGACGCCAATGATCGCGCTCTCGAGGCGAGGTTCGACGAGACGGTCGACGGCCCGATCACCGCGGCCCAGGCCCGGCTCGCCGATGCCCGCTTTGCTGCCTATGGCAACACGCTCTACCCCGACGCGACCTTCACGCTGCGCATCAGCTACGGAAAGGTCCAGGGCTGGAACGAGCGCGGTATGATGGTGCCGACGCGAACGGTGATCGGCGGGACCTATGACAGGGCCACCGGCGCCGAGCCGTTCGACCTCGCCCCGGCGTTCATCGCCAACCGGTCGAAGATCGACATGACCACGACCTATGACTTCGTCACCACCAACGACATCATCGGCGGCAATTCCGGTTCACCGGTGCTCGACCGTGAAGGCAAGGTGATCGGCGCCGCGTTCGACGGCAACATCCACTCGATCGGCGGCAATTACGGCTACGATCCCGTGCTCAACCGCACCGTTGTGGTGTCGACCGCGGCGGTTCAGGAGGCGCTCGAGCACATCTATCCGGCGCCGGCGCTGCTCGCCGAGCTCAAGCGCCCGTAGGCTCGAGGGCTTTCCTGCGCGACGCAGTGCGCGGCTTCCTGGCGGCCGCGGGCTTTGCTGCGAGCGTGCGATACTTCCGCTCGGTTTCGAGCATATAGTCGCGCGTGATCGGGAGCGCGGTGCGGTCGCGGATGTACTGCACCTGGTAATTGTTGAGCGCGCCGTTCTCGAACGCGACGATGCCGCCGGCGAGGTAGAATTCCCACATCCGGAAGAAGCGCTCGTCGTACATCGCGACGATCCGGTCCCGCGCCTTGGTCGCGCGTTCGAGCCAGTGCCGCAGCGTACAGGCATAATGCAGCCGGAGGGTTTCGACGTCGCTCGCGATCAGCCGCACCTTTTCGCTCGCCGTGACGATCTGCGACAGCGACGGGACGTGGTAGCCGGGGAAGATATATTTGTCGGTGAACGGGTCGGGCCCGCCGGCGCCTCCATATTTGCCGATGGTGTGGAGCAGCATCACGCCGTCGTCGGCGAGAAGCTCGCGGCACTTGGCGAAGAACTCGAGATAATGGGGTGCGCCGACATGCTCGAACATGCCGACCGACACGATCCGGTCGTAGGTGCCGGTGACCGCGCGATAGTCGATCAGCTCGAACCGGACATGGTCTGACACCCCGGCTTCCACGGCTCGGCGGCGGGCGACCTTCAATTGCTCTTCCGACAGAGTGATTCCGGTCACGTCGACCCCGGCGACCTGATGCAAATAGATCGCCATCCCGCCCCAGCCGCTGCCGATGTCGAGCACGCGCAAGTCAGGCTCCAGGAACAGCTTGGCGGCAATATGCGCCTTCTTGTCCGATTGCGCCTGGTCGAGGCTGTTGGCGGGATCGGTGAAGTACGCGCAGCTGTATTGCCGGTCGTCGTCGAGGAACAGCTCGTACAGCTCATCCTTGAGATCGTAGTGATGCGCGACGTTGCGCTTCGAGCGGCTGGCGCGATTGCGGCGGAACAGCCACTTGAAGCGGCTCTTGCCCTTCTTCATCGCCTTGCGGCTGCTGCCGCCCCGTTCCCACCGATTGGCCCCGACGACCAGCTCGAGTAAATCGAGGATCGTCCCGTCCTCGACCATCAGTCGCCCGTCCATATAGGCTTCGCCGAGGCCGAGCCGCGGGTTGCGGGCGATGTCGAACGCCACCTTCCGGTCAGCGAAGCGAACGGTGAGATGCTTGCCGCCGCCGGGCCCAAAGACTTCCGGCGGCTTGCCGGGCCGCTTGACCGTGATGCTGCCCTTGGTCAGCAATGTGCTGACGAGCTTGCCGATCAGGGACATCCGAGCACTCCGTTACGCGGCAACGGCGGCCTTGCGCTTCCGTTCCGCCGCAGTCTTCAACTGGCCGCACGCCGCGTCAATGTCCCGGCCCCGCGGGGTCCGAACCGGCGCCGAGATCCCGGCTTCGAACACGATATTGCTGAACGCCTTGATTCGCTCCGCGCTCGAACATTCGTAGGGCGCGCCGGGCCACGGATTGAACGGGATCAGATTGACCTTCGCCGGCAGCTTGTACTTGCGGATCAGCCGGACCAGCTCGCGCGCGTCGGAGTCGCTGTCGTTCTTGTCCTTGAGCATCACATATTCGAAGGTGATTCGACGCGCATTGTTCGCGCCAGGGTAAGCGGCGCAGGCCTCGAGCAATTGCTCGATCCCGTATTTGCGGTTGAGCGGCACGATCTCGTCGCGGATCGCCTTGGTCACGGCATGCAGCGACACGGCGAGATTGACTCCAATCTCGTCGCCGGCGCGGGCCATCATCGGCACCACGCCCGAGGTCGATAGCGTGATCCGCCGCCGCGACAGGCCGAGTCCGTCGCCGTCCATCACGATCTTCAGCGCGTCGCGGACATTGTCGAAATTATAGAGCGGCTCGCCCATGCCCATCATGACGATGTTGGTCAGCATGCGGCCCTCGGGCTGCGACGGCCACTCGCCAAGCGCATCGCGGGCGAGCATCACCTGCCCGACGATCTCGCTCGCCTCGAGGTTGCGCACCAGGCGCATCGTCCCGGTGTGGCAGAAGCGGCAATTCAGAGTGCACCCGACCTGGCTCGACACGCACAAGGTGCCGCGATCGGCATCGGGGATGAACACCATCTCGAAATCGTGCCCGTCGTGGGTGCGCAATAGCCATTTGCGCGTCCCGTCGGACGACACCTGTGCCTCGACCACCCCCGGCCGCGAGACGATGAAGCGCTCGGCCAGCCAGCCGCGCTGTGGCTTGGCGATATCGCTCATCGCCGAAAAATCACTGACCCCGCGATTGTAGATCCAGTGCCAGATCTGCTTGCCGCGCAGCTTGGCCTGCCTGGGGTCGAGCCCGGCCGCCTCGAGCTCGGACCGGATCTGGTCCTTCGACCGGCCGACCAGCTCGCGCTTGCCGTCGGCGCGCGACGGCGCCGCCCGCGGTACGGGCACAGGATCGACGGGGCCCGGAATGGGCATGATCGCGGTATCGGCACTCATGGCAAGCGGCCTATCTAGTTAACGCCGCCGAATTTTGCCAGCGCAGGCGGCGGCGGCGTCGATCGCTGTCGGGGCGCCGTCGAGCGCGTAGGGGTCGGCGAAGCGGCGGCCGGCCGAGTCGCGCGCCTCGACCCGCATCCCGCCCGCCGACCGCACGGCAGCGATGATCGCCTGCTCTTGCGCCGGCCCCCGGCTCCACGCCCAGCCGCCGCGAGCGGTCAGCAGGAATGGCTGTTGCCCGACGGTCAGGATCACGCTCGAGCCGGCGCGCGGCGGGCGACTCAGCTGCGCGTGGAACTCGCCCCAGCGACGGCGATCCGGCGTGAAGCTGAATCCGGCCACCGCCTGGACCTTTCCCTTGGCCGCAACCCTGGCAGAGCGTCCGGCGGCGACGCAGCCGTCGGCGCGCTCGATCGCCGCCCAGCTTCCGTGCGCGAACAGGATTCTACCACTCGCACGCGCGGGATTTGCCAGAAACGACAATATAATAGCCGCGATTATTACTCTCACGCGACAATCCTGTCGGGCAAATTCGTGCCGTTCGACTTGAAGCAATTATATCCAAAATGGCGCATTAACCGACCAATCTTGCTGTTTACTTGCTACTGTGTCACTGAGGTCATGCTCGGACCGTCACGATTCGCCGAGGGAGGCAACATGCTCCGAGCGCTCCTGCCAAATTCGCCGCGAACCTTCTAGCACGCTGTCGCTGCGCGCGTGTCGCTCGCCGACATCCTGACTCGAATCGCGGCCGAGCTTGCCCTGTTTGCCGGCGTGGGCTTCCTGCTTTTCGCCATCAACGACGTGCTCGTCGACCTGATTTACTTCGCCCGACACGCCTGGCGCGGGATGACCATTTACAGCCGCTATCCCCGGTCCTTCGCGAGCTACTTCGTGTTCAAGAAGGATCCCGGTTTTGTGGCGATCCTGGTTCCGGCGTGGGACGAGGCGGCGGTGATCGCGGCGATGCTCAAGGCGACCGTCGACCGGCTCGACTATGACGATTACCGCGTCTTCGTCGGCCATTACCGCAACGACCCGGCGACCGCCGCAGCGATCGCCAGCGTCATCGACGACCGGATCGAAGCGGTGCTGGTCGACGCCGACGGGCCGACGACCAAGGCCGACTGCCTCAATCACCTGTACGATGCCCTGGTCGCCCATGAGCTTGCGGCCGGGCGCCCGGCCAGGGCCGTCGTGCTGCACGACGCCGAGGATGTCGTTCACCCCTATGAGTTGCGCATCTTCGACGGGCTGATCGATCGCGCGGCGGTGATCCAGCTGCCCGTGCTGCCGCTGCCTGACCCGCATTCGCGTTGGATCGCCGGTCATTACTGCGACGAGTTCGCCGAGGCCCACATGAAGGAATTGGTGGTGCGCGAAGCGGTCGGCGCGGCGATTCCTCTCGCCGGGGTGGGCTGCGCCGTTGCCCGTCGGCCGCTCGCCGAGCTGGCCGCGATGGAGGAGGGCCGGCCCTTCATCGGCAACAGCATGACCGAGGATTATGAGCTCGGCCTGCGGATCGGCGGGCTGGGCCTTAAGACGATCTTCGTGCGTATCCCGGCGCGGCCCGGCGAGCGCGCGGTGGTTTCGACCCGCGGCCACTTTCCCGCGACGCTCGGCGCGGCGATCCGGCAGAAGGCGCGCTGGCTCGGCGGGATCGCCCTCGCCGGATGGGACCGGCTCGGCTGGAGCGGCGGGCTGGGCGAGCGGTGGATGCGGATGCGCGACCGCCGCGGGCCGCTCGCTGCGGTGCTGCTCCTCGCGGCCTACGGCGCCGCCTTGCTGTGGTCGCAGATCTGGCTCGCCGAGGCGCTCGGGGCGCCGATTCACGCGCGGCTCGACCCGACGCTCGTCACGTTGCTCACGATCAATGCCTGGCTGCTAGCCTGGCGGGTCCTGATGCGAGCCTGCTTCACCGGCTCGGCCTATGGCTTCGCCGAAGGCCTGCGCTCGATCCCCCGCCTGGTCGTCGGCAACCTCATCGCGATGCTGGCGGCGGCACGCGCGATCTCGCTCCACCTCGGCGGCGGCGCGCGCAAATGGGACAAGACCCGGCACGTCTTCCCGGCGGAAATCCCGCAGTGAAGCCGTCGCTTCGCTTCCTCGCCGTCGCGCTGGTCGGCTGGGCGGGATTTCGAGTCGCGACCCTGGGGTCGCTGCCCGGGGCCAAGCTGTTCGAGGTCAAGCGGCCCGCCGCCGAGCCGCGGGCGATGATGGCCACCCAGTTCCCGGCGATCACGCCGATCGCTCCGGCTCCGATCCTTCCGCCGCCGCTGCAGGCCGCGGCCGCTCCGGTCGCAATCAGCCCCCCGCAGCCGCTCGTGATCCCGGTTTATTATGCCTATCGCGGTGCGCCCGCCGCCCCTCCGCGTCCGACGCCCGCGGTGTGGGAGCTGCCGGAGCCGCGGCGCCAGTTCGAAGCCCCCGCCCCGCAGCCCGACCCGTGGCCGTTGCCGCGAACGGCGGCGACGTGGACGCCCGCGCAATCGACCGTCACCGCCCCGATGCAGAGCACCGCGCCGGCAATCGTCGCGCAGCGCCTCGATCGCATCCAGCTGACGATGTGGGCGATGGTGCGCAGCCGCCAGGACCTGACCGGCGCGACCTCGCTGGCCAGCGGCGGAACGCTCGGTGCGAGCCAGGCCGGGGCGCGACTGTTCTACAACTTCACCCCGGCGATCGCCGCGGTCGTGCGCTCGAGCTCGGAGGTCAATCGCCGTGGCGGCGAGCTCGCGGCCGGTGTTCGGGCTCGTCCGCTGCGCGCGGTTCCGGTGTGGATCACGGCCGAGCGCCGGCAACGGCTTGGCCGCTACGGCGGCGGCCGCAACGCCTTTGCCCTGTTCGCTGAGAGCGGCCTGTACGACCGACCGTTGCTGTGGGGCTTCATGCTCGACGGCTACGCCCAGGCCGGAGTCGTCGGCATGAGCAGCCGCGACCTGTTCGCGGACGGCGGCGCAACCCTCACGCGGCCGCTGTTCCGCGAATTCTCCGGCGGGTTCGGCGTGTGGGGCGGAGTCCAGCCCGGCCTGTACCGGGTCGACGCCGGCCCGCGCCTCTCGATGAAGGTCCGCCGCAACGTCCGGGTCCACGTCGACTGGCGCCAGCGGCTCGCCGGCAACGCCCAGCCCGGCTCGGGTCCGGTGCTGACGCTGGCGGGGAATTTCTAGCGTCGTCCGGGTTCCAGGGTCGGGAACTCCCGCCAATCTGGCATTTGCTGTATGATGCCCGGGGCCTCGCTTGCGGATTGAGGCACGGCGGCGGATTCGCCGCCACGTTCTGTCGGTTTCCTTCGAACTCGCAGATGAGGGAGCCTGCAATGATGGTGGAGGACGAGCTGGCGCACGCGGGCGGCGACGAGCTTCGGGCGATTGCCGCCCGCGGAGTTCACGGCGGCGACCTTTATCTCGCCGCGGTCGCCGAACTCGAGCGCCGCGCGCATGAGTCGGAGGCGGCGCTCGAGGTTCAGAAAGTCGAGGCGGCCGCCCACCGGCAGCACCAAATCCTGGGGTTGGCGGTGCTCGTCCTGGTCGCGGCGACGGCCTTTGTCGTGATCGCGCCGATGCTGGGCCTTTAGGCGCCTGCCGGCTTAGCGGCCGTGGCCGCGCCAGCGCTTGATCGTGCGCTGGATGATCCCTTCCTCGTCGCCAGTCTCGCGCCACAGTCGGGCGAAGCTCGGATCGGACGAGGCCGGCCGCTTTTCCGGCTCGAGGTCGTCGAAGCGGACCCGGATCGGGATTGCGACGCCCTCACCGCAGACAATGCATTCGCGGTTGCGCAGCGCCGGGATCGCGTCGAGGAAGCCGCGCGCGCCTTCCGGCATAGCGGCGCGCACGCACGCCTGGTCGCGGTCGTTGTTCAAACGCATCGAGACGATCGTGCCGCACTGCGACAGCACGCCTTCGGCCAGGTCCGACGGGCGCTGCGTGATGAGGCCGAGGCTGACGCCGTACTTGCGGCCCTCCTTGGCGATCCGCTCGAGGATCTTGCGGACGGCCTGACCGTTCTCGGCCAGCTCGTCCTTTGGCACGTAACGGTGGGCCTCCTCGCACACCAGCAGCAGCGGGCGCTGCGCTTCGGTCCGCGACCAGATCGCATAGTCGAACACCATGCGCGCGAGCACCGACACGACGACTGACGTGACCTCGGACGGGACGCCCGAGACGTCGACGATCGAGATCGGCTTGCCGTGGCTCGGCAGGCGGAACAGCTTGGCGATCAGGCCGGGCATCGAATCCGACACCAGCATGCCCGAGAACATGAAGGTGTAGCGCGGGTCGGCGCGCAGCTCGTCGAGCTTGGTCTTGAGGCGCTGATAGGGCAGCGTGTCGCCGGCGCGCTCGAGCTTGCCCATCTCGTTGACGAGGATCGTGTTGAGGTCGGCCAGCAGATAGGGGATCGGGCTGTCGACCGTGACCTTGCCGAACTGGCTCATGTCCTTGCCCTTGGTGCGGGCAGCGAGCAGACATTTGGCAAGAATGTCGGCGTCGCGCTGGCGCTCGGCATCGTGGGTGGTGAGCATCACTTCGCAATGCTCTTCGAAGTTCATCAGCCAGTAGGGCAATTGGAGGTTGTCGACGTTGAACAGCTCGCCGCAGCCCTTGAACGCGGCCGAATATTCCCCGTGCGGGTCGATCATCACGATATGACCCTCGGGCGACAGCTGCGAGATGCGGTGGAGGATCAGCGAGACCGAGGTCGATTTGCCGGTTCCGGTCGATCCCAGCACCGCAAAGTGCTTGCCGAGCATCGGATCCACATAGAGCGCGCCCCGAATGTCGTCCGTCGGATAGACCGTCCCGATCTCGATATGCGCCTCGTCGCTCGCCGCGAACACGGCGCGCAAATCCTCGGTGCTTACGGCATGAACCTCGCAGCCCGGCACGGGGTAACGGGTCACGCCGCGGCGGAAGTTGCTCATGAGGCCGGTCGCGTCGCGACTGCCCTCGCCGAGGAAGTCGACGTTGGCGACGACCTCGCCGCTCTCGTCGGCCTTCATCGTGCGAACGTTGGCGATCAGCCAGTTGGTGCCGACGACCATCTTGACCTGGCTTCCGACCTGGCCCGACATCGCGACCGCGGGGTCGCCGTGCGACTGCAGTTTCAGGAGCTCGGACGCATCGATGCAGATTTGCGATCCCGAGCCCGCAATCTCGAGCACCTTGCCGATCGGGGGCAGCGCAAGGCCCGATTTGGCGGGGACCGGCGCGCCGGCCGGCTCCTCGGCAAAGCTGTTCACTTCGTCGAGGAACTGACGCAAGTTCGGCTGATCGTTCATAACTGCTCCGCTACCCACTGACAGGCGTGTGGGCGTCATACGCGCGAGCGGTTAAAATTGGCTTAGGGTTAGAGACGTCTGCGGAAGGCTGCCGCGGCTGCCCAGCCGAGACCGAGCGAGAGGGCGACGGCCGCCAGTCCGTACAATCCTTCGTGACGCCGGGCGGCGAGCGCGACGAACCGCTCGAAGCCCGACTTGTCGATCTGGATATCGCGCGTCGCGACCGCGAGCACCCGGCCCGGCCGGTCCGGCGACGGGCGGTCGACCAGGAAGGTCTCGGCAGTGTAAGTCCCGACCGGCACCTGGCTGGGGATGGTGATCGTCGCCCGGTAGAGGACCCGGTCGCTGATTTCGACGCCGCGCGGATTCTCCGCATAGAGGCCGTGACGGCGACGGAGGTCGAGCAGGCCGGCCTCGAACCGTCGCTCCTTCTCCGGCAGGGCGCCGCCGCCCGGCGACAGCTGCAAATTGTGCAATCCCATTTCGTAGATGGCCGCGGTCCGCTCATCGACCAGCTCGGAGATCGGCCGTGACGAGGCGACAGAGTAGAAGGACGGCGCCGAGCGGAAGCGGTTCGAATCCGCGTTCATCCAGATGTGCAGAATGCGCTGCTTCTCGCGGACCAGGATCGGCTGAACCGGGCCGCGCAGCACGACGACGATGTCGGCGGGCCGGCTCGGCGGCCGTCCGCCGGGATAGACGATCGCCCCGAACAGCAGCAGCTGCGCGCCGGTGAAACTGTAGCGGATCTCGACCTTGCGGGCCGAGATGTCGGGAACCAGCACGGGCTTGTCCGCGGCGATCAGCAGCGGCGCCAGTGCCGCCAGGAGCAGGGGTGTGAAGTGCCGGCTCACAGATACTCGATCGAATAGACTTCGTCGGGATGCCAGGCGAGGCCGAGCGCCATGCGCAGCGCGACGAGCAGGATGATGACCGCCAGGGCGAAGCGCAGCAGGTCCGGCTTCACCCGGGTCGCCAGCACTGCGCCATATTGCGCGCCGATGACGCCGCCGACGAGCAGCAGGGCGGCGAGGACGATGTCGACCGAGCGCGTGGTCAGCGCATGGACCATGGTCGTCGCCGCGCTGACCGCGAGGATCATCACCAGGCTGGTCCCGATCACCACCCGCGCCGCCATCCCGAGCAAATAGATCATGGCCGGGACGAGGATGAACCCGCCGCCGATCCCAAGCAGCACGGTCAGCATGCCGGCGATGAAGCCCAGTGCGAGCGGGGCGAGCGGCGAGACGTACAGGCCCGAGCTGTAGAACCGCCAGCGCAGCGGCAGCGAGGCGACCCAGCGATTGTGGCGGGTCGCGGGTCTTTGCACCGACGGCGCGGTCACATAGCCGAGCGCAATCAGCGCGTCCTTGAGCATCAGGCCGCCGATCCAGCCAAGGATGATGACGTAGAGCGCGCCGATCACGAGGTCGATCTGGCCGCTCGACTGGAGCAGCCGGAACAGGACCGCGCCGACGAGCGAGCCGAACAGCCCGCCGAGGATCATCACCCCGCCCATCTTCAGGTCAACCCCGCCGCGGCGCATGTGGACCATCACCCCCGAGACGCTGGCCCCGGTGATCTGAGTCGCGGCCGAGGCCACGGCGACGGTCGGGGGGATCCCGTAGAAAATCAGCAGCGGGGTCGTGAGGAAGCCCCCGCCGACGCCGAACATGCCCGACAGGACGCCGACCAGGAAGCCGAGCACGACCATGAACAGCGCGTTGACCGATTGGCCGGCGATCGGGAGGTAGATGTCCATGCGCGCCGTACGACTAGCCGCAAACCGCGGCCCGGGCCAAGCTTAGCCGCGCTTGCTTCCGACGCTGAGCAGCGCTTTCAGCCGCGCCTTGACCGCGTCGGCGAGGTGCGTGTCGACGACCGGGGCGCTGGCGAACCGGACCCCGAGCGGGTTGACCGGCTGGCCGTCGCGGCGGACTTCATAATGCAGATGCGGCCCCGTCGAGAGGCCTGACGAGCCGACATAGCCGATCAGCTGACCCTGGTGGACGAAACTGCCCGGCTCAGCGGCGATCTGGCTCATGTGGCTGTAGGTGGTGAGGATGCCGCCGCCGTGCGCGATCCGCACCTGGCGGCCGTAGCCCCCGGCCCAGCCCGCGCCGACGACCTGGCCGTCCGCCGCGGCGACGATCGGGCTGCCCCAGCTCGCGCCGAAATCGAGGCCCGCATGAAAGCGCGTGAAATGCAGGATCGGGTGATAGCGATAGCCGAAGTAAGAGGTGATGCGCCCGGCAACGGGCCAGGCCATGCCGGTCGATGCGGGGGCGGGCTGCTCGGCGTTGCCGGCGTCGATCCATTGGTTGCGGCCGTTCGCGGTCCAGCGCACCAGCTGGAGGTCGGAGGCGGCGATCCGGTCGAGCCCGGCATATTGCAGGCTTCCGCCGCTGGCGAGGACCAGGTCGAACCGGTCGCCCGGCGAAACGTCCCCGCCGACGTCGATCTCGGTTGCCAGCGCGGCGAGATATTGCGCTGCGGCTTGCGGTGAGGCGCCGGCCGCGCGCAGCGACCAGTAGAGCCCGTCGCCGACCCGCCCGCTGATCCGCAGCGGCCGGGTGGGAAGGGGTGTCGGCATCGGCTGCGCGAGTGCCGTCGGGAGCGGCTGCGCCTTGCGCACCGGGACGACGTCGATCGCCTCGACCGCCAGCGTCGCATCCATCCGCAGGCCGGACGCGCCGCCATTCGCCAGCGGTGCGATTCCCAGCGCCTGCCACTGCAGCCGCTCGTCGGCACGCAGATCGTGCGGCTTGGGCAGGGAGGCCCAGGCAACGCCGCTGCACAGCAACGCTAGCAATCCCGCGCTCATCCATCCCGGCCGCGGCAAAGCGAGGCCGGGCGACCGCGCGCCGGTCCGCCGGCCGAAGCCGGATCCAAGCCTGGGCTGACCCCTCAACACGACGACGGGTTTCGCGAATCGAGGTTAAAACCGTCCTAATCCTTGCGTTCGCCGCCGGTGCTGCCACATTCGGAGGATCATGGCGCCGCGTAACGATGCGCCCGTCCGGGCGATCCTTGGCCCAACCAACACGGGCAAGACGCACCTCGCGATCGAGCGGATGTGCGGCCATTCTTCCGGGGTCATTGGCTTTCCGCTGCGGCTGCTCGCGCGCGAGGTCTACGACCGGGTCGTGGCGAAGAAGGGCGAGGCCCAGGTCGCCCTGCTCACCGGCGAGGAGCGCATCGTCCCACCCCGCGCGCGCTATTTCCTGTGCACCGCCGAGAGCATGCCGGTGCCCGGCGGGGACGGCCATCACGATCACGACATCCAGCGCGACTTCGCCTTTGCCGCGATCGATGAGGCCCAGCTCGGCATCGACCCCGAGCGCGGCCACGTGTTCACCGATCGGATGCTGCGGGTCCGCGGCCGCGAGGAGACATTGATCCTCGGCTCGGACACGCTGAAGCCGGTCGTCCGCAAGTTGCTGCCCGAGGTCGAGATCGTCAGCCGGCCGCGCTTCTCCACCTTGCGCTTCGCCGGCAGCGTCAAGCTGTCCCGCCTGCCCCCGCGCTCGGCGGTCGTCGCTTTCTCCGCCGAGCAGGTCTACGCGCTGGCCGAGATGCTGCGCCGCTTCAAGGGCGGTGCGGCGGTGGTCATGGGCGCCTTGTCGCCGGCGACCCGTAACGCCCAGGTCGCGATGTTCCAGCGCGGCGAGGTCGACTATCTCGTCGCGACCGACGCCATCGGCATGGGCCTGAACATGGATGTCACCCATGTCGCGTTCGCGGGCCTCGAGAAGTTCGACGGGCGCCGCGACCGCCGGCTGACCATCGCCGAGATGGCGCAGATCGCCGGCCGCGCCGGCCGCCACCAGAAAGACGGCAGCTTCGGGACGCTCGGCCTGGCCGAGGACACCGGCGGCTTCAGCGACGAAGAGACCGCGGCGATCGAGGACCATCGCTTCCGTCCTCTGGACTTCCTCTACTGGCGCAACGCCGAGCTCGATTTCGGCGACGTCCGGGGGCTGATCGCCAGCCTCGAACGCAAAAGCGACGATCCGCTGCTCAAGTCCGCGCCGGAAGCGATCGACCTCGCCGTGCTCAAGCTCTGCGCCGAAGATCCGGCGATTGCGGCGAAGAAGGGCGCGCAGGCGCGGCGGCTGTGGGCCGTGTGCGGGTTGCCCGACTTCCGCAAGGTCGGCCCGATGCACCACAGCCGGATGGTCCGCCGGCTCTACAGCTACGTCGGGGAGGGCGGCCATATCCCGCACGAATGGTTCGCGGCCGAGGTAGCCCGGCTCGACAATATGAGCGGCGATATCGAAGCGCTCGCCGACCGCCTCGCCGGCATCCGCAGCTGGGCTTACATCGCGCATCGCGCCGACTGGCTGACCGAGCCGGTGAAATGGGCCGAGCGCACCCGCGAGGTCGAGGCGCGGCTGTCGGACGCGCTCCACGAGCGGCTGACCCAGCGATTCGTCGACCGCCGCACGGCCGTGCTGGTGCGCGACATCGGCGCGCGCGGTGCGGACGCCTTGCCGGTGACGGTCGCCGCCGACGGCGAAGTCAGCGTCGGGCCCGAGCCGATCGGCCACCTGACCGGCTTCGAGTTCAGGGTCGATCCCTCGGCGCGGCTGGCTGACAAGCGCCTGCTGCTCGCCGCGGCCGAGCGCCGGCTCGGCGATGAGCTCGAGCGCCGCGCGATCTTCCTGGTCGAAGCGCCCGACACCGCGTTCGAGCTGGTCGTCGAGGACGGCGGCGGGCTGGCGGTCGCCTGGCAGGGGCACGTCCTCGCCCGGCTCGCCCCCGGCCGCTCGCTGCTCGAGCCCGCGCTGCGCACCGCGCGGGCGCTCGACCGGCTGTCGGCGTATGGCCGCGCCGCGCTTCGCTCGCGGCTCGAAGCCTGGCTCGACGTCCAGGTCAGCCGTGAGCTTCGCCCGCTCGAGACGCTCGCCGCGGCTGCCGCCGATCCGGCCAACTCGGCAGGCGTCCGGGCAATCGCGGCGATGCTTGCCGATGCGGGCGGCCTGCTTCCGCGAAAGGCGATGCTCGGTGCAATCTCCCAGCTCGAGCAGGCCGACCGGCAGGCGCTGCACAAGCTGCGCCTGCGCCTCGGCCCGCTCGACGTGTACGTCGATTCGCTGCTGAAGCCGGCCGCGCAATATTGGCGGGCGGCTCTGCTCTCGGTCCGCTCGGGCCAGGGCATGCCGGCGCTGCCGAAGGCGGGAGCGGCCACCCTCGCCGCCGACGTCGATCCGCGCGGCGCGGCGCTCGCTTATCGCCGAGTCGGACGGACTTGGCTGCGCATTGATCTCGCCGACCGGCTCGCGAGCCATGCCCGCAAGGTCCGGTCGGCCGGCGGCGACAGCCCGGTCAATGTCGCGCTGGCGACCTCGATCGGGCTCGACCAGGCGGCGATCGACCAGCTGATGGGCGAGGTCGGGTTCACCCGGGCCGGGGACGCGTGGCGCTGGCGCGGGCGGCGACCGCCGCGCAACGACCGCCGCGCCGCGGCGTCCCACGCCTTCGCCGAGCTGGCGAAACTGAAGCGGTGAGGATCGACCGCTATTTGCACTGCATCCGCCTGGTGAAGAGCCGCACCCTGGCCCAGGCGGTGATCGAAACCGGCCATGTCCGGATCGACGGCAGGCGCGTCGCCAAAGCGTCCGAGGACGTCCGCGTCGGCGCCATCGTCGCGCTCTCGTTGCGCGATCGCGTGCGGGTTTTGAAGGTGCTCGCGCTGCCGCAGCGCCGCGGCCCCGCGGACGAGGCCCGCGCCTGCTATGAAGAGCTGGGAATTGACGAGCCGCAGGGAGCGACATAGCGAAGCGTTTGAGAGGGAGCGCCTGTTCAATGACTTATGTCGTCACCGACGCCTGCATCAAATGCAAATATATGGATTGCGTCGAGGTCTGCCCCGTCGATTGCTTCTACGAGGGCGAGGTGATGCTGGTCATCAATCCCAACGAGTGCATCGACTGCGGGGTGTGCGAGCCCGAATGCCCGGCCGAAGCGATCCTGCCCGACACCGAGAGCGGGCTCGAGAAATGGCTCGAGCTCAACACCACCTTCTCGGCGGACTGGCCGAACATCACGCGCAAGAAGGACAGCCCGGCGGACGCAGACGAGCACAAGGGCGAAGAGGGCAAGTACGACAAATATTTCACGCCCGAGGGCGGTGCCGGGGACTAAAGCTTCGGTGACGCCGAAAGCCTATCTCGTCGCGCAGATCAGGATCCACGACCCCGGGGGCTATGAAGCCTATCGGTCGCGGACACGGGCCATCGTCGAATCCTTTGGCGGCCGTTTCCTCGTACGCGGCGGAGCACTCCACCGGCTCGAGGGCGAAGCGGATTTCGAACGGCTGGTGATCATCGAATTCCCGAACCTGGATGCGGCGCAGGCTTTCTATCGCTCGGGCGAGTATCAGGAGATCGTCCCCCACCGTACCGCGAACTCCGACGGGATGCTGCTGATCGCGGAGGGCGCCCCCGATTAGACCTCGGTCTAACGACGTGACGCGGGAACTATCCGCCGCACCCATCCGCTGTTACGCCTCGACGATCAGAACAGGGAATAGCCATGCGCCGCTTCGCTTGTCTTGCGTTAGCTGCCTGCTGCCTGGGTTCACCAGCGCTCGCCCAACCCGCCGACGCGCCGAGCCCCGAGGAACTCGCCAGCAAGGATAGCCTCACCGTCGGCCTCGGCGCCGGCCTCGTCGCCGACTATGAGGGATCGAACGACTATCGGCTGATCCCTGCCGCCGCGATCCGCGGCAAGGTCAGCGGCATCTCCTTTTCGACCAAGGGCACCTATCTCTACGTCGACGTCGTTCCCGGCGGAGCCGGCAAGGTCGACTTCGACTTCGGACCCATCGCGGGCGTGCGCCTCAACCGCACCCACAAGGTCAAGGACGACGTCGTCGACCTGCTTCCCGACCGCAAGACGGCGGTCGAGCTGGGCGGGTTCGCCGGGGTCAGCTTCCACGGCCTCACCAACCCTTATGATTCGCTCGGGGTGCGCGTCGACGTTCTCCACGACGTCGCCCACGCGCACCGTTCGACCGTCGTCTTCCCGAACGTCGATTTCTCCACTCCGCTGTCGCGCAGCACCTATGTCAGCGCATCGGTCGGCGCCGAATTCGTCAGCAACAAATATGCGGATTACTATTTCAGCGTTTCCCCGTCAGAGTCCCTCGCGACCGGCGGAATCCTCCCGGTCTACGATGCCGACGGTGGAATGAAGAATTGGAAGCTCAGCCTGCTGCTCAACCAGTCCCTGTCCGGCAACCTCCTCCACGGTTTCTCGATTTTCGGCATCGGTAGCTATTCGCGCCTGGTCGGCGATTTCAAGGATTCGCCGATCGTCTCCCAGCGCGGCAGCCCCAACCAGTGGCTCGGTGCGATCGGACTCGCTTACACTTGGTGACCGCGTTCAGCGCCTGCTGAGCAGCTCCTCGACGATGCGGTCGGCGGCTTGCTCGGCGCTGAGCTGCGTCGTGTCGATGCGGATTTCCGGCGCTTCGGGCTCTTCGTACGGACTGTCGATGCCGGTGAAATTTTTGATCTCGCCGGCGCGCGCCTTGGCGTAGAGGCCCTTGGCGTCGCGCTTCTCGGCTTCGGCCAGCGGGGTGTCGACGAAAATCTCGATGAACTCGCCCTCTGGCAGCATCCGCCGCACCATGTGCCGCTCGGCACGGAACGGCGAGATGAAGGCGGTGAGCACGATCAGCCCGGCGTCGGCCATCAACCGTGCCACTTCCCCTACGCGGCGGATATTCTCGATCCGGTCGGCCTCGGTGAAGCCGAGGTCGCGGTTGAGCCCGTGCCGGACGTTGTCGCCGTCGAGCAGGAAGGTGTGGCGGCCGCGCGCGACCAGTTTCTGCTCGACGAGGTTGGCGATCGTCGACTTGCCCGCGCCCGACAGGCCGGTGAACCACAGCACCGCCGGCCTCTGGCCCTTGATCTGCGCATGGGTGTCGCGGCCGACGTCGAGATGCTGGCGATGGATGTTGAGCGAGCGGCGGAGCGCGAAGTGCAGCATGCCGCAGGCGACCGTCGCATTCGACAGCTTGTCGATCAGGATGAACCCGCCGAGCGTGCGGTTCGAGTCATAGGGCTCGAAGGTGATGTCGCGGTCGGTCGCGAGCTCGGCAATCCCGATCCCGTTCAGCGCCAGGGTCGGCGCGGCGAGATGCTCGAGGGTGTTGACGTTCACCTCGTATTTCGGGTGCTGGACCGTCGCGGTGACGGTCTGCGTGCCGACCTTCAGCCAATAGCCGCGGCCGGGCAGCAGCTCATCCTCGGCCATCCACACGATCGTCGCTTCGAACTGGTCGGCGACCTGCGGCGGGTCGGCAGCCGCGACCACCACGTCGCCGCGCGAACAATCCACCTCATCGGCAAAGGTCAGGGTCACCGACTGACCCGCTCCGGCCTCGTCGCAGTCGCCGTCGGCGGTGACGATCCGCTCGATCCGAGTCGGCCGGCCCGACGGCAGCACGCGCACTTCGGCGCCCGGCGTGACGGTCCCCGACGCGATTTGGCCGGCGAAGCCGCGAAATGCCTGGCTGGGCCGGTTGACCCACTGCACCGGCATCCGAAACGGGCGCGCGGCATCGGCGGCCGCGTCGAGCGGCACCGTGTCGAGATGCTCGAGCAGGCTCGGGCCCTGGTGCCACGGCGTCGCCGCGCTGCGCTCGACGACATTGGCGCCGGTCAGTCCCGACACGGGGATCGCGACCCAGTCGGCGATGCCGATGCTCGCCGCGAAGGCGCGATAGTCGGCGATAATCGCGTCGAACGCAGCCTGGTCGAAATCGACCAGATCCATTTTGGTCACCGCCAGCACGACATGGCGGATGCCCATCAGCTTCGCCAGGTACGAATGGCGCCGGGTCTGGGTCAGCACGCCCTTGCGCGCATCGACCAGCAGCACGGCCAGGTCGGCGGTCGACGCGCCGGTGACCATGTTGCGCGTATATTGCTCGTGCCCCGGCGTATCGGCGACGATGAACTTGCGCTTCTCGCTGGCGAAGAAGCGGTAGGCGACGTCGATCGTGATGCCCTGCTCGCGCTCGGCCGAGAGGCCGTCGACCAGCAGCGCGAAATCGATCTTTTCGCCCTGCGTCCCGTGCCGCTTGCTGTCGCTTTCCAGCGCCGCCAGCTGGTCGTCGAACACCTGCCTAGTGTCGTACAGCAGCCGCCCGATCAGCGTCGACTTGCCGTCGTCGACGCTGCCGCAGGTGATGAAGCGCAGCAGCTCCTTCTTCTCCTGCGCGGCGAGCCAGGCATGGACGTCGGCGGGGGCGTTCAAAAATAGCCCTCCTGCTTCTTCTTCTCCATGCTCGCGCTGCCCGAGTCGCGGTCGATCGCCCGGCCCTCGCGCTCGGAGCTGGTCGAGACCAGCATCTCGGCGATGATCGCTTCGACGCTGTCCGCGTCGCTTAGGATCGCCCCCGACAGCGGGTAGCAGCCGAGCGTCCGGAACCGCACTTTGCGCATCACCGCCGTCTCTCCGTCGAGCCGGAAGCGGTCGTCGTCGACCATCAGGATCAACCCGTCGCGCTCGACCGTCGGCCGCTCCGCCGCGAAATAGAGCGGGACGATGTCGATCCCCTCGCGCAGCACATATTGCCAGACGTCGAGCTCGGTCCAGTTGCTGAGCGGGAAGACGCGGATGCTCTCGCCCTTGCTCTTGCGGACGTTGTACAGCGACCACAATTCCGGCCGCTGGCGCTTCGGGTCCCAGCGGTGGTTCTTGTCGCGGAAGCTGAAGATCCGCTCCTTGGCGCGGCTTTTCTCCTCGTCGCGCCGCGCCCCGCCGAACGCGGCGTCGAAGCCGTACGTGTCGAGTGCCTGTTTCAGGCCCTCCGTCTTCCAAATGTCCGTGTGGCGCGGCCCGTGGTCGAACGGGTTGATCCCCTGCGTCACCGCTTCGGGATTGGTGTAGACGATGAGCTTGTGCTCGGCGGCGACCTTGTCGCGCAGCGCGTACATGTCGCGGAACTTCCAGGTCGTGTCGACGTGGAGCAGCGGGAAGGGCAGCGGCCCGGGGAAGAAGGCCTTTTTCGCCAGGTGCAGCATGACCGAGCTGTCCTTGCCGATCGAATAGAGCATCACCGGCTTGTCGGCCTCGGCGACCGTCTCGCGCAGGATGTGGATGCTCTCGGCCTCGAGCCGGTCGAGATGGGTCAGCTGCCGCATTGCGGCGCAAGCGTTAGCGTGACAGCGCGGCAAAACAAACATGGCGCCGCCCGGTACGCGGTCCTAAGGACGACTCTTCCCGGGGAGCCGCGACGCGGCTGAGAGTCGGCATCCGGCCGAGACCCGTCGAACCTGATCCGGTTAGCACCGGTGGAGGGAAGGAGAACCGAGATGGGCGACGCGCCTGCCAGAACCGAACTGAAAGTCACCACCGGGCCGATCCGCGGCTCGCGCAAAATCTTTGTCGAAGGGCGCGGCGGCGTCCGCGTCGCGATGCGGGCGGTCGACCTCGAGCCGAGCGCGAACGAGCCGCCGGTGGTGCTGTACGACACCAGCGGGCCCTACACCGACCCGGCGCAACGCATCGACATCATGGCCGGCCTGCCCGAGCTGCGCCGCGACTGGATCCGCGCCCGCGGCGACGTCGAGGAGGTCGCCCAGCGCGAGGTCCGCCCCGAGGACAACGGCCAGCTCGGCCCGGACCGCAGCGGCGGGGTCCAGCCCTTCCCCAACACCCGCAAGCGCGTGCTGCGCGCCCGGCCCGGCGCCAACGTGAGCCAGATGCACTATGCCCGCCGCGGCATCGTCACGCCCGAGATGGAATATGTCGCGATCCGCGAGAACCTCGGCCGCGCGCATGCCCTCGCGGAAGCGAGGGACGGCGAGGACTTCGGCGCGTCGATCCCCGACTTCGTCACCCCCGAGTTCGTCCGCGACGAGGTCGCCCGCGGGCGCGCCATCATTCCCAGCAACATCAACCACCCCGAGAGCGAGCCGATGGCGATCGGCCGCAACTTCCTGGTCAAGATCAACGCCAATATCGGCAACAGCGCGGTCGCTTCCGACGTCGCGGCCGAGGTCG
>Ga0134122_10000611_pt1 | contig 24523 bp, 21 predicted proteins | sample KB302_FD_96461 | JGI IMG/M metagenome (GOLD analysis project Ga0134122, IMG submission 96461) | Terrestrial soil microbial communities without Nitrogen fertilizer from Kellogg Biological Station, Michigan, USA - KB3-0-2 | ecosystem: Environmental > Terrestrial > Soil > Unclassified ...
CCCCTTCGACCGGCTGGACCGGCGGCGCGCGGGGGAGCGACCTCGACGGCCGCACGTCCGGCGGGGGGATTTCCGCCCAGGCGCGCCATCGGCTGCTGCCGACGCTGCACGCGATCCAATCGAATCGCCGTGGCCTTGAATTCTGCCGTGCCGGAGCGCGGATCGACCGCGTCGAGGGTCAGGTCGTTGGTCGCCATCTGGTCCGGAAAATGGAGGGTCATGAACGCGAGCCCGGGGCGCAGCCCCAGATCGAACCGCACCGGCGCGAGCACCGAGCCGCGCCGCGAGCTGATCTTCACGGTCTCGCCCTCGGCCACCCCCCAGCGCTCGCCATCCTCCGGAGCCAGGTCGATCGTCGGCCCGCGCCGCCGCGGGTAGTTGTAGCCGCCGCTCTGGACGCCGGTGTTGTACGAATCGAGATGCCGCCCGGTGGTCAGGCGCAGCGGGAAGGTCTCATCCAGCGGATCGGCCGGGGCGATCTGCTCGACGCAGGAAAACGGCGCCCGCGGTCCGAGCACCGGCCGCTCCCACAGGCGCGAATGGAGGAACAGCTCGCCCGGGTGCGACTCGTCATAGCAGGGCCAGGGAATGCCGCCCATTTCTTCCAACCGCGAATAGCTCATCCCGGCGTGAACGGGGCTCAAAGACCGCAGCTCGTCCCACACCTTCTCCGCCACCGGCTCGCCCCACTCGTGGCCGAGCCGCCGGGCGAGGTCGAACATCACGTCCAGATCGTCGCGCACCCCTTCGGGCGGCGCCACCGCGCGGCGCACCCGCTGCACCTTCCGTTCGCTGCTGGTGACTGTCCCTTCGGATTCGCACCAGCCGGCCGCGGCCGGAAGCACCACGTCGGCCATCTCGGCGGTCTTGGTGAACAGGATGTCCTGGACCACCAGAAGCTCAAGACCCTGGAGCAGTTTGAGCGCCCGATGGCGATCCGCTTCGGAATCGGCCGGGTTTTCGCCGATCACATAGAGCGTGTCGAGCTGGCCGTGCTCCATCGCCTCGAACATCTGGGAGAGGTGCCACCCCTTCTTGGGCGGAATCGGCGTTCCCCAGGCGGCCTCGAACTTCTGGCGCAGGGCATCGTTTTCGACGTGCTGAATCCCCGGCAGGCGATCGGGCAGCGCGCCCATGTCGCCGCCGCCCTGGACGTTGTTTTGGCCGCGAAGGGGGTTCAACCCCGAGCCGTAGCGCCCGACGTGGCCGGTGAGCAGCGCGAGGTTGATCAAGCTGACGACGTTGTCCACCCCGTGCATGTGCTCGGTGATCCCCAGGGTCCAGCAGAGCTCGGCCTTCTCGGCCTTGGCGTACATCTCCGCCACCCGACGGATCAGCGCGGCCGGCACGCCGGTCGTCTTCTCCGCGTACTCCAGGGTGTACCTCTCGACGTGCGCCTTGTACGCCTCGAACCCGCTGGTCGAGTTTTCGACGAAATCGGAGTGGTGCCAGCCGTTCGCGATGATCTCGCGGCCCACGGCGTTCGCCAGCGCGATGTCGGTGCCCACGTCGATCCCGAGCCAGGTGTCGGCCCATTGGGCGGACGTCGTCCGGCGCGGATCGACCACGATCAGCTTCGCCCCCTTGTGGAGCGCCTTCAAGACGTGATGGAAGAAGATCGGATGCGTCTCGCGGGCGTTTGAACCCCACAAGATGATCAGATCGCAGTCCTCCACCTCGCGGTAGGAACTGGTGCTGCCCCCTGCTCCGAAGACCGTCGCCAGACCGACGACGCTAGGGGCGTGTCACGTTCGGTTGCAGCTGTCGATGTTGTTGCTGCCCATCACCGAACGGGTGAACTTTTGCGCCGTATAGTTCATCTCGTTGGTGGTTTTGGAGCAGGAGAACAACCCGAACGGCGATTGACCCGACGCCCGGCCCTTCTCGATCGCCCGGGCAAAGCCCGCGGCCACCCGCTCCAGGGCCTCGTTCCAAGTCGCCTCGCGGAGCACCCCGCCCTCGCGGACGAACGGAGTGGTCAGACGGGAGTTGCGCTTCGGCAGCATCGCAGCACCTCGGATTTCCAGTCTTCGCATCTGTTGGGTGAAGAGCGGCGGCGGGTAAGGCCGCCGATTTTTGTCTTGAGGGCAAGTGTACACCGGGCAAAGCGATGGGGGTAGAAGAGTAGGAAGAGCGGGGGCAGCCACCCGGCAGGAACTAACCTCCCGAGTCGAGGTAGACTTAAAGTTCGAACCGGGAATTAACGACCATGCCCAGAGCCCTCGCAATCCTCCCCGACGAGAGTTCGACCCAAGCCAACTCCTACTCGACCCTGATCCGCGATCACGTCGAAAAAGGTCAAGTCCTCGCCGCGCGTCGCCTGCTTGAGCTCGCCCTCGACCAGGGTCTCGCATCTCCTGACCTTGAGCTTTGGCGGCGCACGCTCGCGCCGCCACGGGTCCTTCAGGGGAAGAATTCGGCGACGCCAACGGACCGCTCCCGCGAATTTCAGTGGCTAGAGAATGAATCCCATGCCTACCGCGGCCAATGGGTGGCGGTCGAAGGCGGCCGGCTTCTGGCGGCGGCCGATTCGCTCAAGGCCGTCCTGGCTAAGTTGGCCAGGATGGTTCCCAAGCCACAGGCTCTGGTACATCGGATCGACTGAGCCTGTGACCCTGACTCGGAAAGGGCAGGAGTTCACTACGGGATCAGCCCGGTTCCACGATTCGGCCAGCAATCACCTGGAGCCGGGTTCCAAAGTCTTCGTCCGCTTTCGGATCGCCCATCTCGAACACGAGTTTCTCGGGCTGCTCGACACCGGAGCCACTTGGTCGATCGTGGACTGGGAAATCGCGGTGCTCGCCGGACTTCGGCCCGAGAGTGGGCATCGGATTCGCTATTCAGGTCGTTGGGGAACGATCGAAGGCTCGGTGGTCACCTGTTCGTTCCTACTTCCTGCCAGCGAAGGGGAACCGCTTGAGATCCAGGGGAGCGTCTTCGTTTCGACCGACTGGAGGGCCGGAAACTTCATCGGCTATCGCGGTCTCCTCGAACGGATTCGCTTCGCGCTCGACCCTCAAGAGAACCGCTTCTATTTCGGCCCTTGCGCCTGATCCGGTAGCTCCAGCTCTCATTCAGCGCGCCGCCCGGAAAACCCTTCCGCCCTCCCACTCAGACGACCACGCGCTCCGCGAGCACCGTCCGCAGCAGCGCTTCGATCTCCGAGGGCGTCGAGCGGGTCGCCGCGTCCGGGAGCCAGCGGGGTTTGGCGGTGTCGTCGATGAGCAGCCAGCCATCCGCGGCGCGGATTGCGAAGCGGATGAAGGGCCAAGCCGCTCGGAGCTCGGTAAGGCTGTCACGGGCGTGGACTCCTTCGTCGGACAGCACGACGGTTACCTCTTCTCCGATCCGAATCCATTTCCGCAGGTTGGAGCGTCTCAACCAGCCATCGATGCGCCCGGACACGGCCAGCAGAACGAGGACTCCGGAAAGACCGGCCGCCGGCCCAAATCCTCCATGAACGGCGAGAAGGACGACGATCCCACCGAGTACCAGACCGCAGAGCCACTTGACCCCCGTGAACCACCGGCCGCTGCGGTCCAGGCTCCGGTAGCGCGCCAGGCCGGTCTCCACGTACTCCTCGTCGATCCGGATTCGATACTCGATAATCATGGTGATCGCTTGGCCCCGCTCAGCCCGCCCAAAGCCCTCGCACTCCTCCCAGGCCGAATCCTACTCGGCCCTGATCCGCGATCACGTCGAGGATCAAGTCCTCGCCGCGCGTCGCCTACTTGAGCTCCCAGGCCATGGTTCCTTGCTCCCGCTGCAGTTGTCCTGCAGAGGCTGTCAGAGAGTGGAACACCTCACGATCGATCGAGGAGCAGTTTGAAGAGCCTAGGATCGGCACGAAAACTCGTCTGTTGAAGGAGAGACAGGATCGAAGGAAGATCAACGAGACCCCGATCGGAAGAAAGCGCCAGGAGACCTGAGAGGCCGGTCACGGCGAGTCCGCGCTCGGCTGCGGTCTGCCGCGCTTTGCGCTCATCCAAAATCACGAGATCAGCGTTCAATGCCTCTGCCAAGGAGATCGCTTCGCTCTCTCCTCGATCCAACCGGCTCAATGGCGGAGAGGGCACTGGCGCGTCCAGCACACCGAGCCAAGAAGGAGGAGTTGCGATCCATTCTCGAATTCGCCGGTCGGCGCCGGGATGACTCAACTCTGCGGCCACGGCCCGGGGAATCAGGATCCGTTCGAAGAGCGCGGGCAGAAGATCGATCTGGTCGATCAGGAGGAGGTAACAGAGGGGCGACGTATCCGAGACGACCCTCATCACAAGGAGAGTCGACGTAAGGTCGCCAGATCCAGCTGGAGATCCTCCGGGGAGTAGTGAAGATAGGCACCCGCGCGCTTCAGTACCGCATCGGTCTCCCAGCGAGATGAATGTCCGAGCATCCGCTGGACCTCGGCAGCTGTGAGCACTCCGGCGTGGTAGGCCTCGGCGGCGAGAGTTTCGAGGGCATGGGTAGGGAGATCGGACCAACTCTCGCGGAGCTTCTCGCCAATTTCATCCGGAACGTTGAGCAGAACTTCCATATCGCGCCTCCTGAGCTTCCGCTACATGCTACCAAGGTTGCGAAACGCTTGCGCGGCGAGGAGATCGGCACTAAGCAGCTCGCGGAGGCCGAAGTCCCTATTCAGTTCGCGATCGCGATCTCGGCGTTGACGTAGATCGGCGGTCCTTCGTCTTGGTTTCCGGTCGTGTTCTGCGGCACGGTGAAGCGGTCGATCGCGCCTTTTTGGAAGACAACGGCCATGCTCGAACCGCCGTAGCTGAAGCGGCCCAGCTCTTGGCCTTTGGTCACCTGATCTCCCGCTTTGACCTCGAAGCGAATCGAGGAGATTTCGGTGATGCCGATCGGGATCACGCAAACCATGCCGATCACCGGATCGTCGCTTTCGAGGAACATCAGTCCGCGGGTGTTGACCGACGCCTCGTAGCCTTGCGAATAGGTGGCCGCGGTCGGGTCGAAACCCGCGGATTCGGCGTTGCTGAACATCAAGCCCTTCACTTTTTCGGCTCGGACCACCCGGCCGGCGATCGGCGAGCTCCATCGCTTGCAGTCGGCGCCGGAGAGGAACGACTGGATGACGTCTCCTCCGACGAACCGATCGACCTGTTCGCCGCACAGCATGTCGAAGAGCGAATAGGGTTGCCCCTTGAGCCAGAACTGCGCGCTCGCCTGGACATCCCGCCGCCAGTTGACGATCGTGCCGTCGTTCGGCGAGACGATCACCCGCGGATCGTTCGGCGCTGAGATCGGCCGCAGCTCCGGCCGGATCTGGCGATGGAAAAAAGCGTTGTACGACTCGAAACCCCAATGCGGCGCGGCGCGGTCGGGGATCACGAATTCGATCAATTTGTTCTGCTCGTAGGCGGGCTGCGACAGCCAGCCGAATTCGCCTTCGTTGATCACGTAGAGACTTGCCGGGCTGTCGAGGAAATGGCACCACTCCTCTAGAACCCCTCGGAGCGCGTCGTTGAACGTGGGGTAGCGAAACGCGGCCTCCCCGGCCGGCGTCATCATCATGTAGGTGAACAGCGTCGAGACGGGAAACGAGTTCTGTTTCGTGGGGTCGCGGTTGTAGGACGGCGCCGAGCGGACGATCCAATCGAGCGCGGCGAGCATCTCGGCCACGTCGTCGATCTGCTTGTACTGGGCCGGCACCTGCTCGATCATCTTCGTGACGTACATGCGGACGATCGCATCGCGCTCGATCAGCCGCGCGAGCGCCGCCACCGAAGGCGAGGCGATTCCCCGGCCGCGGGTCGGTGCGAGTTCCTTCTTGAGATTCCCCTGCCACTCGTCGACCGCCGAGCGCTTCTTCGGCAGATACCCGGCCACCCGGCCGAACGAATTTCGATATCGCTCGTCGAAGGACCTGTCCTGCTCGTCGCTCATGGATGCCTCTCCCGCCTCGTGAGTTGCCTGCTTGGAGAGGCTATCAGAGAGGGGAAATCCTCCACGGCCGCCGGGCTTGGACTCAGCTTTGCTCTCCGCCTTCCGTCCGAACTTCAACCTGCAACTGCCAGAAGCTCCGCTCCGGCGGCCCGACGAACAAGGGCCCGGAGCTGGCTTTGAAGGCGAGCAGATGGGGCGTTTGGAGATGGGGGCCGAGGTAGGCCTCGCGGCTGGTCCATTCTTCGAACAGGAAGATGCGCGCCGGGTCGGCCGGATCCTGGTAGAGCTGAATGCTGAAGCAGTCGGGCTCGGTGGCGACGACGGTCGCGATCAGATCGGTGAGAGCGCCGACGGCGTTGTCGATCTGGTCGCTTTGGGCCTGGTAGGTGATCGCGACCGTAGTGGTGAGAGCGGACGTTGGGGTCATGGGAATTCTCCGGCTACCGGCAGGCGTGGACCGATTGAGCGAGCGCCGCGGCGTAGATCGCGTGGGCTTCCGCCGTCGGGTGGGGATCTTCGTGGCTCACCCAGAAGCGCTCGCCGGGGCCGGGCGGGAAGGCGTGGGAGGGATCGATCACCTCGAAACCGTTCGCCTTGGCCAGCTCGGCGACGCGGCCGAACAGCCCCTTGAACGGGCCGAAGTCCTTCGGCTCGTGCAGCTCGGGCAGCAGCAGCACGGTGCCGGGGATGCCGTCGTCGCGGAGCATCTGGCCGAGATGGGCCATCTCCCGCTTCGTCCCTTCCCAGCCGGGCAGGCCGTCCTTATAGAGACCCTGGTAATAGGGCTCGTAGTGCTGGAACGGCCCGGAGAGCCGCTGCATCCGCGCCGAGGCAAGCGAGATCAGCGCCGAATTCCAGAAAAACGGGTTGAAATTCGGGACCGCGTCCGGCTCGGCGTCGTTGTAGGAATAGCCGACGATCACCCATTTCGGTTTCAACGGCCGCAGGCGCGCCTCGTACCGCTTCACCTCCATCGAGGTGTTGCAGTTGCCGATCCCGGCGTTCAGCACCGTCGCCCGCGGCGCCCCTTCCTTCGGGCACTGGTCCGTGAGAACGCGCTCGAGCTGGCTCGGGAAGGTGTCTTTTTCTGCCGCGCCCCAGCCGAAGGTCACCGAGTCGCCGAGCGCCACGACCAGGCGGTCGTTCGGCGTGCGCGCGGCCTCGGTCGCCGGATCGGCGCGCCGCAGGCCCTTGTCGTCCGTCCGGACCGTGACCCCCATCAGCAGCTCGTCCGCGTTCGGCCGGTGCTCTTCGACCACGCCGGGAACGTCGGATTCGATCTTGATCGCCTTGGCGTAGCGCCACATCTCGACGTCGAACACGTGGAGCGAATATTTGGACAAGACCCGCAGAGCGACCTCCGCGATTCCGAACGTCACGAGCAGGCTGATCGAGAGGACGAGCAGGCTTTTCAATAACTTGTTCACCGGGCACCTCGAAAGGGGCGGCGGCGCAACCTGCCGCCCGGAGCAGTTCCAGAACCGGCGAACGATAGCTCAAGTCGGCGCAGGAGAAATCTGGGGAGCCCGGAAATTCCGGGCTCCCTGGGTCAACGAGTCATACCCCTGATGTGCCTATACCTACGGGCCAGGCGGTCCACGCGTTTAGCCGGCGTCGCCCCGACCGAGGAAAACCGGGATCGCCCAGCGATATGATCCGTCTCATGTCGCTCACCGTCGCCACCTGGAACGTCAACGGCGTCCGCGCCCGGGCTGAGCAGGTGCTCGGCTACCTCGCCCGGGACCGCCCGGATGTCCTTTGCCTGCAAGAGATCAAGGCCACGCCGCTGCAGGTTCCCCCGCCGCTCGCCGAGCACCCGGACTACTGGTCGTTCTGGCACGGGGCGGGCGGTTACTCGGGGGTCTGCCTGCTGTTGGCCAAATCGCGCTTTCCCGAGCTTCCCCGGTTCGAGCATCCGACGTTCGACATGGAGACCCGGGTGGTCACCGCCGAGGCGGAGGGGATGTTCTTCGCCTCGATCTACGTGCCGAACGGCGGCAAGGACTACGCGGCCAAGATCGCGTTCCTCGAAGGCATGCGCGACTGGGCCGGCACCCTCAAGGAGGGCGCCCGGCCGACGTTCCTGTGCGGCGACTTCAACATCGCGCGCGAAGTGCGCGACGTCCATCCGAAAGAGCGCAAGCCCGACCAGATCGGCACGCGTCCCGAGGAGCGGGCTCTCCTCGAAGGCATCCTCGGCCACGGCCTGACCGACGTCGGCCGCGCGCTCGATCCCGACAACGACAACCTGTTCACCTGGTGGGCGCCCTGGCGCAACCTGCGGCAGCGGAACATCGGCTGGCGGATCGACTACGTCGCGGCAAGCGCCGCGGCCGCCGCCACCGCGTCCCGGAGCGGCGTCCTCGCCGACTACGGCACCAGCGATCATGCGCCGGTGGTGGCTGAGTTCGCGCTGTAACCTTTTCGCCCTGTCATTCCTCCGTAAGGGATGGAGCGCTATCATCATCCCGTGGTTCGCCGAATCTCCGGAGCCCTGGCGCTCCTCGCCCTGATCGCCGCGGTCTTCGCCTCCGCTCCCGCGGTCGCGGCGAACGATTGCTGCGGGAAGGCCTGCTTCTGCCGCCACGAGACCGCGTCGGCGCGCGGTGCGTCCTGCGCCCTCCGGAAGGGAAATCCGTGCGGCTTCCGCCACCCGATCCCCGCGGCCCGCGCGAGCGCCCCCGAACGACCGGCTCTGCCGCTCCGCCGGGCGGAGGAGATCGCGCCGCCGCTCGATCTTTCCGAAGCCCCTCTCGCGCACCGTCTCGGCCGCCCGAGCACAACGCCGCAAGATCCGCTGACTCCCCCGCCGCGCCTCTCCTCCCTCCTCGCCGCCTGAACCCCAGCTCCCGCGCGCACCGTCCGGACCTGCCGTCCGGTCCCGCGCGTGCGGGTTCCGTTCAACGGTTTCGATCTCGGAGGAGATCTACATGCTCAGAGTCCCTTCGCGCCCCGCGGTTTCCCCGGGTCGCCTCGTCACGCTCGCGCTCGGCGCGGCGGCACTTTTCTCGTTCACCCTGGTTCCCCCCGCCATCGGCTGCTCGATGTGCCGCTGCGGCGACCCGACTTTTAACGCCCTCGGCACCGATGTCTACGCCGAGGGGAACTTCCGCATCGCGATCGACGGCGAGCGCTTCGAGAAGGAACAGGCGATCTCCGAGCATGATCACGAGGAGGAAGCCGTCACCGCCGAAGAGGAGCACGAACACGGACGCGAGGGCCAGGTCGAGCGGCGGGTGACCGCCACGCTCTCCTATGCCTTCGATCGCGTGAACCTGGTCGCCCGCATCCCGTGGAGCGACCGCGAGCTGCGGACGATCGGCGAAAGCGGCAGCGAGACCTCGAACGGCCTCGCCGATCCGGAGCTGTACGCGCTGGTCCGGCTCTGGTCCTCCCCCTTCCAAGGCGACCTCGGCCGCCGCGCCTGGCTCTCCGCCGTCGGCGGCGTCAAAACCCCTTGGGGGGAGAACGACTTGAAATCCGACGGCGAGCGCCTGGAGGAGCACCTGCAAAGCGGTACCGGCTCGACCGATTGGTTCGGCGGCTTTTCCGGCGTCTACCTGGTGGATTCACAGTCGTCTCTGTTCGGATCGCTGCAATACCGGAAGATGGGCACGAACGATTTCGACTACCGCTACGGCGACGTCCGGCTGCTCAATTTCGGTTACGAGCGCAAACTCGGGAAGAGAATCGACGCGAGCCTCGAAGCCAACTACCGGGACGCCGACCAGGACTCCATCGACGCCGACGGGGAGCTCGATCCGAACACGGGAGGCTCGGTGCTCTACCTCTCCCCCCGCCTCTCCGCCGACTTCGGCCGCGGCCTGGTCGGGCGGCTGTCGTTCCAGATCCCGGTCGCCGACCGCCTCGACGGCGACCAGACGGAGAAGGCGGTCGCGAATTTCGGGTTGACGTTCTTGGTGCGGTAAGGGCGGGAACCGGGCGGCCACGGGGGGCCGCCTCTACGGTTCGTGCAGCCCATTTTGCTCGCCGTCCGGAAGATCTCGGGTAGGGGCGGCCCCCCGTGGCCGCCCGGTTTTAACCGTCCAACCGCCCCGTCCGCGCCGCATGGATGAAATCGACGTACGGCGGCACATGCCCCGCGCGGCGCAGGTCGGCGAGGATCTGCGCGCGGTGGTGGACGCCGTGGAAGAGGGTCTGAGTGAGGATGTCGCCGACGGTGCTCGTCCACGCCTCCCCGAGCGAGTTGACGTAGGCGACTTCTCTGTCCAGATCCTTCGTTCGTAGCAATTCGATTTGCCGTCGCCAAAGCCCGGTGGCGGCGTCCAGCTCGCGCGCCGTGGCTTCGAGATCGAGATCGGGCCAGACGGCGAGCGGGCTTTGCCCTCCATCGATCCGTGACAGCCAGAGGCGGAGCACCCCCGCGACGTGGGCGAGCGTCTTCACCGTGCCGGGCGGCGGCTCGGGGAGGGCTCGAAGCGCGGCAAGCACCTCTCGGTTGGCCCAGGCGTCGAAGGCGAAATGGCGGCGGATTTCGGGCAGGCGATCCATCTTCGGAAGCCTATCGCGAGCGGCGGCGCAACTTTTTCCCCTCCTGATCCGTACCCCTTGACGACAGATGTCGTCACGCGTATCGTTCCCTTGACGACAGATGTAGGCACAGTGACCAACCGCACGGGAGAACGCTTGAGCCACGACGCAGCCCCCAGCACGAAGTCGATCGGCGATCAGGAGATGGCGCTGCTGCGTTTCCTCGCGGAACGCGGCCCGGTGTCGGTGGGCGAGGCGGCCGAGGAGTACGGCGCGCCGCGCGATCTCGCGCGCTCGACCGTGCTGACCATGATGGAGCGGCTGCGCGCCAAGGGGCACCTGGAGCGCGAGCCGCACGGCGGGGTGTTCCGCTATTCGACGGCGCAGCCGGCGGCCGAGCTGATGCGCGGCCTTGTCGGCCAATTCGTCGATCGCGCCCTCGGCGGCTCGGTCTCGCCGTTCGTCAGCTATCTCGCCGAGAAAGGCGAAGTGTCGGAGAGCGAGCTGTCGGAGCTGGAACGGCTGGTCGAACAGCTGCAAGAGAAGCGGAGGGACGCATGAGCCTCGCGACCGTTTCCTGGGACCTCTCGGCGATCTCGGCGCTTTCCGGCTGGCTCGCGCCGCTCGGGCGCGCCACGCTGCTCGGCGGCCTGCTCGCCGCCGCGGTCTGGCTGATTGCGCGGCGCGGCCGGCGGCTGCCCGCGGGGCTCGTGGCCGCGCTCTGGTGGGTCGTGGCGTTCCAGTTCCTGTTCGCGCTCGCCTGGCGGCAGCCGATCGCGGTGCCGATTTTGCCGGCGCGGGCGGCCAGAAGCACCCCCCCTCCTATCCTCCCCCCGCAAGGGGGGGAGGGACGCTTCGCCGAGGGGCTTGCGTTCAACCGGGCTATGTCGCCCTCCACTGTCGATGATCCCAGTTCTCGGCCTGCCCCAGCGCTCTTCCGAAGCTTGAGCGGCTTCGCAACCCGGCCCGTCGCGACCGCCCTGGTTCTCCTTTGGCTGTTCGGCTGCCTGGCCCAGATTCCTCGGGCGGTGCGAGCGCTCGCCGCCTCGCGGCGTCTGCGGCGCTCGGCGCGGCCGATCGAAGACCCGGCACTGCTCGTCCGGGCCGCTTCGATCGCCCGGCGGCTCGGCCTTTCCCGCACGCCGGAGCTGGGGCTCTCCGACGAGCTTTCGGTGCCCCAGGTGATGGGCCTGTTGCGTCCCGTGGTGCTGCTGCCCGCCGGGCTCGCCGACGCGGATCTCGACCTCGCGCTCGGCCACGAATTCGCCCACCTGGTGCGCCGCGATCTTTGGCTGGGCCTGGTGCCGGCCCTCGCCGAGCGGCTGTTCTTCTTTCACCCCCTCGCCCGCCTCGCCGCCCGGGAGTACGCCCTGGCGCGCGAGGCGGCTTGCGACGCCAGAGTGCTCGGCGCGCTCGAAGCGCAGCCGGACCGCTACGGACGTCTTTTGATCCGCTTCGGCGCGATCCCCCGCCGAGCCGCCTTCGCGGCGACCGGCGCCTCCCCCACGTTTCAACTCTTGAAAAGGAGACTGCTCATGTTGCAGAACCCCACCCCGGCGGGCCGCCGCGCGTGGCCCTGGCTGGTGCTGGCCGGCGCGATCGGCGTCGTGGCGCTCGCCCCCTTCCGACTGACCGCCAAGCCCGAGGAACCGCGGCTGAACGGTCCGGCGCCGGCCGCGGTCACGGCCCAGCTTTCCGCATCGACGGACTCGTCCGACCGGTACGCGAACGCCAAGATGTCCGTGCCGCCGCCCCCGCCGCCACCGGCTCCGCCCGCCCCGCCGAAACCGCCGAAGCCGTCGAAGAACACGTGGATGTGGAACGATGACGACGGCGATCCGTTCATCATCCTCCACGGCGACAGCGCCACGATGTCCGGCTCGATCGACGACATCCACCATGCCAAATCGCTCCGCCATGGCGGCGAGGACCTCCTCTGGTTTCGCCGCGGCGGCCAGGAGTACGTCATCCGCGATGCCGCGACCTTGAACGCCGCCAAGGATGCCTTCCGCGAGCAGATCGCCCTCGGTGAAAAGCAGGGCGCGCTCGGCGAGCAGCAGGGCCAGCTCGGCGCGAAACAGGGCGTGCTGGGAGCGAAGCAAGGCGAGCTGGGCGCCAAGCAGGGAGAGCTCGGCGCCCGCCAGGCGCGCTTCAACCGCGATGACGAGAAGGAGGAGGCCGCGATCGAAAAGCAGATGGACGAGCTGGGCAGCCAGCAGGAAGAGCTGGGACGTCAGCAGGAGGAATTGGGCAAACTGCAAGAGAAACTCGGCGAGCAGCAGGAGGAGCTTGGACGCCGGCAGGAAGCGGCCTCGCGCGCGGCCGAAAAGCAGCTCAAGAAGATCACCGACGAGGCGATCGCCCGCGGACTGGCCGAAAAAGTCCGCTGATCGCCCGCCGGTCCGAAGCCCGTTTCCCGGACACCTCCTTCCCTTTTCTTCGATCGACCCGGAAGGCCCCGCCGCGGGTGCCGAGCGACAGCTCCGCCCGCGCGCGGGGCGGCCCGGCCTGGACCGTGTTTGCGTGCGAACGATTTCGAGCCGTTTCGCGATACTCTCCAGGGCAACCCATGTCCACTGAAGAAAACACTACATCCTCCCCGCCTCCCACGGCCCCCGCGCCGGCCGCCGCCTCTCCTTCCGAAGTCACCGTCACGTTTCGTGACTTGAACCTTTCGCCCCAGGTGCTCCGCGTGCTCGACGACGTCGGCTACGAGTCGCCGACGCCGATCCAAGCCGCGACCATCCCGCGCATGCTCGCCGGGGAGGACGTCGTCGGCCAGGCGCAGACCGGCACCGGCAAAACCGCCGCGTTCGCCCTGCCGATCCTCACCCGCTTGAACCCCAAGCCGACGAAGCCGCAGGCGCTCGTCTTGACGCCCACCCGCGAGCTGGCGATTCAGGTGGCGGAAGCCTTCCAGCGCTACGCCTCGCACGTCCCGGGCTTCCACGTCCTGCCGATCTACGGCGGGCAGAGCTACGTGCCGCAGCTCTCCGCGCTGCGCCGCGGCGTCCATGTGGTGGTTGGAACGCCTGGGCGTATTCTCGATCACCTGGAGCGCGGCTCGCTCGACCTGTCGGGCATTACCACGCTGGTCCTCGACGAGGCGGACGAGATGCTCCGCATGGGCTTCATCGACGACGTCGAGACGATCCTCAAGAAAACCCCGCCGGGGCGCCAGGTGGCCCTTTTCTCGGCCACCATGCCGGCGCCGATCCGCCGGATCGCCAAAGAGCACCTTAGGAATCCGGTCGAGGTGACGATCCGCGGCACGACCACCAACGCGCCGAAGATCCGCCAGCGCTACTGGCTGGTGAGCGGCCTGCACAAGCTCGACGCGCTCACCCGCATTCTGGAGGTCGAGCCGTTCGAGGCGATGATCGTCTTCGCGCGCACCAAGCTCTCCTGCGCCGAGCTGGCCGAGCGGCTGGAGGCGCGCGGCTTCGCCGCCGCGCCGATCCACGGCGACATGCAGCAGGCGATGCGTGAAAAGACCATCGCCCGCCTGCGCGACGGCCAGCTCGACATCCTGGTCGCGACCGACGTCGCCGCCCGCGGCCTGGACGTCGATCGGGTGAGCCACGTCCTCAACTACGACATCCCGCACGACACCGAGGCGTACATCCACCGCATCGGCCGCACCGGGCGCGCGGGACGGAGCGGCGACGCGATCCTGTTCCTCACCCCGCGCGAGCGCCACATGCTGGCGGCGATCGAGCGCGCGACCCGCCAGACGATCCAGCCGATGGAGCTGCCGTCGGTCGATGCGGTGAACGACCAGCGGATCGAAAAGTTCAAGCGCCAGATCACCGAGACGCTCGAAAACGACGGCCTGGAGCTGTTCCAGAAACTGGTCGAGCAGTACGAGCAGGAGCACAACGTCCCCGCCGTCGAAATCGCCGCGGCGCTCGCCCGGATGGCGCACGGCGACGCGCCGCTGCTGCTTGAGAAACCGGCGCCCCGGCCTAGGGTCGAGCGGACGGACTCTGCCCCCCGCCCGCCGCGCACCGAATACTCCGGCCCTGGCGCGCCCGGTCGAACGGAGTTTCCCCGCTCGCCGGTCCGCGGCGAAAAGCCCGGCGCCCCCCGATCGGGACCGCCGTTCCCTCCCGGCGGCGCGGGCGGTTCGCGCGAACCCACCCCCGGCCTCGCGAGCTACCGGGTCGAGGTGGGCCTTGTCCACGGGGTGAAGCCGGGCAACCTGGTGGGAGCGATCACCAACGAAGCGGGCCTCGAAAGCCGTCACATCGGCAAGATCGACATCCGCGACGGCTACTCGCTGGTCGAGCTGCCGGTCGGCCTGTCGAGCGCGACGCTGCGCCACCTGCAAAACGTCCGGGTCGCCGGGCAGCGGCTCTCGATCTCGCGCGAGCGCGATCTGCCGAAGCGTCCGGCGCGGCCGAAGTAACCCCCTCCTCGGTCCTCCCCCTAAAGGGGGAGGATGAAAAACCTTGCCTGCTTGCAGCTTCCCTTAGAGACGAGAGGAGTCATCGGCGAAGGGTCCCTCCCCCTTTCAGGGGGAGGACAGGTGGGGGTCGAAGGCCGAGCCGCTCGCCTTTTTCTCGGCCAGCGAAATCCGCACCGCCCCCTCCCCCGCACGGAACGACAGCGTCCGCGGCTCGCCGATTCCCCGCAGCAGAACGTGGTTCACCTGGCTCGGCTCCGCCTCGAATAGCACGCGATCGGCCAGGTCGAAGTCTCCGGCAACTCCAGTCACCTTGAAATAGAGCCACGCCTCGCGGTAGCTCACCTCGCGCCCCACCCACTCGATCGGCAGCGGTGCGCCCCCCGGCGGGCCGGCCGGAGCCACCACGAAGCGGGTCTTCAGATACTCGACGATTTGCCGCTCCGCCTCCGGAGCTTCGAGCGGCAAGCGCTTGCCCGAGATCCGCCCGAGCACCGCCTCCAGCTCCTCCGGCACCACCGAGAGCGCCACTTCGAGACAGCGGCACTCCGTGCGGTAATCCGCCTCCGCATGGCTCGCATGAAACGGATGGGCCTGCGCCTCGGCGCTCCACCCAAGAACCGCCATCGCCAAAGCGGCTGCGGCTTTTCTTGTCAAAGCCCCTGACCCTCCTTGGCGTCCTTCGGGTCCTTGGGCTCCTTGTCTTTCCTCAAAGGGTTCGCCTTCTCCGCAGGCTTCCAGAGCTGGAATCGCGTTTTCCCCGGCCGGACCGGCCAGCCATTGTTCGACAGGTCGCTGTCCGCCGTTTCAAGCTTCGGATCGATCTCGATGCCGGTGATCTCTTGGTCCTCGATGAACAGTTTGGTCACCCGCTCCGCGTTGTAGCGCCAGATTTCGGCCGGGATCACCAGGTCGCGATGGCTGCCGTCGGCGTAGGTAAGCCGCATCGGCAGCGGCGTCACGAGGCCGCCCTTGTTGACCAAATCGACGGTGAAGAACCGCTTGTTCGAAGCCAGGGCCTCCAGCTCTCCCGGTTCGAGCGTGGCGAGCAGCTTCTGGTAGTCGGCGTAGTCCTCCGGCGTCACCCGATACTCGTCGAGCCGGTTGTAGAAATCGCCCAGCTCCGGCCGCGCCTCGATCCGCTTCGGCAGCGCGGCGTTGCGCTCGGCCGAGAGCGTCTTCGGCTCCGCGTCGTCGTACTCCTTCTGCCGCTTCTTGGCGCCGTCCGGCTCGCGTGCATCGATCACGTACTCGCTCACCTTTTCGATCCCGACGTCCACATGGCCGGTGCCGTAAAACCAACCGCGCCAGAACCAGTCGAGATCGACGCCCGAAGCGTCTTCCATCGTACGGAAGAAGTCGGCCGGCGTGGGATGCTTGAATTTCCACCGCCGGGCATACTCGCGGAACGCGAAATCGAACAGGGGACGGCCGAGGATGCTCTCGCGCAGGATGTTGAGCGCGGTCGCCGGTTTGCCGTAGGCGTTGTTGCCGAACTGGAGCACCGACTCCGAGTTGGTCATGATCGGCGTCTGGTCGGCCGAGACCATGTAGGACACGATGTCTTTCGGCTCGCCGCGGCGCGAGGGGTAGTCCTTCTCCCACGACTGCTCGGCGAGGTACTGGAGGAAGGTGTTCAGCCCCTCGTCCATCCAGGTCCATTGGCGCTCGTCGGAGTTGACGATCATCGGGAAGTAGTTGTGGCCGACCTCGTGGATCACCACCGAGATCAGACCGTACTTGCTCCGCTTCCAGGTCTTGTCCTTGTCCGACGGATCGCCCCAGTAGGTCTTGTCCTCGTACGGGCGCGGCTGGTTGAAGCAGATCATCGGGTATTCCATGCCGCCGACCGGGCCGTTCACCGAGATCGCCACCGGATAGGGAAAATCGAAGGTGAATTTCGAGTACGTCTCGATCGTGTGCGCCACCGACTCCGTCGAATACTGGCTCCACAGCGGATCGCCCTCGTTCGGGAAGAACGACATCGCGAGCACCCGGTTCGGACCGCTTTGGACGCCCATCGCGTCCCAGATGAACTTGCGCGAGCTGGCGAACGCCACGTCGCGAACGTTTTCGGCCTTGAAGCGCCAGACTCTCCTTCCCGGCTCCTTGACGTAGGTCCGGTGCTCGCGCGAGGCGGCCTCTTCGGGCGTGATCACGTAGAGCGGCTTGTCGCTTTTCGCCGCGCGCGAGAGGCGCTCGCGCTCCGCGGCGGAGAGCACCTCGCTCGGATTCTGGAGCACTCCCGTCGCCGCGACCACGTGATCCTCCGGCACGTCGATCGACAGGTCGTAATCGCCCAGCTCCAGCGTGAACTCCCCCGAGCCGAGGAACTGCTTATGCTGCCACCCCTGGTAGTCGAGATAGGCGGCCATGCGCGGATAGAACTGGGCGATCTCGTAGATCGCGTTGCCGTCCTTGAACAGCTCGTACCCGGTGCGGGCGTGGATCTTCGTGCCGTCGATGACGTTGAACGCAAAGGTGACGTCGAAGGCGAACGTCCCGCCCGGCGGCAGCGGCGCGGGCAGGTCGATCCGCATCATGGTTTTCACCTGGGTGGCTTGAAGCGGAGCACTCTTCGCATCGGTCACCGCGCCGATCTCGAAGCCCCCTTCAAATCGGTTCATTTCGAGCCGCTGCGCCAAATCCTCGTAGGGCAGCTCATCGAAGCTCGCGGGAGCGGTCTGGGTGAGCACGTTGTCGCTGTCCGGCCGAAAGCGGTTCTGGTCGAGCTGCAACCAGAGATAGGAGAGCGTGTGCGGCGAGCGGTTCCGATAGGTGATCCGCTCCTTTCCCTCGATCCGCCGCTTCGCGTCGTCCAGCCGCACCTCGATCTTGTAATCCGCCCGCTGCTGCCAATACAGAGGCCCGGGAGCCCCGGACGCCAACCGCGTCTCCGAAGGGGTGGGCAACAGCCACTCCAACTGCGCAAACGCCGCCGCCCCGGAGCCCGCCCCGGGAGTCGCCGCCTCGGGCGGCTTGCTCGGCAACGGCTGCGCGCCGAGGGAACCGGCGAGGGACGCGACGAAACCGAAGAGGGCGATCGGAAGCAGCGGACGCAAACGGCTGAACATGGTTCGGACCTCGTGGGGAGAGTTGGCAACCAAGAGATACGCGGCCGGGCGAGCGGAGTTTAGCTTTTCCCTGGGCCGGCGATCACCGCCAGCATCCAACTGTGCCATTCTCTCCGGGGTTCGCTTTCTATGACCGAAAAACATCGATCGACTCGGTTCGTCCCCGCCACAACCCTGTGGCTCGGCGTTCTCGCATTCGCGCCCGGTTGCTCGATCGCTCCCGCTCCCGTGCCGACACCCCGGGCGGCGCCTCAGGCGACACAGGCGCCGGAGATACCGGTCCTGGTCATGGCCTCGCCCGTCGAGCATCTCGGCCGGCGCACGCGGGAGCCAATGGTGGTCGAACATCCCAACGGGACGCTGTTCGTCGCCGGCTATGGCGAGAGCACGCCAACCCTCTGGGCCAGCCACGACGGAGGCGCCGCCTGGAGCCGAGTCGAAGTCGGAACGGAGGCCGAGGGGGCGATCGGCAATTCGGACGTGGATCTGGCGGTGGCGCCGAACGGGACGCTCTATTTCGTCTCGATGCTTTTCGACCGCGAGGCCTCGGAGGGGACTCAGATCAGCATCGGCGTCAGCCGCGACGTGGGCGCCACCTGGTCCTGGACGCTGCTGTCGGACACCCGGTTCGACGACCGGCCCTGGGTGGAGGTGGCGACCGACGGCACCCCGCACGTGATCTGGAACGACGGAGAAGGCGTCTGCCACGCGACCAGCCCGGACGACGGGCGCACCTGGGGCGAACAGAACCGGATCACCCCCCAGGGAGGATCGAGCCACCTCGCGGTCGGACCCAACGGCGAGATCGCGGCGCGCATCGTCCCGTACTCCGCCTCGGGCAACAAGAACCACCCGGGCGTGGATCTCATCGCGGTCAGCACCAACGGCGGCAGAAGCTGGCGGAAGCGTCCGGCGCCCGGCCGGCGAAAGTGGACCTTCCCCTTATCGGACGAAACCACGCTACCGCGCTGGGTGGAGCCCCTCGCCTGGGATGCCCAAGGCCACCTCTACTCCCTCTGGTCCAACGAAGAAGGGCTCTGGCTCGCCCGCTCCACCGACCAAGGCGCCAACTGGTCACGATGGCTCGTCGTCCAGAGCGCCGACCCGATGTATTTCCCCTACCTCGTCGCCCGAGGCCCCGGCGAGCTGGCGGCAACCTGGTTCTCGGGCCCGGAAGCAACGATGCACGCCCACGTGGCCCGCTTCCAAGTCGGCCCCGGCGACGCGCCGCCGCAAGTGATCGAAGCGCCGCCGTTTCAGCCGGATAGCTGGAGCCGCACTCCGGCCCAAGAAGGAGCCCCCCTCCCCCGCGATCCCGGGGGCGAGTACCTGGCGGTAACCTTTTTAAAGAAGGGCGGCTTGGGCCTAGTCAGCCCGATTCAAAACCCGGGAGAGCAGCGGTACGGGTTTTCCTGGTGGCGAGTCGGGACGCGCTGAATCGGACGAACCACTAGGCCCAGGAACGAGCCGAGCCCTCCTTACCCCTTCGCCTTCGTCGGCTCCGGTTTCGCCGGAGCACCTGCCGGGCTTTTCGCCACGTCCCACTTGTCGAGCCAGCCGAAGAATTCCTTCCACCAGAGGAGAGCGGCCTGGGGTTTGAGGATCCAGTGGTTCTCGTCGGGGAAGATGACGATGCGGCTGGGGATGCCCTTGGCGGCGAGGACTTGGTGGAGGTTGATGCCTTGGCTCACCGGGACGCGGTAGTCGCGCTCGCCGTGGAGGATGAGGGTTGGAGTCTTGAAGTTCTTGGCGTAGTAGCTCGGCGACCAGCGGACGATGCGCTGCGGGTCTTGCCAGGGGGTGGCGCCGTAGTTGCCCGAGCGCCCCCAGATCGAGTCGGAGGCGAACTGCGCCATCAGGTCGTAGACCCCGGCGTGGGAGATCAGCGCGGCGTAGCGGTCGGTGTGGCCGAGAATCCAGTCGATCATGTAGCCGCCGTAGGAGCCGCCCGCGGCGAACAGGCGTTTCGGATCGACCCAGCCGCGCTTGATCAGTTCGTCGGTCGCGGCCTGGATGTCGGCGTACGGCTTGTCGCCGTGGGCGCCGACGATCGATTCGGCGAACGCTTGGCCGTAGCCGGTCGAGCCGTGGAAGTTGACCATCGCGACCACGAAGCCGTGCGAGGCCATCAGGCGGGCGTTCCATCGGGGGGAGAACTCGTCCTGGAACGCGCCGAACGGGCCGCCGTGGATCGCTTGAAGGAGCGGCGCCTTGGTCTTTCCCGCTTCGAAACCGGGCGGGAAGAGGACCATCACGTGCACCTTCTCGCCGCCGGCTCCGGCGATGTCGAGGTCGGTCGTTTCGATCGGATCGAGCTTCGCGATCCGCTCGGCGTTGAACGAGCTGAGCGACGTCTCGGAGCCGCCTCCGGAGAACGCGGTCGAAACCAGCTCGGCCGGGGCGCGCAGGGAGGTGCGGGTAAAGACCACCTGCCCCGCCGCTCCGCAGTCGGCGCCCGCGATCACACCGCCGCGCGCGAGCACCCGCGGCGGCTCGGCCCCCGTCGCCGACGCGAGATAGAGGTTGACCTTCGCGCGCTCTTCGACCAGCAGGAGCAGCTCGCCGGCCGGGCCGAAGCCGGAGAGGCCGGGCGCCACGTCCCACTTCGAATACAGCTCTTCGCTTTTGCCTGTGGTGCGGTCGAGCCGGGCGAGATGCTGGAAATCGGGATCGACTTCCCGACGCCGGGTGCGCGAGAAGTAAAGGTAGCGCCCGTCCGGTGAGTAGCGCGGCGAGCTTTCGTCGGCCGGCTGGTCGGCGGTCAGCTCGCGGATCGGCCCGGAAGGTTCGCCCGTGGCCGAAAGCGCCAGCGCGTAGAGGTTGGCATTGATGTCCTTGAACGGCGAAGCGGTGGCGTTGGCGGCAAACGCCACCTCGCGGCCGTCCTTGGCGAGGTCCCAATCGAGGCCGCCGCCTTGAAACTGCCCTCGGCGATCGAATCCGGGGGTGAGGTCGCGCACCTTGCGCGAGGCGAGATCGAGCGAGAACAGGTGGGTGGCGGCACCGTCGGTCGCGTAGGTGTCCCAGGCGCGCAGCCAGAGCCCGTCGGCGATCTTGGCCTTGGTCTTGTCGCTGCTCTGCTCGTCGAGGTGTTTTTTGACCTTGTCCCAATCGTCGTTCAGATCCGGGAACGTCGAGGCGGCGAAGAACAGACGCGCGCCGTCCGGGCTCCATTTCGCCGCCGAGGGCGAGACCGGCAGGTCGGTGAGCGGCTGCGCCTCGCCCCCGGCGATCGTCAGGAGATACAGCTGCGCCGGCTTGTCCTTGTCGCCGCCTCGCTTGGAGACGAACGCGATCGATCGGCCGTCCGGACTCCAAGACGGGGAGCCGTCGGTCTCCTCGTTCCAGGTGAGCCGCCGCGGCGGCGCGGTGCCGTCGGTCGGCACCAGCCAGAGGTCGGAGTTTCCCTTGTTCTTGTCGACCGAATAGGCGGTCACCGCGAACACCGCGGAGCGCCCGTCGGGCGAGACCGCGACCGAGCCGACCCGCTCCATCGCCCAAAGGTCTTCGGGCGTCATCGGGTGCGCGGCGGCAGCGTCCGTACCCGTTGCCGCCGGAGCAGGCGGAGGATCGGCGGCAAACGTTGGGACGGCGACGGCGATCCGGACCAAGCAGAGACCGAGGCAGAGCCGAAGGGACAGTTTTCGCGGGTTCATGGCGCGCGGATGTTATACCGACCCCGCGGATTGGAACGCCGTGCGTTTCCCCGGGCGGCCGCGGGGGGCCGCCCCTACACAAGGACCGGTGGAATCGACGAGCAGAACGGATAGAACGGATCTGTAGGGGCAGCCCCCCGTGGCTGCCCTCGGTTCGGTCATATAGTCCCCGCCATGGACGAAAGAAAGGTGCTGGACCGCCACTTGGCGGCCTGGCGCGAGGCGGGCTTGGTCGCTCCTGAGCTGGAGTCGCGGCTGCGCGCTTCGAGCGAACCACTGCTCGCTCGCGAAGGAATCGCTTGGACGCGTTGGGCGCTCGCGCTGCTGGGGGGCGGCCTGGTGCTCGCCGGGCTGATCCTGATCGTGGCGGAAAACTGGGAGCTGATTCCCCGCTGGGGCAAGCTCGCCGGCTGGGCGGCGCTCCAGATCGGTTTCCTCCTCGCGGCGCACGAGAGCGGCCGGCGGTTCGAACGGCCGTACCTGGCCGAGGCGTTCACGCTGCTAGCGGGCGGTTGGGTGCTCGCAGGGATCGCGCTGGTCAGCCAGATCTTCCATCTGAACAGCCGGCCGGCGAACGGGCTCTGGTTCTGGCTGGTCCTGATCCTCCCCGCCGCCTGGCTGCTGCCGCGCGTGGCGACCGCGGTGGTCGCGTTCGTGGCGCTCGTCTCGGCGCTGATCGCGGAGATTGGCGATCCGCAATCGCTGGTGGCCGCCCAGGAAGTGCGAAGCCCTTGGCTCTGGCTGGCGGTTCCCCTGCTCGCGATCTTCGCCGTCTCCTGGCTCCCCCGTCCCGCGCCCTGGCTACGCTCCTGGGTCGGCGCCTGGGTGTTCGCCAATGCGCAGTTTTTCCTCCTGGCTTTCGGGGTCTCCGTCGTAACGAATTACTTCAACGACAACCGCCTGGGCAACGCCTGGATCGTCGCCGCAGTGGGCCTCGTGGCCGCGGCCGCCTGGCCGGCTCGGACGCTGCCCGTCGCGTGGGGGAATTGGGGTGCGCGCGGAATCCTGGGTCTCTCGCTGCTCCCCTGGATCCTCCTCTTGCTGGCCATCGGAGGCGAAGCGTCGGACGCGCTCAGACTCTTCGCGGTCGGCACCGCCTGGGTGACCCAGATCCTCGCGGCGCTGCTGCTGATTCGGGTCGCCAACCGGAGCGGTTCGGCGCTCTGGGTGAACCTCGGTTTCCTCGCCCTGGCGGTCGGCATCCTCACCCGCTACTTCGATCTGTTCGGCGACTACCTCCAAGGAGGAGCCGCGCTCGCGATGACCGGGGTTCTCGTCCTGGTCATTCTCGCGTTTCTCGAAAGCGCCCGGCGACGCACGCTTCGAGACTCTCCCGCGGCTCCCCTCGCGGCGAGCGGAGGCCAGGAATGAACGCCCGAGCGAAGATCCTGATCCTCGCCCTGGTCCAGGCTGGAACGATGCTCGCCTGGGCCGGTTACCACGAGCGGCTCTGGCAAACCGCGCCGACGTTCCGGATCGCGCTCAACCCGATCGATCCGTACGACGTGCTCCGCGGCCGGTATTTCATCTTGAACCCCCGAGGTACCGCGATCGGACCCGAGCGGCCGAGCGAGGATTCTCTCCTCTCGGCCGCGGCCTATAAGGCCTTCCTTGGCTCCGAAACCTCGTACACCGGCAAGGCACAGATCGGTTTCTGCTCCTCGGGTGCGATCCGAAAAATCTGCGCGATCGCCCGGCCGGACGCGCCGCTCCCGGCTCCAACGGGCGCTCTTTGGACGACCGGGGAGGTCAACCTCTGGAGAGATCCGAAAAAACAGTTCACCGGCAGCATCGACCTCGGGCTCGACCGCTTCTTCCTCCCCAACCGGGCTCGCCTGCCGGCGCCCGAGAACGTGCCCGGTTGGGAAATCGAAGTGGTCCACCGTCCGGGCCTGCCGCTGCTGCCCAAGCGCCTCTGGTTCGGCGGCAAGCCGGTCGTGTTTCTTTAGACCGACGTCGGTTCCATCTCGAAGGCCGGGTCCGGTTCCGGCAGGGCCGCGATCGCCACCGGTTCCTCTTCCGGTTCGGGCTCTTCGACGGGCAAGGCCAGCGCGGCCCGGGTCGGCTCGATGGTGAGGTCGCGCCGGAGCACGAGGCCGGAAAGCGGCGGGAGCGTCAGGCGTACGGTCCAGTCCCAGGCGCCGAGCGGTTCTTCCTTCGCCTCCACCCCTTCCGGGTTGCCGGCGCCGGTGCCGCCGTAGAGGATGGAATCGCTGTTGAGGATCTCGCGCCAAACGCCGCCGGAGGGCAATCCCACGGGGTAGCTCTCGCGCGTGACGGGGGTGAAATTGAGGACGATCACGACCGGTTCGCCGTCGGGGTCGGCGGGCTTCCGCAGGATTGCGAGGACGCTCCTTTGCGCGTCGCTGCAATCGAGCCATTCGAAGCCTTCGGCGGGATTCGTGTCCAGCTCGTGAAGCGCCGGCTCATCGAGGTAGAGATGGTTCGCGTCGCGCACGAAGGCGTGGAGACCCGCATGGTTCGGATCGTCGAGCAGATGCCAGTCGAGGCTGGTGTCGTGATTCCACTCGCGCCACTGGCCAAGCTCGCCGCCCATGAACAGCAGTTTCTTGCCCGGCTGGGCGAGCATGTAGGCGAACAGCAGGCGCAGGTTGGCGAAGCGCTGGGCGAGGTCGCCGGGCATCTTGCCGATGAGCGAGCCTTTCATGTGGACCACCTCGTCGTGCGACAGCGGCAGGACGAAGTTCTCGCTGCCGGCGTACATCGCGCGGAAGGTGAGCAGGCCGTGATGGTGGCTGCGGGCGAGCGGATCGAGCGCGAAGTACTTCAAGGTGTCGTGCATCCATCCCATGTCCCACTTGAGGTGGAAGCCGAGCCCGCCGTCATCCACCGGGCGCGAGACCAGCGGCCAGGCGGTGGACTCCTCGGCGACGCAGAGGGTGTCGGGGAAGCGCTCGGCGATCTGCCGGTTCAGGGTGTGGAGGAAATCGATCGCTTCGAGGTTCTCGCGGCCGCCGTGGACGTTCGGCACCCAG
>Ga0134122_10000614_pt1 | contig 24410 bp, 22 predicted proteins | sample KB302_FD_96461 | JGI IMG/M metagenome (GOLD analysis project Ga0134122, IMG submission 96461) | Terrestrial soil microbial communities without Nitrogen fertilizer from Kellogg Biological Station, Michigan, USA - KB3-0-2 | ecosystem: Environmental > Terrestrial > Soil > Unclassified ...
GAACGGGATAAGAATGATCGCGTGCGCTTATACCACGCTTCGGCAGACAGCACAAATCTCCTGTGTTGAAGCTGGTTTTCATGCATTCGACTGTTGGGTGTTGCGCGGCTCGCGCCGTTGACAACTTTGTCAGCCATCAGCTATCGTGAGCCATGCAGACCGATCACGGGCGAGAGCCTCACGAGCGCGATCAGCGCGATACGACCACGCCGTTTCCCATTCCCCCGCGGATTCCGGTATTTCCGCTCCCGAACGTGGTGCTGTTCCCCAAGACCTATCTCCCGCTGCACATTTTTGAGCCGCGCTACCGGGCGATGATCTCGGATGCGGCCATGAGTGGACAGTGCATCGGGATGGCTCTGCTGAAAGATGGATGGGAAGTAGACTACTATGGCCACCCCCCTGTGTTCTCCAGAGGTTGTGTCGGTCGGCTGGCCAACGTTCAGCCGCTCGCCGATGGACGCTCCAATATTCTACTGCAAGGGCTGGAGCGGTTTGAAATCGAACGGGAATGGTATGACAAGGCCTATCGTGAAGCCACGATTTCTCTTGTGGCGCGGGATAGAGAAGCATCGATTGATCCGACAGTCCGTCGGCGCCTCTTCGCCGTTCTCGAGTCCTATATCCGATCCCGCGATGACATGCCGACATGGCAGGAGATATTCCGGGAAGAAGCGAGCGACGAGATTGTCATCAATGCTCTGTCCACCTACTTGGAGTGTACGCCTTTAGAAAAGCAGTTTCTGTTGGAGGCCGAGAGCCTCCACCAACAAGCCCGCCGTCTCAACGATCTCATCGAGTTTATGATGCACGATCGACCGGGCGCGAAGGGCTGGGGTTGATGGATCGCGCCACTGCCATCGAGGTTTCTCACCTGACGAAATCCTATGACGGCCGTACCGCCGTCTCCGATCTGTCGTTTCAGGTCTATGCAGGTGAAATTTTCGGTTTGCTGGGACCGAACGGCGCGGGGAAAAGTACCACGCTCCGGACGCTTATCACGTTGCTCATGCCGACATCGGGCGCAGCGAGCGTGTTGGGCCACGATACGGTACGCGAAGCAGATGTCGTCCGGAAACTGATCGGTTACGTGCCTCAAGAGCGGGCCATCGATCGTTTTCTCACCGGCCGGGAACATCTCGAACTCCTCGGCGCCCTGTACCATTTGCCCAAAACCGAAGCCGCAAAACGCATTGCCGAATTGCTGAAGCTTGTGGAGCTGGAAGAATCTGCTGATCGCCCGGCGAAAACGTACTCCGGGGGCATGAAGCGGAAACTCGACATTGCCTGCGGCCTCTTGCCGGATCCCAAGATCTTATTCCTCGATGAGCCGACGCTCGGTTTAGATGTGCAGAGCCGGCTCCGGATTTGGGATTATGTGCGGATGTTGAAGGAACGCGGCATGACGATCGTAATGACGACGAACTATCTGGATGAGGCGGACCAGCTCTGCGATCGGTTGGCGATTATCGACAAGGGAAAAATTATGACGCTTGGGTCGCCGACTGAGCTGAAGATCGGACTGGGTGGCGATATTGTGTCTTTGACCTTGAAGGATCAGAGCAAGATCTCCACGTTGGTGGCGGCATTGACGAAGCAACCAGCGATGCGAGCGGTCAAGGCGACGCCCACCGGCCTGGATATCCGGGTCGAATCACCCGAGAAGGCCCTGCCCGCCATCCTTGAGTCTGCCAATCGATTGGACTGTCAACTGGAGTTTATTGAATATCACCGGCCCCGGCTGGACGACGTATTCATCGCCCATACGGGCCGATCGCTTAAAGACGATGTTCCCGCACAGAAGGAGGGCGTGTGACGTTTCACGCTTCACGTCATGAGTGACTACTGGCAAGAAATCAGTGCCTTGACGATGCGATGGGTCCGGCGTCTCAGCCGCGAGAAGTTCAGTATGTTGTTCACGCTCGTGCAGCCGATGTTGTTCTGGCTTATCTTTTTCGGCAACCTGTTTCAGCGGGTCGCGGATGGGCAGGTCACGCAGGCTCCCGATTACATTAGTTTTCTCACGGCGGGCGTTGTCATCATGACGGTGCTCAACAATGGCCTTGCCGGCGGTGTCGATCTGCTGTTCGACAAAGAAAACGGATTTCTCGAGCGGTTGATGACCACTCCGATCCATCGCACCTCCGTCATCCTGAGCCGCTTTATTTTCGTCATGACGATTACCTCGCTCCAAGTGCTTGTGATCATCGGGGTGGCCTTTCTGTTCGGCGTCCAACCGGCGACGGGGCTTCTTGGTATTGCCACGATCTTGATGATCGGGATGCTCTTTGGCGTCGGCCTCACCGCGATTTCCATGGCAATGGCTTTTTCTGTGAAGAGTCACGGCGACTTTTTTTCGGTTTTGGGATTCCTGTCGCTCCCGATGATTTTCTTGAGCTCGGCTCTAGTGCCCTTGGCTGGCATGCCCGCATGGATGGGGTTCCTGGCGCGCTTTAATCCGATGACTTGGGCGATCGACGCGGTGCGGCCTTTGATTTTATCCGGCTGGACAGAGGCGCTTCCTCATGTTGGGATGGTGGTGGTGGTCATGGTGATTTTTGACGCGCTCTGTCTCTATGGGAGCGCCAAGGTGTTTCGTCGGGCAATGGGCTGATGCGAGAATCCTTTCGGAGTTCCACCATGCTCGTAAACGAGAGTCAAATCCGGGCCCTGATCAGATTGTTGGCCGATGAGGATGAAAAGATCGTCCAGACGATCAGCGGGAAGCTCATCGACATCGGCCCTTCAGCGGTCCCCCTGCTTCAGGAAGCGGAAATCGAACAGCCGGAGGTGGCTGACCGTCTTGTTTCGGTGCTCGAGGAGATCCGCGGAGGAGATCTTGAGGATGAACTCATGCAGCTGGTGGCGCGGCCGGATGGCCAGATGGATCTGGAGCAGGGTGCTTTCTTGATCGCCCGGTATGCCTATCCTTCCCTGACCGTTGGTTCATATACGAGGCAGCTGGATGAAATGGCGCAAGAAGTCCAGGATCGGATCGGCACTCGAGCTTCGGGAGAGGAAACGATCAAGACGTTGAACCGATACCTCTTTACGGAGCAGGGATTCAAGGGGAATACGAAAAATTATTACGAATTGGAAAATAGTTATCTCAACTGTGTGATTGATCGACGAACGGGGATCCCCATCAGCCTGTCGACGGTGTATCTCCTGGTCGGGAAGCGGCTGGGCCTTCCCATTCATGGCATTGGGATGCCGGGTCATTTCTTAGTGAAGTACGAGTCAGATCGCTACAATGTTTTTGTCGATTGTTTTAACGGAGGGGCGTTGCTGACCGAAAAGAATTGTCAGCGATTTCTTACCGAGGCCGGCTATGGATTTGACGAGAAATATCTGCAGCGGAGTCCGGTGCGCGCAATTCTGTCCCGCATGATTAAAAATCTCCTAGCCATCTATGCGAAACTTGATGATCCGCTCAAGAACGCCCGCCTCACGAAATTCATCGAGATTCTCGGGTGCGACAACCGCGAAGGCGGACTCTAAAACATGAACTTTGCAGGCGACTCAAAACATCTGTCCAGCAAGGCCGCAGCCGATGAAAGCACCGGAGGCGTAGCCTCTGGGCTACGTTGAGGATGCTTTCAAGGGGAGAACGCGGCTGGCGGACGTTTTCAGCAGCCTGCTAGAGTTTAATTGCCATCAAGTCCTGCGCAACGACGATCTTTCCCCCGAACGCCTCTCCTGCCTGCTCCCTCACATTGTATCGGTCGGTGATCGGATAGAAATGTGACAATACGAGCCTACCGAGGCCGGCTTCTCTCGCCACCTGACCGCATTGACCGGCATGCAGATGGACCGCGTTGGGACGGCTGGCCGGGAAGGAACAATCCAGTACAGCGAGATCGACGTCTCCACAGAGACGCACCAGGTTGGTGCAATATTGCGAATCGCCGGAATAGGCGAGAGCTTTCCCGCCATATTCGATTCGATACCCAAGGCAGTGGAGATTGAGTGTATGGGTCACACTTCGGGGAATAATGGTTGTCTTTCCTATTGTAAAGGCCCGATCGGACGCGTCTTTGAAATGAACAGCAAATGGCGCGTGCGTGAAGCCTGGTAGGGTCGTGAATAGGGTTTGGAAGAATCGTTTCGTGCCGCGAGGGCCGATCACGGTGAGCGGCGGTCTGGTTCCTCCCTGGTATTTTGTAAAGATCATCGCATCGAAGAAATAGGTGATGAAATCGGAGAAGTGATCGGCGTGGTAATGAGAGAAGAGAATGTGGGTAATCCGATGCCGGTTCACCCCGGTTTTGAGTAAATTTGCCAACGTGCGCGGGCCAAAGTCCAACAACAATGTGTGGTCGGTGCGGACGAGGTAGCCCGAGGCTGCTCGCGTCGGGTGTATATTTGTGCCGGAACCCAGAATCGTCAGGCGCATAGGTTAAATCAGGTCTAGGTTGAGCCAGGTCGGATATCTCATGTCACAGTCTCAACCTTAGCATATGTTTCGGCCTCCTTCCGGAAGCTATCCCGCAGCCGAAGAAGTAGTCCACAGGCGACATCGATGTCTTTTTGGCTCAAAGCCCGTTTGAAGAAAGGCTTGAGGAACGCGATATGTGCGGTAAAGGTTTCGCGGAACATCTTGTCGCCCTTCTGGGTCAGTCGGATTTTGATGCAGCGCCGATCGCCTGCAACGGCGTCCCGGCGAATGAGCTCCTTCGCGGCGAGCCGATCCAGGACGCCTGTGAGGGTGCCTTTGGTCACCAATGTGCGGGCCGAGAGTTCCGAGCAGGTGAGTCCGTCTGTGTCCCCCAGCGTCGCGATCACATCAAACTGCGAAGGTGTGAGACGCAAGGACTTGATATGGCGATTATCGATCAGCGCGAAGGCGAGATAGGCCTCGACGAGTGGCCGCAAGACTTTTAGGTAGGCATCATCTTTCAAATCCGGCAATTCCATAGCGAGAGAATAGTCCGTGCTAGAACAAAGCGTCAAGAGGGGGGACGGGCAGCCTGGTCGTCCTCCTGCTCGCGGAACGCGCACGATAAGAATGTGCTCGCTTGGGACAAGAGCGCATCTCGGCGCGATCGGGGTTGGGCGGGTGAGAATGTCGCGCGCATTAGAGGATCGACCAGGCTGCCCTTGAGAGGCAAGTAGGGATGGAGCGGACACGGGCAGTGGGAGACCACCTAGCCTGCCCTCTAACAAAAGTGGAACGCACACGATGAAGGGGATGGAGAACACCCACATTGGTTCTGTGCTCCCGGAACGAGGCCTTTCTGATTCTTTGTTCTCTCCAGAGGGGGTAGGCAAACCATCCTTCACTGCGCGCATCGAACGACCACCGCCTTACCGTGGGGGTTCTGCGAGCAAGAAGGATGGTTTGCGTTCCGGGAGCAGGGGATCGGCACGGGTGTCATTTCGCTCGATTCCCCATCCTGTTATGATACTGACCCCATGAACACTCGCCCTGAGTCAGGCCGAACCAACCTACCCGCCATTGCAGTTCTTGTCGGCCTTATCATTGCCGGCGTCTGGATATGGAAGCGTCTGTCGCTCGAGACCCAGGAGTATGTGATCGATCAAGCCGTTCCTGTCGCATTGGCATTGTTGGTCATTGCGATAGGCCTGGGGTTACTGGTTCGGGCAATCAACCGGCGCCGGACGCAACGGCGTGAACGTGCCAAGTTGCTGGCCTCATTCGAACGGGCCACGGTGCAGGAGAAGAGGCTGGAGATCGCTTTTGCATTGATTGAGATGAATGGGTATCGGGCTGAAGGGCTGGAGTCAGCGATACCATCTTTACGAGACCTCTTTGCGACGACCCTGCAGCGCGCGCTGGGTGATAAGCAGCACCGGATTCGTGGAATGGCAGCCAGTTACCTCGGCGTCCTGAACGACAAAACGGTCATTCCCCTTTTGCTGAAGGCGCTGGAAGACGATCATGCGTATGTACGCTCCAGCGCGGCGTTGGGATTAGGCCGGCTGCGTGCCGGTGAGGCGAGAGAGAAATTGACGGCTGTCATGGAGGGAGATTGGGATCAAACCGTCAGGAGTCGATCGAAGGAAGCGTTGGAGCGAATCAAACAGTCATGAGTCCTCTGGTCACAGCTCTTCGTCGCGCCATTCGATACAGGCAATCTCCGGTGTGCAATTCAATCGCAAAGGGAGAAACGACCATCCGAGCCCACGATTGACATAGAGTCTGCGTCCCGGTTCTCCATGATGCCCATCGATCCTGCCGCTGCATCCAGGCGGGAGCCAGAATGTCGGGATGCCCGGTATCCGCCATTGACCTCCGTGGCTATGTCCACAGAGGATTAGATCAACGGCGTGGTGGTTTTCGAGCTGATCGAGGATGTTCGGCGCATGGGCCAGCAAGAGGATGAAACGATTCTCTGCGCGCGGCGGTAGACAGCTTAAATCAGCGCGATGCAGGGAGGGGTCGTCGACGCCGGCAATGGCGATTTCGCCACTGCCTATGGGGATGAAGGTAGTCTGGTTGATCAAAAAAATGATCTTGTCGCGGTCAGCGAGTTCGCAGTACTGGTCGATCGGCACGCCGCTGTAGTGATCATGGTTGCCCAAGGTCACATAGACCGGTGCAATCTTCCGCAAGCCGGCAAGAAATCGAAACAGATGCGGCAATCCCTCCGGTACATTGAGCAGGTCGCCGGTGACAAAAATCCAGTCAGGGCGAAGTTCGCCGATGGCGGCGAGGATGAGGTCATGTCGTGGCTGATAACGGTCGAGATGCAGATCGCTCAGATGAACAGCCCGCCGTCCGGCCAGGAGGCTGTTTCTATAGGTGAGTCGGGAAACCTCGTGTGTGGACAGCCCGATTTCCAATTGGGGAACGAGACTAAAGAGCCGATAGAGGGGTTCACTGAGACAATAGCCGATGAAAGAACGGGCCTGATCAGGCCAGGACCCGGGATGTCGGTTCATCCCATCACCCGATCCAGCTCGACGCGGTCGGAGGGAGTTACGCGATAGCCCCGCTCGTAGAGATCGCTCATGCCTTGCATCAAGGCGTCCATGTTGCGCTTGTTATACCAATTGTCGAATCTTTCCGTGAGCGCTGTGACCTGCTTGATGGTTGGATCTCCGTCATCGTACGAGAGTGAGAGGGAGCGGAACAAGTCACGAATTTCTGCAGGGCCGTATATCGCATCGTCATTCTGGTCGGCAACCAAGGCGAACTCATAGAATGTGAGACTGACGGAGAGCAAAGCCTGTGTCTTGGCAAGATCATCTCGCGCATCGTCAATCCCACCTGGATAGGTGCGATGACAATCCAAGTCGGGCTGTGACGAAGGGGTAGCGTTCCAGCTGATCCCTTGCGCGGCCGGACGTGGCGTCTTTTTCGCCTGATAAAACCATGAGACGCAGTTGTTCGCCTGCGCAAAGTCCTGTTTGTCTTTGTGGATCTGCCGTCCGATATGTTGGGTGAACTGTTGGAAAATCTCGTTCTCTCTACCCACTGAGCCTTCCGGGAACAGAGCAGAGACGAGAACCGTGAGGAATATTGCTGCTCCTAAGAAATTGTATCCAGATCGTTGGACTCTGAGAGGGGAATTGCCAGGACAGGTTCTTCGGTAAAAAGCTAAGAGAAAAGACATGGCAAAAGTATACCATGCACATTGTCTCATCAGGCTAGGAGATGCGAAACAATGTATCTGAGTGAAGAGGTCAGCCAGTTTATCATAGTGGTCAGTCAGTCGATTACGAGGAACAATAACATGCAAATGACGAAGGGCTTTCCTGCACCATGACCATGCCGTTTTTGACAGCGATATTGCCTGGCATCGGGGGACAAATGCGGACCTTCCCCGAAGACTTTCAGGTCGAAGAGCGCCCCCTCTATCTTCCTTGCGGAGAGGGGGAGCATCTGTACATCAAGATTAAAAAGCGCCTGCTTTCGACTCCGGACCTCGTCCTGCGGCTCTCTTCGATCTTGCAACTCAAAACTCAAGCGATCGGAGTGGCGGGTCTCAAAGACGCCAGGGCCGTGACGACACAGATGGTTTCACTTCTCGGTATCACGGCTGACCGATTGGACCGATTGAAAGTCGACGACCACCTCTTGTCTGTGGAGGTACTTGGCCGGCACCGCAATCGATTGCGTCCCGGACACCATGCAGGCAATCATTTTCGGTTGGTGATCCGGGATGTCGGGCTGCACGCCGGCGAAACGGTACCGCTAGTCATGGCCATGCTGGTGCGGCGAGGCGTGCCAAACTATTTCGGTCCACAACGACAAGGGCGGAGCGGGCAGAACTACCAAATCGGAGCCGAATTGCTGGTGGATCCTGTCCGCAGAAACCGGTTGAGCAGGTCAAAACGCATGTGGTACCTCAACGCCTATCAATCGCATTTCTTTAACGACATATTGGCGAGACGACTGGAACGACTCGACCGTATCTTGATTGGGGACTGGGCCATGAAAATGGAGAATGGCGCCTGCTTTCCGGTCGAGGATGCTGCGAAGGAGCAGCCACGGGCCGATCGGTTTGAGATCAGTCCCACCGGCATCCTCTTTGGATCGCGTGTGTCTTGGGCCAGCGGAGAACCGGGCGAAATCGAACGGGCTGTGGTTGCTGAAAGTGGGGCCACGCCGGAGAGTCTTACTGAAGCAGCAAAGGCCTGCGGGTTTCGCGGTGAACGGCGCTCGCTCCGAATCCCTCTCACCGATTTGGAATGGACATTGGATGGCACGGTACTGACGCTCTCCTTTTCACTTCCACCGGGTGCCTATGCGACCAATGTACTCCGCGAGCTCATGAAAACCGAGTTGCAGGCGGTTGAAAATGTCCGCTAGCTTCGTTCTCTGCTTGTGAAAATCCTCAACGTACCCCAGAGGGTACGCCTCCGGTTTTCACTCGCCTGCGGCCTCGCTAGTGGAGCATTTTGAGCAGCCTGCAGAGATTGGCGCACGGTCTGGTCTGTTCGGGCGGCGGGTGAAACTGGTGTAGAATCTGTGCAAGGCTTATCCACAAGAGTGCGAGTCTGACGATCATGAAAGAGCAAGAGACCATCCTGCTGCAAGGTCATATCATCGATTCGTTGATCCTGGCGAAGGTACTCGACACGATCCTGATGATGGGTGGCACATTCGATTTCGAGGATGTGCAGATCGGCAAGACTCGTGAGGAGCCGTCGCGCGCCAGGATCATTGTGCGTGCCTCGTCCGCGAAGCTGCTCAGTGAGATTCTCCATGCGATCCAACCTCACGGCGCGTCGGTCGAAAGTGAGCGGGATTGCCGGCTGAGCCCTGCGCCGGCTGACGGCATCTTCCCCGACGAATTCTATGCGACCACCCATTTACCCACTCAGGTGCGAGTCTGCGACCAGTGGGTGAAGGTGGACAGAATCGAGATGGACCTGGGGATTCTCGTGGACCCTGTGGGCTTAACGGCCCGCACGATCCCAATGGGAGAGGTGACTCAGGGGGATCTGATTGTGATTGGTCGCGAGGGTGTGCGGGTGACACCGCTGCAGCGGCCGCGTGATCGCGATGTCTTCAGCTTCATGGAATCGCAGGTCTCGTCGGAGCGGCCCCACAGGCACGTTATTGGAGACATTGCCAAGCGCCTTGTGCAGTTGCGAGCAGGGTTCAGGGAGGGAAAAGCGGACAGCAAGGTGTTGCTGGCGGGAGGTCCGGCGATTGTGCATGCCGGAGGGCGCGAGGCGTTGGCATGGCTCATCGATGAAGAATTCATCCATGTCTTGTTCTGCGGAAATGCGCTGCCTGCTCATGATATGGAAGTCGATCTCTATGGTACATCCCTTGGTTATCGGCATGCGGCAGGTCGCGTCGTGCCGCATGGACATGAGCACCACCTGCGAACCATCAACCGGATCAGGGACATCGGTAGCATTGAAGCAGCGGTCAAATCGGGAGTTGTGAAGACGGGAATTATGGCAGCCTGTGTCAGGCGAGGCGTCCTCGTTGTGATGGCCGGTACGATCCGTGATGACGGCCCCTTGCCCGGGGTGATTACTGATTCGGTAAAGGCCCAGGCGGCCATGCGTGCGGCAATCCCCGGTATCGGAATGGCCCTGCTCGTCGCCTCGACGCTGCATGCGGTTGCGACAGGAAATTTGTTGCCTGCGTCGGTTCCGTCAGTGTGCGTCGATGTGAATCAGTCCGTCCCGACCAAGCTCGCAGATCGAGGGAGTTTTCAGGCTGTCGGCCTGGTCATGGACGCCGCATCGTTTCTAGGAGAGCTGTCACGCGAACTCGGAGCCCCCACATGAGACGTAAAACGTTAATTGTTAATCGTGAAGGGTTTTTGAGGAGCCGGTGATGAGTCGCCTTTTGGTTTGTCCACCTGACTACTTCGCGATCGAATACGAGATTAATCCCTGGATGCGCCGTGTGAACGCTGTCAATTCAGACCAAGCCGTCCGCCAATGGCATGGGCTTATGCAGGTACTCGAAGAAGAGGTCGGTGCTGTCTTGGAACGAATGAGGCCGATGCCGGGACTGCCCGACCTGGTATTCACGGCAAACGCCGGTATCGTCGTGGGAGGCAAAGCGGTGCCGAGCCGTTTTCGCTATCCTGAGCGACAACGGGAAGAGGCGTACTTCGAAGACTGGTTTCGCGAGCAGGGGTATGAGGTTGTCACGCTGGACCCTGGCCATTTCTTCGAAGGGGCAGGGGACCTCTTGAGGTTTCCCGACACCTGGTTCGGCGGTTATCGCCAACGTTCGGAAGTCAGTGTGTTTCCGCTGCTCAGCGACATGTTTCACCGGGAAATCATTCCTCTTGAGCTGGTCGACAACCGGTTCTATCACCTCGATACCTGTTTGTGCCCCTTAAGCGGCGGTGAACTCCTCTATTTCCCACCAGCCTTCGATCACTACGGGCAAGAAGCCCTTGCCGAACGAATCGATCCCGCGAGGCGTCTTGTCGTGTCGGAAGTCGAGGCCCTCAGGTTTGCCTGCAATGCCGTCTGTGTCGGGAAACATGTCGTGCTGCCCGCAGGCTGTCCCAACACAGAATCCCTCTTGACCTCGCACGGCTACTTTCCCCATCCGGTCCTGCTCGATGAATTCATGAAATCGGGCGGCTCGGCGAAGTGTCTCACCTTAGCGTTGGACTAAGAAGGGTGATCGGGCTATAGCCATAAGAGTTTCAAAGTCTTCAAGTCTAAACGTCGGGGGTATGACCTGATGTCGTCTTGACCCGCTAGTAGATTTCAGAGCAATTCTGCGGGATGTTCAAAAGGCCTGTCCAGCAAGGCCGAAGGGAGTTCGGCGACTGAAGCGTAATCATTCTTCACCCGCCCACCCCGAGCTGCCGAGACAGCTCCGTCACCGGGGGTACGTTGCAAGGAGACGGACGACTGAGAACGATGCATGGGAAAATGCGCGTCCCGGCGCGCCAGGGCTGGGCGGGTGAGACGAGCGGATTTTTCAGCATGCTGCTAGAGTTTTTTTCGGAAGAGGAAAGATCCGTAGAGCCCCGCGATGGCGATGGTAACGAGTTCGATCGTCAGGAGGAGCCGGCTCATGACGGCGTCAGGAGTTGGTGGACTCAGAATGAAATGCATCCCGAGAAACTCAGGAGGCTGTGACGGAGGAGTTTCCCAAGGTGGAAATAGGATGGCGAGGGCCAGCAGCGCTACCATGCCGTAGAGAACTTCAACATTCAGTTGACCCTGCTGCGATTTGACAGGTGGCGGGGACGAGGGCGGTGGGGGATCCATGGAATCTGCATGAAGGCGCTGGCCGCAGTGCGAACAATAACGGCTGATCTCAGGAATTTCATTTCGACAGGAGGGGCAGAATTTCATGGCGGTTAGGCTACACTGAACTAGATCAGTTTGCTAGCAGGCTGTTGATAAAGTCCGCCAGCGGAGGGTGGGATGGCCCGGTGAATCCCCTGTGCTCGCGCAACGCGCGGTCTCAGAAGGATGGGAAGGGTAGCCTGGTCGTTCTCCTGCTCGCAGAACGCGCACGCTCGGAAGGTACTCGTTCGACGCGCGCAATCGAGGATCGACCAGGCTACCCTTGAGAAAACAAATAGGGATTGAACTGGGGTGCGCGCAGTGGGGGACTCATCCGAGCCATCCCCGAGTACAGTAACCAAGCAAGCTTGGAAGAGCTATCTTGAGTTGCTTGTTGCGGCCTTGCCCGCGGCAACGGCGTGTCCCAGGGCAAAGAGTCTGTCTTGGCAGACTCAGGGCGGGCTGGGTGAAGTACCAGCCGGAGTTGGGCGGGTGAGAAAGTAGCCTTTCTGAACAGCCTGCGGTTGCTTCTGAACGGGTAAGTATCCGGGCCTAGCGTTTCTGTCATGCTCATGCAGTTTGTCAACACCCTGCTAGATGGGTACGAACAGAGGATCGCCGGCTTTTATCCCTGCCCGGTAGTTGTCTATACTCTTGCATCGTGTTGGCATCGCAGGTTTTCCATCCTGTGTTTGAGTGAGAGGCCGGGGTATGGCCCAATCCGAGTGGTCGGAAGGCCGAGAGATGAGGTGTCTGTGAGTGTACCGGTATTAATCCTGCCTGGTTTTGGTAATTCGGGGTCGCAACATTGGCAAACGCTCTGGGAGCTGCGCCATCCCGATTGGCAACGCGTGAATCTGGGAGAGTGGGACAGCCCGACCTGTGACGATTGGATACATGCATTAGATGTGGCCGTGCGGGCTTGTCCTTCGCCTCCTATACTTGTGGCCCATAGTCTCGCCTGTCTCCTGGTGGCTCATTGGGTTCATCGTTTATCACGAGTTCCAAAGGGCGCATTTCTTGTGGCGGTGCCAGATCCAAAGAGTGACAGTTTCCCTGTCTCGGCGCGCGGGTTTGACCCGGTGCCCCTGTTGCCCTTCATGTTTCGGAGCCTCGTGGTCGCCAGCGCTAATGACCCGCTCGGATCGCCGGCCTATGCCAAACATTGTGCGATGGCTTGGGGAAGCAGGTTCATTGATATCGGCCAGGCGGGACACATCAATGTCGACAGCGGGCATGGTGAATGGCCGGAAGGTTATGATCTGTTTCAACAATATGTGGCCGAGTAGGATGCTGAAACAATCTGCCAGCGTATGGGAAGGTTGAGGCTGAGGCTAAGGTTGAGAAAACAAGAGTCTCATCGTGTCTATTAAAAAACCATTGCCCAAGCAGTCTCGATTGGTGTCCGATGAGAAGGCTCGCTGTAGTTGGGCCGGCGAGAAGCCACACATGGTTCGCTATCACGACCGGGAATGGGGTCGGCCGGTGCATGACGATCGGAAGCATTTCGAGATGTTGTTGTTGGAAGGCGCGCAGGCTGGTTTGACGTGGGACACGATTTTGCGGCGGCGCGATGGGTATCGCGAGGCCTTTGCGGAGTTCGATCCGGTGAAGGTCGCGCGATTCACAGCGAAAAAGCAGACTCAGCTGCTCAAGAATCCCCGGATCATTCGCAACCGGCTCAAAATCGACTCGGCAGTCACCAACGCGCAGGCGTTTCTGGCGGTGCAGAAGGAATTCGAGTCGTTCGATCGCTACGTGTGGAGGTTCGTCGGCGGGAAACAGAAAGTGAATCGCTGGCGTGCAATGGCTCAAGTCCCTGCGACAAGCCCTGAGAGCGACGTCCTGTCGAAAGATCTTAAGAGGCGCGGTTTCCGATTTGTCGGCAGTACCATCGTCTATGCCTACATGCAGGCGGTTGGTCTGGTGAACGATCACATGATCGGCTGTTTTGTGCAGTCTAAAACTTCAAGAAAATTATAACCTCACATCGATACTGAATGTGACCAGCCAAGCTAACGTGCTTGGTGCCAAGGGGCATATTTGAAGCGATTGACCAGGACGAACGTTAATAACGAAGTGTGAAGGCTCGAGGTTAAGGTATCCGGACAGCCTCCTAATTGGAGCTCTCCGTCGAACTGACGAAAGCCTTTCGATAGGTCGTCACTTTTTGGAGATAATAGCGGGTCTCTTCATACGGCAGGTTCGCTCGCAGTTGATCATAGACAGCGGCCGGCTGGAGACTGTTGATCTGGTTGACGGCAGCCATGCGGTTGCGTGAAAAGGTGCGGAACACATTGCTCGGGCCTGTATTATAAGCCGAAATCACGCAGTACTCGCGCGAGACATTATGCGCCACGTCTTCCAGCTGATTGAACATCAACACGTTCAAATAGGCGGTTCCCAACTCAACATTATTTTCAGGGTCAAAGAGATAATCGCGTGAAGGGGCGATGTCCCGTCCTTTCGCGCGGCGATAGGCTTCGCGGCCTCCGCTGGTGGGTACGAGCTGCATGAGCCCGTAGGCCGGTGCTGAACTGACGGCGTAGGGGTTGAAGTTGCTTTCCGTCCGAATGATCGCAAAGACTAGACTGGGGCTGATCTTATACTGCTCGGCGAACTGTTGCACGACGGGCCGATATTTCTCCGCTTGCTTCTGCGAGAGGTTGGCCGCCATTTTGATCATGACGTAGGTGGCTGTCTTCTTCATCCCTTCCTGGTCGACTTCGCGCGTGGAGGATTTATTGGTGAGCAGATGCTCTGCGAACGGTTCTGCGTCGCTCGGCGTACGAATTGCTCTCCCCTGCTGGTTGAGGACTAATCCCAGGAGATAGGGTTCCTTGTCTCCAGTCAGCACGATCTCCTTATCGGAAAACAAGTCGACGGATCGGGGATCTTGAGGCGTCAACAGAGTCGTCACGACGGCATTTTTCAAGCTGCGCCGTGGATCTTGATCGTCGACCGTTTCGACGAGAATGTCGCCCTTGTCGAAGTCTACGATCGCGCGACTCTTGTAGTTCTGCGTGTACTTCACGTACTTCTTCTGCTCAGGCAGTTTGACTTCTTTCTTTCCCCATGTTTCGCCGACCTTGCCGCCGAGGGCCTCGTAGAGGGTTTTGAAATCACGTTGGGCGGCTCTGAGGTCCCTGAGCACTAATTCGGGATCACGGGCATACTCATCGAGCCGACGCTTGGCGATCTGTCCCGGGTCCTTTCCCTGGGCGAGATCGATAAGAGTCTTACCGGTCCGGCCTGAGACAACCCGCTCCGCACCGGTGAGCACACGGTCGGTTGTCTCACAGCCTGATATGAACAATGCGAAGGTGATGATATACAGCGAGGAGAGCGCAACCGATAGACGCATGGGTGCATTGTACAGATTTTGTGACGGCCTGCAAGACAACCAGATTTAGAAGATCGTCATCTGGTCTATCTGGTCTATCTCGTCTATTTGGCTGAACCGGATTAAGACCGGACAAACCAGATAGACCAAACCCACCGCAGTCTCTCAGGCTTACCTCTGGCTGGTTGACTCGGTCTGTTTGCTCTCGAGTTCGGTCCAGCGGTTATAGAGCCGTTCGGCTGCGGCGCGTGCTGCCTCCAGCGCCTCTGATCGTTCTAGCAGTGCCGCCGCATTAGAGGCGATGGCAGGATCTTCTACTGCTGCCTGGCAGGAGGCAATGGTTTCCTCTGCCTGGACGATTCGTTGTTCGATCTTCCCCCATTCCTTCTGCTCCCGATAGGACAGGCCTGTCTTTTTGGTTTTCGGAGTTGAGTCTGTTTCGGCGCGGGACGATTTGGATGGGCGTACTGACGACGTGCGAGTCTGCTCTTCCGCCTTGCGCTCCTGTGCGGCCTCCCATTGCGCATAGTCAGCGAACCATTCGGCCTGTCCTGTGCCGTCCAGCGCGAGCAGCATCGTGGACACCCGGTCTAAGAGCCATCGGTCGTGAGTCACTAACATCAACGCACCGGGGAACTCCAGCAGACTGTCCTCTAACACATCGAGCGTCGGAATATCCAAGTCGTTCGTCGGCTCGTCGAGGATCAGGAGGTCGGCTGGTTGGAGCATCAGCCGTGCGATGAGGAGACGCGCCTGTTCGCCTCCGGAGAGGCGTGAGACCGGTAGATCCAACTGCTCTGGACGGAAGAGAAACCGTTTGGCCCATGAGACCAGATGTACTGAGCGGTCTTGATAGACGACCGCGTCGCCGTGTGGAGCGAGAGCTCGGCGGAGCGAGGAAGATTGATCGAGCGATTCGCGGTGCTGCTCGAACGTGACGACACGCAGTTTGTCCGCGCAAGTGATCGTGCCTGAGTCAGGCGCGAGCGTGCCGGCCACCAGTTTGAGCAGGGTGCTCTTCCCGCTGCCATTCGGACCCAGCAATCCAAGACGCTGTCCCGGTCCGAGGAGAAGATCGAGATCCTTCACGATCTGTCTCCCGCCGAGCGATTTACAGAGTTGCAAGGCCTCGACCAGTTGTTTCGACCTCCGTCCTGATGCGGTGAAATTGATGCCGGCTGGGCCTTGGTCTTTGCGTGCCTCAGCGCTATTCAGTTCTTCGATCATACGGCCTGCTGAATCGATTCGCGATTTGGCTTTTGTCGTTCGGGCTTTGGGGCCGCGCCGGAGCCATTCCACTTCGCGGCGGACACGGTTCGCTAACGACGCCTCGTAGTTGGCCTGTGCATGCAGCATGGCATCCCGCTGTTCCAGGAAATCGCTGTAGTTGCCTTTGGCTTCGAACCGGCCGTTGGGGTAGCTGCGATTGATCTCGATCATCCGCGATGTCACGGCTTGCAGAAAACGCCGGTCATGGCTAACGACGAGAAAGGCACGGGCTTCGGCCCGTAACAGCCGTTCCAGCCATAGAATGCCCTCGAGGTCCAGATGGTTGGTCGGCTCGTCCATCAGCACGACGTCCGGTTCCAGCATCAGAGACCGGACAATGGCAAGGCGTTTCTTCCATCCACCGGAGAGCGTGGCCACCGATTGACCGGTCGTGGGAAATTCACCCAGGCTGAGAGCTGCAGCTGTGCGACCACTGTGATCGTGTGGGTCCAAGCCCTGGTCGATGAGAGTCTGGGCGAGTATCTCATCAATTGTCTGACCTTCATCAAGCAGAGGTTCTTGTGGCACATAGCCGATGCGAAGCTGCCGGCGCATGGATCTGGTGCCCTCGTCCGGCACTTCGATGCCCGCCATGATCTTGAGCAGCGTCGATTTTCCGGAGCCGTTCGGCCCGACCAGTCCGACATGATCGCTCTCGGCTAACCAGATGGAGAGATCGGCAAACAAGGGTTTGACTCCGTAGCTTTTGCTGATGGACTCGCAGCTCAAGAGAATTGTCGGTGGCATAGCTCTATAGACCGAATGAAATAATTAGTTAGCAGCCGATGAACGATCGGGCAGGACTGTTCAGGCCAGGCTGGATCGCACAGGTTGAGTGTACGGGGCGGAGAGCAGAACTGCAAGGGGAGGGGAGGGTAGGGGATGGAAGCTGATGATCTTCTTTGCGCGCGCAACGCGCGGCCTGAGAAGGCCCTCGTTGGACGCGCGCAGTGGAAGATCAATCAGTTCCCATCCCTGGCAGATGATGAGCAAGCTTGGAGGGAACATTTCTATCGTTTGACGCGCACAATCGAGGACAGACCAGCCCACCCTTGGAGGAGAGGAGGAGAGGAGCGTGGAGCAGAGAAGAAGGGGAAGGCGAGGTAGTTGGTGTGGTCTCTGTGCTCGCAGGGCCCCCACGATAAAACGGTGGTCGCCCGCTGCGCGCAATGGAGACCACAACCAGCCACCTCGCTGAAGTCGGTGGCGGACCAGCCTATGCGTTGTTAGTCTCCCCATCTTTCAGAGCCCGCGAGTTGCGCGAGTGAAAGGGCGGACTTGAGTTGTTCGCACAAGGATACATGGTTGACGGCTGGGATGGAGAGGGATAGACTGGCGCCATGCGAATCCATGCGCATCGTTCCCTTTCGGTTCTGGCCTGCACGCTTGTCGTGCTCTTTTTTGCGTTGAGCTTCAATGCCTATGCCTGCATCCTGCCAGTAAATGGTGTCACAGTCACTCCAATGGACCGGGGCTGTTCCACTCCTGATCAACAGCCGGTCAACCAATACTGCGAGACATTTAAGACGATCGGTGTACAGTCAGTCGATAAGCTCCATGTCAACGATGACTATCAGGCAATCTGTTCTGAAGACAGCGCTTCGTTGGTGCTTCGTGCTATCCTCACCTCATCATATAGCCCCTTCTCCGGCCATCATATAAACGGGCCTCCAGAAGACCTTCTGCTCAGAATCTCCGTGCTTCGCATCTGATCTTCCCTGCCCATACCACGCACTCGCTCCTTGGCTATTACGTGTGCCGTTCGACGCTCAGTTTGAGCGATCGGCCTATCGTCTAATCCTCTCGGCCACTTGGGCCGGAGCACAGACAGGGCTTCGAACATGTGGGAACTCTGGGAGGTCATTGCCATGAGACCGAATAGACGACATCACTGTGCGGTGGTCGCGGTAGTACTGATGCTCTTCTTGAGCAGTGGACTATCGAGAGCGCAGGATTCTGACTCTGTGTTGCGTAAAAGGCTGGTGCTGCAGGAATTGACCCAAGAAGTTCTGGCCCGGAATCCAGAACTTATTGCGGCACGGAAGCAATGGGAAACAGCCACAAATCGGATTGCGCAGGCACGGTCACTGGATGACCCGATCCTGTCCGTCCAGTTGTGGAATGTCCCTCAGCCCTTCAAGGCTACGCAAGCGGACAACACGATCTTCGGTCTCTCGCAGAATCTTCCTTTTCCCGGCAAACTCGCGCTCAAAGGCGACGTGGCGACCCGTTCGGCCGAGATGACCGAGCAGATGCTCCGTGCGAAGGAACGGGAACTGGTCGTCCGTCTGAAGCAGGCCTACTACGATCTATTTCTCGCACAGAAGGCGGTCCAGATTCATCATGAACAGGTGGAGCTGCTCAGGCAGTTTGTGGCGATTGCGAATGCGAAATTCCGTGGGGGCATGGGAAGTCAGGCCGATGTCCTCAAGGCTCAAGTCGAGCTGTCCCTGCTGTTCCAACATCTTCCCGTCCTGGAACAGCGTCGCAAAACAACCGAGGCGATGCTGAATACGCTGCTCGATCGGAATCCTGCATCTCCCTTGGGTTTTGCGGAAGAACCTGCTCATCTGCCATTCACGCAGCCCGCCGACGATCTGCACAGTCTTGCGCTGAACGAAAGGCCTGAAATCAAAGCCGCCGAGCTCGATGTGCAGCGGAGCGAGCAGTCCCGCGCGCTGGCACAGCGTCAGTACTACCCGGACTTCAACGTGGCGTTTCAGCGTTTTCAAAACTATCAGGCCAACGATGGATTCGGCGCCTACGTGGCGATGACGATTCCCTTCGCATTCTGGACCAAGCCGAAGTACGACGCAGGTGTACAGGAAGCAGAGGCTGCAGTTTCGGTCGCACAGGCACAGCAACATGCCGTAGAAAACATGACCCGGTTTCAGATCAACGATCTCCTGGCCAAGCTCCGGGCGACCGACCAGGTGGCTACGTTGTATCGCACCACCATCCTGCCACAGGCCGAGCAGAGTCTGGAGGCTGCGCGGGTCGGATATCGGGCAGGCAAAGGAGGATTTCTGGATCTCATAGATACCCAGCGAGCCTGGCGAGGATTTCAACTTGAGTATTTCAAGGCCCTTGTGGACCGCCAGTATCGGTTGGCTGAACTTGAACAGGTCGTCGGCATCACTCTCGATCGGCAGAGCTAATTCAATCTTCAAGGAGGAACATATGAACCAGCAGGCATACAAGAAAAATTTTGTAGTCGGCGCTGTGGCAGTCAGTGTGGTCGCGGGAGTTGCTGCCGGTTTCCTCATCGCTCATAGCATAAGGGGTGAGATGGGAATAGAGGTCGTCTCGACGACCTCAGGGCGGGCGGGTGAGATGGGGACAGAGATCGTCTCGGCGACCTCTGTGTGGGCGAATGAGACGGAAGACCTGAAGCAAACGGATATGAAAGGGATGTCTATGCCGGACATGCCAGGCATGTCTGCCGCACCATCCGGGGCTGTGGCGGTTCCGGCTGTGGCAAGACAGTTGATCGGTGTCCGAAGCGCTCCGGCAGCCTATGCAACATTAACCCAAGAGATTCGCGCGGTCGGCACAGTCGGCTATGACGAACGGGGTCTCACGCAGGTCACAGTGAAAACCTCCGGGTGGGTGCGACAGGTCTTTGTCGATTCGATCGGTCGTCCCGTGCGCAAAGGCGACCCGCTCTTCACCCTCTACTCACCGGATCTCCTGGCCACACAGGACGAGCATCTCCTTGCCGTTAAAGCTCAGGCCCAGCTGGTTGTCAGCCCGCTCGGCGACGCGAAAGCCAATGCGGCATCCCTTGTGGCCAGTACGCGAGAACGCCTGCGATTGTGGGATGTGACCGATCAGCAAATGGCCGCGTTGGAACGTCGAGGCAAAGCGGAGCCGGTACTCACAGTCTATGCCCCATCCTCCGGGATCGTCATGAAGCGAGAGGCCTTGCCGGGGAAATATGTGGAACCGGGCACGACACTGTATGAGGTGGCGGATCTCTCTCGGGTCTGGATTTCTGCCGACATCTATGAGTCCGAGGTCGCGGCGGTGAAGCTCCATCAACCGGCCTCAGTCACCTTCGCTGCATACCCAGGGGAAACGTTTCGGGGTACGGTCTCATACATTTATTCCACGCTGAATGCTGAGGCCCGGACCGTGCGCGTGCGGGTGGAACTGCCGAACCCAGGACTCAGGCTGAAGCCCGGCATGTTTGGAACCGTCACCTTGGTGACCGATGCGGCGAGGATGTTGGTAGTTCCCAAGGAAGCTGTTCTGGATACAGGACTTCGGCAACTCGTGTTCATGGATCGTGGTGAAGGAGCCTATGCGCCCTATCCGGTCAAGCTTGGCCACAGGAGCCAGGATTCTGTGGAAGTGCTGGAAGGACTCAACGAAGGAGATCGGATCGTGACCTCGGCCAATTTCCTTTTGGACGCGGAGAGCAAGTTGACCTCGGCGTCGAGCATGCAGGCCATGATGGGACGCATCGGCATGGGCGATTGGCAGATGCGTGGCGCATACGAAGGCAAGATGGAAGGGATGGACATGGGAACGGGGGGCGTCTCGGCGCCCCCGGGGCGGACGGGTGAGAAAGGCGACATGAAAGGCATGCCGATGGGGGATATGAAGGGAATGGAGGGGATGAAAGGGATGGAGAATATGCCTGGGATGGGAATGGGAAATCAGAAAGAGGGAGCCTCGCCTCGCCAGGTGAACGGACTCACACTCTCTATCACGACTGCGCCTGAAAATCCCAAGGCCGGTAACGTGCTACTCAAGCTCAAACTGACAGACCAGGCAGGCAAGCCAGTGACCAATGCGCAGGTTGTATTCGTCTATACGATGCCGATGCCTGGCATGACCGATTCTAAAGCAACGGCTCAACATACCAAGGACGGGCTCTATGAAGGCACCGTGATGTTCGGCATGGGCGGTACCTGGGTGGTGACGGTCAATGTGACGTTACCAGGGCGGTCACCCATTGCCGAAAAGTATCAGTTTTCTGTTGGGGGAGGAGGCATGTAATCGAGGAAAGGGCGTCTCGACGCCCGCAGGGTGACGGGTGAGAGGGTAAAAGGGGAGAAAGAATGCTCGCACGACTCATTGATGGAAGCGCCCGCAATCCGATTCTGGTCATCCTCTGTGTGGTGCTGTTGGCAAGCTGGGGCCTATGGGCGGGATTTCAAGTCCCACTGGATGCGGTTCCCGACCTGTCCGATGTCCAGGTGACCATCTACACGGAGTGGCAGGGACGCAGTCCCACGCTGATTGAAGACCAGGTCACCTATCCGATCGTCACCTCCCTGTTGGCCGGCCCGAAAGTCAAACGAGTACGGGGAGTCTCTGAATATGGTGTCTCGTACGTGTACGTGATCTTCGAAGATCGGACGGACTTGTACTGGGCCAGGAGCCGTGTGCTGGAATACATGCAAAAGCTGACCGGGAAATTGCCTTCCGGTGCCACGCCGACGCTGGGTCCTGACGCGACCGGCGTCGGGTGGGTCTATCAATATGCGCTAGTCGATGAGTCCGGCGCGCATGACCTGGCGCAGCTCCGCGGTCTTCAAGACTGGTACCTACGCTTTCAACTTGAAAGTGTGCCCGGGGTGGCAGAAGTCTCGGCGGTCGGCGGGTTCGTGAAGCAGTATCAAATCGAGGTGGATCCGAACACGTTGGCCGCTTACCGGCTACCGATCAAGACGATCATCGAAGCGGTCAGGAACAGCAATGCGGAGGTGAGCGGTCGTGTTCTGGAGATGGCCGGCACAGAATATATAATTCGCGGGCGCGGCTACCTGCGCTCAATTGACGATATCGAGTTGATCCCGGTGGGAACCGACGGACGCGGCACGCCTATTTTGATCCGGGACATTGCCCATGTCCATATCGGGCCGGATCAGCGGCGCGGCGTCGCTGAGTTAGATGGCAAGGGCCAGACAGTCGGCGGGATTGTGATCATGCGGGCCGGAGAGAACGCGCTGGCCGTGATCGAACGGATCAAAGCCAAGCTGGAAGAGATCACGCCGGCTTTGCCGAAAGGCGTCCATATCGTTCCGACCTATGACCGGTCCGACCTCATTCATCGGGCCATTGCCGTTCTCCGCGAGAAGCTCGTGGAGGAAAGTATCATCGTCAGCCTGGTTGCCATAGTCTTTCTCTTTCATCTTCGTAGCGCACTGGTGGCGATTCTCATCTTGCCCGTGGCGGTGCTGCTGGCCTTCATCCCAATGGCGTATCTGCACATCACGTCCAGCATCATGTCGCTCGGCGGCATCGCCATTGCCATTGGCGCGATGGTGGATGCAGCTATTGTCATGGTGGAAAACGCGCATAAGCGGTTGGAGCAAAATCCTCGATCGGATCGGGTCGAGACCATCATTGCGGCAGCCAAAGAAGTCGGCCGCCCCTTGTTCTTCTCGCTGCTGGTGATCGCGGTGTCGTTCCTGCCAATCTTTGCGCTGGAAGCGCAGGAGGGGCGGCTGTTTACGCCGTTGGCCTATACCAAGACCTTCTCAATGTTGTTCGCCACCGCGCTTTCAGTGACCTTGGCTCCTGTATTGATGGTACTGCTTATTCGTGGGCACATCCGTGCAGAAACCAAGAATCCGTTGAACTGGCTGTTAATCACGCTGTATCGACCTATGATCGCCGGCGCTCTGCGCGTCCGATGGCTCACGATTGGACTGGCGGTGGTGGTTGTGGGATTCACGGTGCCGATCTTCTCCCGCCTCGGGGCGGAATTCATGCCGCCGCTGAACGAGGGAACTATTCTCTACATGCCGACCACGGTTCCCGGCCTCTCGATTCCTGAATCGGCCAAGGTGTTGCAAGTCCAGGATCAGCTGCTCACGACTTTTCCTGAAGTGGAGCGAGTGTTCGGCAAGATGGGGAAAGCCCCGACTGCGACGGATCCGGCCTTTGTCGGCATGGCAGAAATCACGGTCACCCTCAAACCAGAGGCGCAATGGCGGCCCGGCATGACCTGGGAGCGGTTATTGGACGAGATGGACGCCAAGCTACGCATTCCAGGGTTTCCGAACATCTGGTGGATGCCGATTCAGACCCGCACCGAGATGATCACGACCGGTGTACGCAGCCCGGTCGGCATCAAAGTCCTGGGACCGGATCTGAAGACGATTGAAAAGATCGGTTTAGAGATCGAGCAGGTCCTGGCAACTGTGCCAGGCACGAAGAGTGCCTTTGCCGAACGACTGAATGAAGGCTATTACCTCGACATGACTGTGAACAGGCGGGAAGCAGCCCGTTACGGTCTGACCGTGGGAGACGTACAAGGAGTGATCACCACCGCCATTGGCGGTGAAACTGTGACGACCACAGTCGAGGGGCGCGAGCGCTATCCGGTCAATGTCCGCTACAAGCGCGAACTGCGGGATGACCCGGACCGGCTCAAACGGGTGCTCATTCCTACGTCGAGCGGCGCGCAGATTCCACTCGGACAAATCACGGAGATGGTTATCACCCAGGGACCACCGTCGATCGCGGATGAAGCAGGAGCGCTAGCTGGTTTGGTTTCAGTTGCGGTCAGTGGACGAGACCTGCGCGGTTATGTCCAAGACGCCCAACGAGCGGTGCGAGACCGAGTGACGTTGCCATCCGGCTACCGGTTGATCTGGACCGGTCAATACGAGCATTTAATGCGGGCAGAGGAACGGTTAAAGCTGGTCGTCCCGGTCACCATCGGGATCATTCTCTTATTGCTCTATCTGAACTTCGGTTCGTTGGTGAAATCGCTGATCGTGCTCTTGTCCGTTCCCTTCGCTGCGATCGGGGCCATCTGGTATCTCGACTATCTGGGCTACAACCTAAGCGTGGCGGTGTGGGTGGGCATTATCGCCCTGGCCGGCGTGGCGGCGGAGACGGGCGTGGTCATGCTCGTCTATCTCGATGAGGCCTACGAGCGGCGAGTGCGCGAAGGCCACATGACGACGGCACAGGACCTCAGAGAGGCCATCATGGAGGGTGCGGTTCAGCGAGTACGCCCGAAGATGATGACGGTCGCGGCGATTATGGGCGGGTTGCTTCCCATCATGTGGACCACCGGCACTGGCGCCGATGTCATGAAACGGATTGCGGCACCGATGATCGGCGGCATGGTCAGCTCGAC
>Ga0134122_10000615_pt1 | contig 24409 bp, 23 predicted proteins | sample KB302_FD_96461 | JGI IMG/M metagenome (GOLD analysis project Ga0134122, IMG submission 96461) | Terrestrial soil microbial communities without Nitrogen fertilizer from Kellogg Biological Station, Michigan, USA - KB3-0-2 | ecosystem: Environmental > Terrestrial > Soil > Unclassified ...
CGAGATCGTGGCCTATCTCGAACAACAAGCCGATTACGCCGAGCTGATCGACCGCCTGGCCGACCTGCTCGCCTTCCTGATGCCGAAATACCGCACCGAAAACCGCAGTTACCTCTCGGTAGCGGTCGGCTGTACCGGCGGCAGGCACCGCTCGGTCGCGGTCTGTGAGAAGCTTCGCGGCAAGCTCGAAGAGCTGGGCTTTCCCGCGCGCGTGATTCACCGCGATATCGCGAAGTGAATGAGCGGCGGGCGAGGCCCGCGGCCGAACGGCCAATCACCCAAGCAGAGGCAACTTCCATGGTAGGAAGACTGATGGTCACGCAAGGGGAGTGGGGGCACCAGCTGCTCGCCGCCGCGGAGAAGATTCTCGGCCGGCCGGCCGGAGTGGATGAGATCTCGCTCGATTGGGACGAAGATCCGACCCGCTCTTCCGACCGGTTGCGCGCCGCGATCGCGAGCGTAGACCACGGGGATGGCGTGCTGGTCTTGACCGATCTGTTCGGCGGCACGCCCGCGCGGATCGCCATGTCCCAGCTGACGCCGGATCGGGTCGAGGTTCTCGCGGGTTTGAACCTGCCGATGATCGTCCGGCTCGGCTGCCCGGGAACCGAATCCATGGCGCTCCCCGACCTCGCCCGCTGGTTGCAGGCCAAGGTGGTCGATAGCGTCCGCCTGGGCAGCGACTGCATCCGGAAACCGTGCTGCGCCGAAGGCGCCGAATCAAAACCTAATACCACCGACCGCGAGGGCCTGTGCACGGATGATTGAACGTGAGCTGGAGATCGTCAACCGCCTCGGTCTCCATGCCCGGGCCGCCGCCAAGCTGGTACAAACGACGAGTGGATTCAAAAGCAGGGTGACCTTGATTCGCGAGGGCGAGGAGATCGACGGCAAGAGCATCCTCGGCATCCTCCTCTTGGCCGCCGCTCAAGGGTCGCGGATGATCGTGCGAACCGAAGGGCCGGACGAGGTCGAAGCCCTGGATGCGATCGCGGAATTGATCGCCAACCGATTTGGTGAGGAGTCGTAGTGAACGACGGGAAAGACCAGATGCAGATGCTGGAAGTCCGGGGGATGGGGGTCTCGGCGGGGGTCGCCATCGGCCGCGCGCTCTCGATCTCGACCCGGGTGGGGGAGGTGTTCCGTCTCCCGATCGCCGAGGAAGACATCGACGCGGAGGTGGAGCGCTTCCAAGAGGCGGTCCGCCAGGCGCGGGTCGAGCTGGGCAAGACCCGTGCGCGGGCGAGCGAAAAGGTGGGCGACGAGCTGGCCGCGATCTTCGATGCCCACGTTCTGCTGCTCAACGACCCGGCGTTCCTCGGCCGGGTGGTGGACCGGATCCGCAGCCGCAACGTCAACGCCGAATGGGCGGTGTCGAAGATCGCCGAGGAGATCGACGAGCAGTTCGCGCACATCGACGACAGCTACCTGCGCGAGCGGAGCGAGGACGTCTCCGACGTCAGTCGGCATGTCCTTCGCGCCCTCCAGGGGATCTCGCACCACGAGCTCTCCGAGATCGAGGACGACCTGATCATCATCGCCGACGACCTGACCCCTTCCGACGCGGTCCGCCTGGGCCGGAAGCGGGTAGTCGGCTTCGCGATCGAATCCGGCGGCCGCACGTCGCACACGACGATCATCGCCCGCTCGCTGCACCTGCCGGCGGTGGTCGGCCTCGAGGGCTTGAGCGAGAGGATCACCGATGCGGCCCGCGTGATTCTCGACGGCGACGAGGGACTGCTGATCGTCCATCCGACCGCGGAGGTCCTCCTGGAGTACCGTCGGCGCCAAGGGGAGATCGAGAAGAAAGAGGCGTCGCTGCTCGAAACCCGGGAGCTGGCGACCGTCACCCGCGACGGCGTGCGGGTTCACCTGATGGCGAACATCGACCTGCCGGAAGAGGTGGACGAGGCGGTGCGCTTCGGCGCCGAAGGGGTCGGGCTCTACCGAAGCGAGTTCCTCTACATCGAGAAGAGCCCCGAGCAGCCGACCGAGGAAGAACATTATCGGCTCTACCGGCACATCGTCGAAACCGCCGCGCCCCACCCGGCGATCATCCGCACCTACGACCTCGGCGGCCGGAAGCTCGCCCGCGAGATGATGGACACCCGGGAGGAAAACCCGGTGCTCGGCCTGCGCGGCATCCGCCTGACGCTTGCCCGGCGCGAGGTTTTCAGGCCCCAACTGCGCGGTCTGTTCCGCGCCGCCCTCCACGGCGACCTCTGGATCATGTTGCCGATGGTCTCGACGCTCGAAGAGATCCGCGAGTTCCGCTCCTACACGGCCGAGGTGATGGCGGAGCTCGAACGGGACGGCGTGCCGTTCCGCCGCGACATCAAGCTCGGTTCGATGATCGAGGTTCCGGCCGCGGCGCTGATCGCCGATGCTCTGGCCACCGAGGTGGATTTCTTCTCGATCGGCACCAACGACCTGATCCAGTATTCGCTCGCTGTCGATCGCAACAACGAGCACGTGGCGCACCTGTATCAGCCGCTTCATCCGGCGATCTTGCGCATGCTACGCTTCGTGGTGGCGAGCGCCGAGAAAGCCGGAATCGAAGTGAGTCTGTGCGGCGAGATGGCCGCCGATGCCCGTTTCGCTTCGGTCCTCGTCGGCTTGGGGTTGCGTCGGCTGTCGGTGAGCCCGCGCCTGGTGCCAAAAATCAAAACCTGGATTCGCGAGCTGGATTCTCGCCACCTCGCCGAAGTGACCTCGCGGTGCCTCGATTTGCGCACCGCCCGCGAAGTCGATGAGGTGATCGATCGTTCGCTCGCCGACATCGCCGCCGCTGTCGCGCGGCATGCCTGATGCCCTCAAGGCGGAGACATCCTTCATGCAATCGTCCATCCGCCGCGTAGGAACCCTGGCGGTAGCCGCCGCCCTGTTCGGCGGAACCGCCTGCACCCCGGCGCTGCCGCCGCCGCAAACCCCGCCGAAGAAAGCGGATGCCGTTCCCGCCGCGGCGCCTGCTCCCGACTCCGCAACGAAATCCGCCGCGGACCCGGCCTCCTCGCCGCCGCCTCACGATGCGACGCTGATCGTGATCGATCCCGGAGATCCGGACGCCGGGGCCCGTCCGTCCCTGGTCGAAGCCTCAAAGCGGGAAAAAGAGCGGAAGGCTCAAGGAGGCAAGTCGGTCGTCGTGATCAACGACGAAACGCTGCCGAAACTGGCGAAGAAGGGCCAGCTCACCTTTGCCGACCTGTCGAAGACGAAGGCCGGAGAAAAGCCTTCCGCGGGAGACGGCGCCTCGATCGAACAGGAGCAATATTGGCGCGGGCGCGCTCGCGCGATCCGTCAACGATGGCGCGACGCCGTCGATGAGGGTACCGACCTCGAACGGCAGGCGGCGGACTTGAGGCGCAAGTTCTACGCCGAGGCCGACCCGTTCCGCCGCGACGGCGAGATCAAGCCGAATTGGGACCGCACCCTCGACCGGCTCCGGCTGGCGAAGGAACGGGCGGACGCGGCGAAGAAGGAAGTGGGGGATTTGCTCGAAGAGGGGCGGCGGGCGGGCGCGTTGCCCGGTTGGCTGCGCGAAGGCGCCGAGCTCGAACCCGAGCCACCGGCTCCACCGAAGACGACGGTCGAGGCGATCGAGCCGCCAATCTATCAACCAAAGGATGAAAAGTAATGAGTGAAGGATTGTCCCGCCGGGCCGTGGCTCCGATCGATCCGCAACGACCGGCTGCCAATGGCGTCACCGCTCCACGCCGGGTGTTCGTCGAAACCTGGGGCTGCCAGATGAACGAGCTCGACAGCCAGCGCATGGTCGGCCAGATGATGCAGCAGGGGGTCCTGCCGACGCTCCGGCCGGAGGAGGCGGACGTTATCCTGCTGAACTCGTGCAGCGTCCGCGAGAAGGCCGAGCAGAAAGTCTATTCGCGGCTCGGCGAGTATCGGCTGCTCAAGAAGGAGCGGCCGGGGCTGGTGATCGGGTTGTGTGGCTGCGTCGCCCAGCAGGAGGGAGAGAAGGCGCTCAAGCGGGTCTCGGACCTCGATTTCGTCATGGGTCCGGCGCGGGTGGCCGAGCTGGGCGCGCTGGTCGCCGCCTCCCGCGCCGGCCAGCGCACGGTCGCCACCGGTTTTCCCGCCGACCGGCCGTACGAGTTCGACGCCATCTCCCGCCAGGGTGAATACAAGGGAATGGTGACGATCATCGAAGGGTGCAACAAGAGCTGCACGTTCTGCATCGTGCCGAAGACCCGCGGGCCGGAGCGCAGTCGGACGATGACCGAAATCCTCGCCGAAGTGCGCCACCTGGTCGATTACGGCTTCCGCGAGATCGAGCTGCTCGGCCAGACCGTGAACCACTGGCGCGATCCCGAGACCGATCAGGACTTCGCCGACCTGTTGGATGCCGTGGCTCAGGAAGCCGGCGTCGAGCGGCTGCGCTTCGTCACCTCGTACCCGCGCGACTTCACCCCGGCGATGGTGGCGCAGATCGGCCGCCACGCGAACATCTGCCCCTACCTCCACCTGCCGGTCCAGTCGGGGAGCGACCGCCTGCTGCGGCGCATGGGGCGTGGCTACAGCCGGGCGGACTATCTGGATCTGGTCCGCCAGTTGCGCGACGCGCGCGCCGATCTCGCGCTTTCGACCGACATCATCGTCGGCTTCCCCGGCGAGACGGAGGAGGACTTCACGGAGACACTGGAGCTTCTGGAGCAGGTCCGCTTCGCGGTGGTGTTTGCGTTCTGTTATTCGGAGCGCCCGGGCACCGCGGCGCCGCGCCTCGACGGTAAGGTCGAACCCGCTCTCGCGAGCGAACGCCTGCAGCGGCTGTTCGCGGTGCAGGATCGCATCCAGCGCGAGCTGAACCAGCAGCTCATCGGCCGCCGCTTCGAGATCCTGGTGACCGGCTGGGGCAAGACGCCCGGCACCCAGAGCGGGCGCACCTCCTGCCATCGGATCGTGCATTTTCCGACCGCGAATCTGCCGGTCTCCCTCGGCCAGACGACATGGGTCGAGATCGAGACCGCGCATCCCCACAGTCTCACCGCGCGCCGCATCACCGACGCGGCGGCGTAATCACCTCTCCTGCAAATCCATAGTTGCTCGCTCGCGGCCAGGGCCTGGCCGCGGGCGGGCCTGCGTCTTGACCTGCTCCCTGTGGGCGCCCACAATGAGCTCATGAGCCAGGAAGAATCCTCGGGGCTTGATCTCGTTCCCATGGCCGTTACGGGTCTCATGCTCGATCCTTCCTCGAACGTGCCGATCGTAATTCTCCGCGATCTCGATCGCACCCTCTTCCTGCCGATCTGGATCGGCATCGCCGAGGCGCAGGCGATCGCACTACGGATGGAAGGCGTCGCGACGCCTCGTCCGTTGACCCACGACCTGCTCCTGCAGATGTGCCAACGCCTGGGCGGCTCGATCGAGAAGATCGTGATCAGCGATTTGCGCGAGGGAACGTTCTTCGCGGAGATTCATCTCGCACCGGAAGAAACGAAGAGAATTCTCGACGCCCGGCCGAGCGATGCGATCGCTTTGGCCTTACGGGCGGAGGCGCCAATCTACGTGCGCCGCGCGGTTTTGGACCAGGCGCAAGTCGTCGCGACGGCTCTGGATCCCGTCGATGATGCCGAGAGAATCCGACGCGTTCTCGAAGAGCTGAATCCGAACGATCCCGGCCGCTACACGATGTGACTTGTCTCCCAAACCCCTGATTTTCAATCGTTTAGAGGGATTGTCGGCGCGCCGACATCGGCAAGAGAGCGGGGGAGTGGAGCTTGACCCTCCCCAGGCCCTCCCATACACTGCGCCGCGATGATCCTCGCGATTACCAACCAGAAGGGTGGCGTCGGAAAGACGACCACCGCCATCAATCTCGCCGCGGCCTTGGCCTCCAAAGGTTTGCGCACCCTGCTCGTCGATCTCGACCCTCAAGCGAACAGCTCCATGTCCTTCCTGGACGTCCACGGCTTGGAGGGCACCATCTACGACGTCCTCACGGAAGACCACCGGGAGATCGAGAGCATCCTCCGTCCGGCGGACCGGATTCCGAACCTGATGATCGCCCCTTCGGCGATTTCCTTGGCGAAAATCGAAGCCAAACTGATCGGCGAAATCGACGGCCACTACCGGCTGAAGGACAAGCTGCAGAAGGTCCGGGACAGCTACGAATTCATGATCATCGACACACCGCCGACTCTTGGGATCATCACGGTGAACGCTCTCGTGGCCGCCACGCACGTGTTGGTGCCGATTCAGGCGAGCTACTTCGCGCTCGAAGGAACCGACGATCTTCTCGAAACGATCGACAAAATCAAGCAGCGCGCGAACCCTGAGCTGCAGATCCTCGGCGCGTTGATCACCCTCTATGACAAGCGGACGCTGCTCGCCAAGGACATCCACGAGCAAATCCAACGGGTGTTCGGCCTCAAGGTGTTCGAGACCGTGATCACCAAAAGCGTGAGGCTGGAGGAGAGCCCGGCGTACCGCGAATCGATCTTCACCTTCGCGCCAAAATCGACCGGGGCGTATGAGTACTACCGCCTGTCCGAGGAGGTTCTGAGCCGTGTCTGAGCCAGTGACCGATCGCAAGCGCGGTCTGCCCCTACGGGTCAAGATGCGCCACGACACGCATTTCGTGGAAGAACTCGCCGTCCGCCACGAGATTCCGGTGGGGAAGATGGCTCCGCTCTCCGCCATCGAAACCGACCCCCGCCAGCCGCGTTCGGTGATGGGCGATCTCGACGACCTAGCGGCCTCCATCCGCGACAAGGGTGTACTCGAACCGATCCTTGTCCGACCGAAGAAGGACGGACCTCTCGACCCGGCTGGCGGACCGATCTACCGGATCATCTCCGGCGAGCGACGCTACCGGGCGGCACAGCAGGCGGGCCTCTACGAGGTGCCGGTGATCGAGATGGACGTCTCGGAAGACGAGGCGCTGGAGATCGCGCTGATCGAAAATCTTCAGCGCAAAGACCTGACCCCGTTCGAAGAAGCCGAAGGCTACCGAGCGCTCGCCGAACGGCACGACTACACGCACGAAGAGATTTCCGAAGCCGTCGGGAAATCCCGCACGGTGGTCACCGAAAGCCTCTCGCTGCTGCAAATGCCGGCGAGCGTCCGCGACACCGTACAGGCGCTGGGCATTCAGTCGAAGTCCCTGCTGCTCGAAGTCTTGAAGGCGGGCGACGAAGGCGAGATGATCCAGATGCTCGAACAGGTCTCGCGCCAGGGTCTGAGCCGCGACGATCTTCGTCGCCGGCTGCGCAAAGAGAAGGGCCGGCCGTCGCGCCGCAAGCCGTACATCTTCAAGTTCCGAGCGCCGGACAAGACGTTCAGTCTGGCGCTGACGTTCCGCCAATCCGAAGTCGATCGCGGCGATCTGATTCGTGCCCTCGAACAGATCCTGGTCGATCTGCGGACCTCGCAAGCCAAATCGTAGATCGATCGAGTCGCCGAAGCAGAAGGAGCCGAGTCGAAGCGACTCGGCTCCTTTTTGTCTCGGCTCAAAGGCAGATTCCAGATCTCTCCACTAGCCCGATAAGATTGATTATGTGAACCCATCTGCGTCCGGAACTTCACGGCGCCCATTCGGCCGCCAGATCCTCGTCCTCTTCCAGGCGTAGCTTGGCGAGCGTCGCTCCCGCCGGCAGCGTTCCGTCCAGTTGCTCGGCGATCCACACCAGGAGGTTCTCGCTCGACGGGATCGCCCCCCCGTCGGCGAACTCCGGCAGCACCGAGTTCAGATGCTGGTGATCGAGGACAGCGACGACGCGGGTGCCCACGATTTGATCGAGCGCCCCGAGATCGACCACGAAGCCGGTCGCCGGATCGATCTCGCCGGTCACCGAGACGAACAGCCGGTAGTTGTGACCGTGCCCTGGCAGGTTGGCGCACTTGCCGAACCGGCGGCGGTTCTCTTCCTCGGTCCAGTCCGAACGGCGATACAGGTGGCTGGCGCTGAAACGGAATCGTCGTTCGAGGCGGATCGGCATCGCGGGTTCTCCTGGATTTGATGACGCTTGTGACGCCGGGTTGAGCCGAATCGGTCAAGAGCCGAATGGAATCCTGCGCTGCCCATATAATGCCGGGCGTGCGCCGACTCGACCGCTATGTCCTCAAAGAAATCCTCGGACCGCTCGTACTGGGATTTCTAGTCTACACGTTCATCCTCCTGCTCCGGTTCCTCTTCCAGTCGGCGGAAATGATCATCCGGCGCGGCCTGCCCTGGGCGACGGTCGGCGAGCTGCTGCTGGTGACGTTGCCGAACATCGTGGTCCTGACGATCCCGATGTCGCTGCTATTCGGCATTTTGATCGCCGTCGGCCGGCTAGCCTCGGACAGCGAGCTGACCGCGATCCGGGCCAGCGGCGTCGGCCTATCGCGCCTCTACCGGCCGATCTTGCTGCTCGCGGCGACGCTCACGGCGATCAACGTGGTGTTGATGATCTATGCCTTGCCCTGGGGCAACCACTCCCTGCAGCAGATCCGCCTCGAGATCCTGACTCGCAGCGTGTCGCAACAGGTGCAGCCGCGGATTTTCTCGGAAGACTGGCAGGGCAAAGTCCTCTACGTCTTCGAAGCCCCACCGAACGAGACCCGGTGGAAGGGGGTTTTCATCGCCGAGGCAAGCTCGGCGAGCGAAGAGAACCAGATCACCACGGCCGAATGGGGAGAGGTCCGAGTCGATCAGCAAGGCGAACGGGTCGTCCTGGAGCTGACCGACGCCACACGCCAGAAGGTCAACCTCGCCTCCCCCACCCGCTTCGAGGTCAGCCGCAACAAGCGACTGGAACTGATCCTGGAAGATCAGTTCATGACCAACCAGCGGGCGAAGTGGGCGATTTCGAAAGGCGTTCGGGAGCTGACGCTGAAAGAGCTGGCGCGGCTCGCCCGCGATCGCAGCGCCCCCGACGAGCAGCGCAACCTCGCCCGTGTCGAGACGAACAAGAAATTCTCGATCCCGGCCGCCTGCCTCGCCTTCGCCTTCATCGCCCTGCCCTTGGGGATCAACAACCGGCGCGGCGGCAAGGGCTCCTGTATCGCCATGTCGATCGCCGTCCTGGCGGTCTACTACATCCTTCTGTTCAATGGCGAGGAGGCGGCGCGCTACGGCAGGATCCCGGGCTGGGTGGCGATGTGGAGCCCGAACCTGATTCTCACGGCGGTCGGCATTTTTCTGCTGATCCGGCGCAACCGAGACAAGAGTCTGCTCTTCTCGCGGGTCGATCGATGGATTCGGCGCGATGTCTGGGGCGGCATTCTCCGGTTTCGCTCGCTGCGCAAACGGCCCGCCGCCACCTCTCCCCTGCTGCCCGATCCTCCCTTGCCGACGGCCGCCGCGGCGACGGCCAAGAGCGCCGAGGAGCGCGGAGTGGTCCTGCGCATCCCGCGCCTGCGCCTGCTCTTCCCCAATCTGATCGACCGCTACGTCGTGCGGCTGTTTCTGGTCGTCCTGTCGATCGTGACCGCCACCGGCATTTCCCTGTACGTGATCGCGGATCTGACCGAGCGAATCGACGAGATCCTGAAGAACAAGATCGCCAAGGACCTGGTCTTCTCCTACTACAAATACATGTCGCTCCAGATCTTCTACGACATCGCCCCGGTCGTGATCCTGGTGACGACGCTGATGACCTTCAGCCTGCTCTCCCGGACCAATGAGGTCACGGCGGCCAAGGCCCTGGGCGTGAGCCTCTACCGGCTGGCCCTGCCGGTGATCGTGAGCGCCCTGCTCGTCTCGTCGTTCTGCGCCTATCTGGAGGCCCAGGTCCTTCCCGCGTCGAACGAGAGGGTGGCGCAGATCCGGGACAAGATCAACGGCAAGGAGACCGTCCGAACCTATCGCCGGGCCGATCGCCAATGGCTGTTCGGACACGGCCGGTTCATCTACAACTATTCCTACTACGACCCGAGGAACCATTCCCTCCAGCGGCTGCACGTCTTCGACTTCGACGAGTCCCACAACATGGTGCGCCGGCTCTACGCCGAAAACGCGGTCTACGACGGAAACGGCAATTGGGTTTTCGAAAACGGCTGGGCGAGAACGCTCGATCACGGCAGCGTCACCAATTTCACCCGCTTCCGCGGCAAACGCACCGTCGCCTTCCCCGAGACGCCGGACTACTTCGACGCGGAGATCCGGCCCCCAGAACAGATGGCCTACGGCGAGCTGCGCTCCTACGTCGCCGAGCTCAAGGCGAGCGGCCAAGCCGTGCCCGAGCTCGAAGTGCAGCTCTACAACAAACTGGCGTTCCCGGTGATCTCGCTGATCATGTCCGTCGTGGCTCTGCCGTTCGCCTTTCGCATCGGCCGCCAAGGGACCCTCTACGGCATTGGCGTCTCGATCGTCCTGGGAATCATCTTCCTGGCGATCTTCGCCTTCTTCAAGACCCTGGGCGAAGCCGGAGCCATCCCGGCGGCCGCCGCGGTGTGGAGCCCGAGCGCTCTGTTCACGCTGCTGTCGAGCTATTTGTTTCTTGGGGTGCGGACGTAAAGCTAGTCAACCGCTTCGCCGACCGCCTTGGGGGAACGAATGGGCTGGCCCTACGGTAGCCCGGTGGAGCCGACGAGGTTCTACGGCCCGCCTCGTCCGGCTCGTCCCTCTTCGATCCGTTCCTATCCTACTCAGCTTCCTGCGGTAAAACCTCTCCCCCGCTTGCACCCTCAAACGCCAACTCGGGATTCGATCGCGAGCGCCGCAGGAAGGTGGAGACCTGACGGACGAGGGCGACTTCGGCTCGCTGTTGATCGGCGGCTTGCTTGAATAGGGCGATGGCGGCGATGGCTTCGCGGTGGATCGAGCGGGACACGAAGCTTGCGAGGATTTCTCCGGCGATCCGCTGGACTTCGGCTGAGCGCCCTTGGCGGGCGAGCAGCATGGCGAGATCGAGCGACACCAGCGCCGCGTCGAAGTCGAGGGAAAGCTCGCCGAAGGCGCGGCGGACTTCGAGGAACGCCACTTCGGCCTGCTCGGCGCGGCCGAGGCCGGCGGCGACCTGGCCTTCGAGCCAGCGCATTCTGAGCAGGTTCATCCGGTCGCCCGCCTGGAGGTAGAACGGCCGGGTGTGGAACAACAGGGCGAACGCTTCGCGGTAGCGCTCGCTTTCGGCCAGCGACCAGATCAGGTTGTGGCGGGCCGCCAGGAACATCCGCGGCTCTTCCTTCGGGTCGAGCAATTCGAGCGCCCGGCGCAGGAGGGAGATCGCGGAGGCGAGATCCCCCACCTCCAAGATGACGGTCGCCTTCTGGGCGTAGGCGCGGCCAAGGAGATGACGCTGCCCCAGGCACTGGTAGATCCCGATCACCCGGTCGTGCAGCTCCAGTGCCTCGGTCCACCGGCGCTGGTCGCGCCGCAGCGAAGCCTTGAGGTCGTAGAGCCGCGCCTCGTCGAAGATGCCGACGCCGCTCGACTCGGCCAGCAGCTCCTCGGCCGTCGCGAAGCAACGTTCGGCGCCGTCATGGTTGCCGAGGATTCGATGGGCGTTGGCCGACTGCGCCCAGGCCCGGCTTTCGAGCTGGGTCGGCGGATCGGCGCCCTGGGTTTCCTCGGGCAGCGCACGGGAAATCTCGATCGCCAGGTCGGCCAGCTCCAGCGCCCTTTCCGGGTCCTTGAAGCCCCGCTCCTGACTCGCCTCGATCAGCTGCTCGCACAGGGCACGGCTGCGAAACTTCGCGCTGTTGCGCAGCATCAATCTCTGGCGCTGGATCGGGTGCGGCTCCAGGGCGGCCAGAAGCTCGCGGGCCTGGGAGCGCTCGCGCGCCAGCAGCCGCTCGACCCGTTCGACGCGCTGAAACACGCGATCCAAAACTTCGTCGTAGCGGGCGTCGAGCGCGGGGTCGATCGGCAGGGTCACGGCCCCGGGCTGGGTATTCTTCCAGGCGGCCCCGGCGTCTTTTTGGCATTCCAGACAGCCGGTCAGGAGATGCCGGAGCACCCGGCGGCTCTCGGAGGCAGGAAGCTGAGCCAAAAGGAACCGCTCCAACACCTCGCGGCTCGGATGATCGGCATTCGTCGTCATATTTTTTCCCGACCCAGACCAGCGACCAACAGTTGGCGGGTGAGCATCGCGAGGCAGCGCGTCGTGATCTTGCTCATGCTCGATGCGCTGTAACCCAAACGGGCTGCGACCTCCGGAGGCTCATACCCAAGTCCATAGCGAAGACTCAAAAGAGCGCGACAACGGTTGGGCAACGTCTCGATCACGGCTTCCAGGTCCCGACGGACGTCGTCGTCTTCCTGCTCGGGAGACGAAGGGCGGGCAATCCACTCGAGGACCGTCGAATCCACCGAATCATAGAGTCTCCGCCGTTGATCGCGCCAATAGAGAAGGCACTTGTTCTTGACGGTTCCAATCAGCCATGCCTGGGGATCGCGAACCGACCCCATGCGGTAGAGCAACGCCAAAAGCGCTTGCTGAACGATGTCCTCCGTGTCATCCGGAGGAATTCGATAGCGGCAAAAAATGATCTTGAGTCGGGGGCGAGCGTCTTCGAGAAACGTCTCCAGGGACGTTTCGATGAAAATTTCGTCGAGGGCAATCATCGACAGTGCTCACCAAATCTCTGACTCCTGGGAAAGGTACACCTTTCCCCATCCAAAGTCCAGGCGGAAGTCCAGGACTTTGGCGGCGTACGGCAATCGAAGTGGCGGCAAGCCGTCGGCCGGCTAGCTGTCGCTCCTAGGCGCTGGTCTTCCGTTGCCATCAATGAGGATTCCGGCTTCCGAATTCGTCCCGTTACCGTCGATCAAAATTCCGGCTTCGTCCGAAATGTGGGAAGCAAGCCCGTTGCCATCGATCAGGATCCCGGCTTCGGAGAGTGGAGCGAGCGAGTCGAGCACCTGCTCCCAGAGCGCCGAGAGCCAGTTCGCTCCTCCGGCCACCGCCCGTGCCCCCGGGGAGTCCTGGGCGAATGACGACGAGGGGACGAGGACGGCGCCTGTGAGGATCAGCGAGAGCACACACACAGAGATGCGTCGAGACATGACCGGTTTCTCCTTGGAATTAGCGGACACGGGAGCGGCCCGCGTGATCTCTAAGACTTAGGTTACCGTTCGAGGCCTGGAGAGGGACAGAATGCGACGATCGAGCTCGTGGAAACGCCGAGGCGAGCGAAACTCACGGCTCGAAAGGAGGTTCCGCCGATGACGCGAACGGCTGCCCAAGCAACTGGGTAGCGAGTGCGGTGATACATCGCCGAGTGACCTTCCGGATACTCGAACGGCAGTATCCCGTCATTTCCGCCGCCTCGGTCGTGGTGCAGCCGAGCTGGTAGCGCAAGCGGAGCAGGGACCGGCAGCGCTCCGGAAGGTTCGCGATCAGGGCCTCCAGATCCACCCGGAGGTCGATGCCGTCCTGTGCGGGCGGTCCGGCGTCCGCGAGCAGCTTCAGCACGACCCCGTCCACCAGATCCCAGAGCCGGCTGCGACTTTTTCGCCAGTAGATGATGCACCGATTTGCAAGAGTTGCAAGGATCCAGGCTTCGGGATTCTGAACCGTCCCCCATTTCGTCACCAGGATCAGGTACGCTTCCTGCATCAGATCCTCGGCATCCTGCGGCGGAATCCGATAGCGGGAGAGAATTTTCCGCAGGCGCGGACGGACCTTCTCGACTAGATCCTCGAAAGTGGACTCAGGGCTTGCGTCGGGGTCGGAGACGGCCATTGCGCGCACAGGTACAGTGTGTAAACCAAAGTTACATTATCAGCTACCGGGCATTTTGTCCAGGTGGGGTTAACGCCCCGCGCCCTCACCGCGCCTGCTGAGGCTGGATGGAGCGGAGGGTACCGCGAGAGATCGGTCGGTGCGGCTTAGAGCGAATCCCGAAGGCGAACCCCGGGATCCTTTCGGCACTGCCGAAGATAGTCGGAGAGCTCGTGGACCAGCCCCAAGGTCACCCGCTCCATCTTCGCCGCCTTCTGGAAAACGATCAACGCCGCGAGGGCCTCGCGATGCACTTCGCGCGACTGGAAGCTCGGGAGCATCTCCGCGGCCAGACTGCGCATTTCTTCGGTCCGGCCCTGCCGGGCGTAGACCGCGGCGAGGTCGAACGCCAGCAACGCGGCGTCATAGCCCAGCCCTTGGTCTGCGAGCGCGGTACCGACCGAGCGTAACAACGTTTCGGCCTCGGAGAGCCGGCCGCGATTCTGCGCGATCTTGCCTTCCAGCCATTGAAGGCGGATCAGATTCATCCGATCGCCCATCTCTTCGTAGAGCGGGCGGGTCGCTTCGAGCAGGGCGACGGCCTCTTGCAGCCGCCCCCCTTCGATCAGGTAGACGATCAGGTTGTGGTGCGCCGCCACCATCAGGCGAGGATCGGACTTGGGATCGATGCCCCGCACCCCTTCGCGCAGGCAGTCGATCGCGTCGTCGGTCCGGCCGGAGGTGCCGAAGACGATGCCCTTCTTCACCAGCGCTTTGGCCACCAGCGGATCGTCGCCGTTGCGGCGTGCGATGGCGAGCGCCCGATCGAGCTCTTTGATCGCCTCGGGGAAACGGCGCCGGTCGCCGTGAAGGGACGCCTTGAGCAGCAGCAGGCGCGCCTTCTCCAGCGGATCGCCGGTCCCCTTGCGCAGCAAGCGCTCGGCCCGGACGAAGCTTTGATCCGAGGCGCGAAAATCGGAGCCGATGCGTTGGGCGTTGGCGAGGGTGGTCCAGGCGCGGGCACGCAGATCCGCGACACGGGTATCGCCGTAGGACTCGACCGACAACTGCTCCGACAGGCGGACCCCGAGGCGGGCGAAATCGAGCGCCCTGCCCGGCTCCTTGAACCCCAGCTCGTGGGAACGATCGAGCAACAGGCAGCAGAGCGGCCAGGTCCAAAAGCGCCGGCTGTTGGTCAGCAACAGGACCTGGCGATCGAACGGATGCTCTTCGAGCGCCAGGAGCAGGCTCGGAGCCATCTGCTGCTCGACGAGATGCTCTTGCTGGGCCAACAGGAAGGCTTCGCGGACCTTGGCGAACGCCGCGTCATAGTCCCGGGAAAGAGGAGCCGGATGCCCGACGCCGATTCCCGGCGGGGCTTGGGCGGCAAGAGCTTGGGCGCAGCGCGCGCAACCCTTGAGGAGATGCCGCACCACCTCGCGATTCTGCGAGCGGGTAAGCTGGGCGCGGCTGAAGGCGACCAGGCGTTCCGCCGTCGGGTGACGATCAATCATCTGTGGGCTCCCGATGAAAGCCGACCGCCACAAGCTGCCGGGTGAGCGCCGCAAGGCATCGATTGGTGACCTTCCGGATGCTCGAAAGCCGATAGCCCATCTGCTCGGCCACCTCGCTCGGCCCGTACCCCAGGCCGTAGCGAAGCTTGAGCAGCGAGCGGCAGCGGGCCGACAGGTTGCCCAGCACCCGATTCAGATCGAAGCTCAGCTCGGCTTTCTCCTGATCCGGCGCCACCGGGGTGGCCACCAGGTCCAAAATCGCGGTATCGACGGCGTCGCACAGGCTCGACCGGCGTTTGCGCCAATACATGATGCATTTCTTCTTGAGGGTACCGACCAGCCAGCTCTCGGGACTGCGGATCTGCTCCCATTTGTAGAGCAGCGTGAGCTGCGCGTCTTGGAGAATGTCTTCCGCGTCTTCCGGCGGGATCTCGAAGTGACGCAACACGCGCTCCAATCGCGGCCGCGACGCGAGCAGGAGTTGGTTCAGGCTGTCTTGGAGCTCAGGTTGTTGCAGGTAAGTCATACAGCTGCGACCCTCGGAATGACCTGACCGAAGGGTAACATCCTGCCGTGCCTCTGTCTAGGACGACGAGAGGGCAGTCTTGAGGCGATCGCGTTTCGCCGGGTGGTTCCTCGCTCCCTCCTCAAAGCTGCCGCGAAAGCTGTGCCGAGGCGGCCGGCCGCTTCATGTCGAGCACCCGCAGCTTTTTGCTCAATCCGACCCGGCTGATCTTCAGCTCCCGCGCGGCGGCCGAGACGTTCCAGCCGTTGGTCTCCAGCACGCGGGTGAGGAGGCTCCGCTCGATCTCGCGGGCGCGCTGGCGCAGGCTGGAGGTCCAACGCCCGGAGCGTGCTCCGCGCAGCAGGTCGGGTGAGAGCGCCGCCGCCCGGATCTCCTCCCCCGCCGGAGTCAATAGAAGGGCGCGCGCCAGCTCGTGGCGGAGCTCGCGCAGGTTTCCGCCCCAGGAGTGTTCGAGCAGCAGGTCGAGAGCCTCGGGGCTCATTCCGCGCACGCTCTTGCGATAGCGCGTGGCCAGCTCGACCAGCAGGCCCTCGATCAGGGTCGGCAGATCCTCCCGCCGATCGCGAAGCGCCGGCACCTCCACCTCGAAGCTGGACAGGCGATCGAGAAGGGCGCGCAGGAACGTGCCGCGCAGGACTTCGAGATTCAGATCCCGGCTGGTGGTCGCGATCACCCGCGGCCCCTCGCGCGAGGAGAGCAGACGCAGCAGCCGGCGCTGCGCCGTGCCGGAGAGGTCGCCCACCTCTTCGATCGCCAGAAGCGACGGCGAGGACTCCCGCCGCTCGTGGAGCAGGCGCGAGCAGAGGCGCTCATCGAAGGCTTCGGCGGCGATGGCGGTCCAGCCCGATTCGGCGCCGCACAGCTCGTAGAGCATGCGAGCGGCGAGGCTCTTGCCCGACCCGGTCTCGCCGTGGATCAGGATCGGATCGAGCCCGCGGCTCGCGAGGTCGAGATGGTCGATCAGCCGGCGGATCGCGCCGCTGGGGCCCAAGAATTCGGCAGGAACCGCGACGTCGCGCAGCGACGGCCGGAGAGGTCGGGAGGGTGCCCGGAGAGATTCTATCGAGGCAAGCATCATGGCGGACCCGCGAAGCAGAGCGCTGTCGCCCGGTGACACCAAGGCCCAGGGCACGGAACGGTTCCGCGGCCGCCGGAGAGACGGGGCACCGTACGAAGGTTCAATAATCTCTGGTGCGCCAGGGCCGGCGAACGTGACAGCGAAGACCGACCGCGGCCTCGTCGGTCGTCGGGTGTCCGCCGGGCGTCTTCGGCAGCAACCCGTCGCCGCGGGTCGGAGGAACCGCTGCCGGGTCAGGCGAAGGGTCAACTCGCCGCGACGTGCTCGTGTGCGTGGTAGCTGCTGCGCACCAGCGGTCCCGACTCGCAATGGCCGAATCCGAGCGAAAGCGCAAATTCGCGGTGCTCGGCGAACTCCTCGGGCCGCACCCAGCGATCGACGGGCAGGTGCTTGGTCGTCGGCTGCAGATATTGGCCGAGGGTGAGGACTTCGACCCCGGCGGAGCGGATGTCTCTAAGCGTCGCCTCGATCTCTTCCCGCGTCTCGCCCAGGCCGAGCATGATCCCGGTCTTGATCGTGCCGCGGTACCTCCCCGCGCCCTTCCGCTCCGCCGCCGCGGCGAGCAATCCCAGCGAGCGGTCGTAGCGGCTTCCCGGGCGCGCCTTGCGGTAAAGCCGAGGGACGGTCTCCATGTTGTGCGAGAACACCTGCGGCTTCGCCGCGAGCACCGTATCGAGCGCATCCGGCACGCCGCGAAAATCGGGGGTCAGCACCTCGACGGCGGCGTCGGGACTGCGGCGGTGGATCGCGGCGATCACCTCGGCGAAATGCCTCGCGCCGCCGTCCGGGAGGTCGTCGCGATCGACCGAGGTGATCACCGCGTGGCGCAGGCCCATCACGGCGACCGCTTCGGCGACGTGCTCGGGCTCTTCCCGGTCCACCCCGGCGGACGGACGGCCGGAGGTGACGGCGCAGAAACCGCAGCGCCGGGTGCAGACGTCGCCGAGAATCATGAAGGTGGCGGTTCCATGCTCCCCCCAGCACTCATAGATGTTGGGGCAGCGCGCCTCCTGGCAGACCGTGTGGAGGTTCAGCCGGTCCACCAACGCCTTGACCTTGTGGTACTGCGCGGGGGTCGCCAGGCGAATGCGCAGCCACTCGGGGCGTCCCTGCCGCCGCGCCGGGGGGGCTTCCGCCTCGCCCTCTCCCCTGGAACCGCCGATTTGCACTAAAATTTCGCTCATAGGCCCCTACTCTACCCCCATCATAAGACCTGAATGAGATCGATCCGCGGCGCCACCTTCTGTCTCTGCCTCCTGGCGGGTTGCTTCGCCGGTGCTCGTCCGGCCGCGGCCGGAGTGCTCTCGGCAGGCAACTGCCGCCTCGACGACCAGCCGGCGGCGACTCTCTTGTTCCCCTACTTTCGGGTCGATCTCGACAACCCGGCCGGCGCCACCACCCTGCTGTCGATCGGCAACTCGTTCTCCGCCGCGGCCCAAGCGCGGGTGGTGCTCTGGACCGATTGGGGCGTGCCGACGCTCGCGTTCGACGTCTACCTCACCGGCTTCGACGTACAAACCGTGAACGTGCGCGATCTGTTCCAGGGCCGCCTGCCGCACACCGGCGCCGAGGTGAGTCCCACGGGACCGTTCTCCCGCGACACGGACGTAGCGCAAGGTTGCGAAGATCCGACCGCGGGCACGCTGTCCCCCCTCGACGTGGACCTCCTGGGCGCGGCGCACACCGGCAAGCCGCTGCCGCTTTCCGATCCGCCGGTATGTGCGGCCGACGCGGGGGACGGCCTGGCCGTGGGCTACGTCACCGTGGACGTGGTCAATCGCTGCACGCCGCCCGCGGTCGGCACGCCGCGCAACACACCGGCCGATCCGCTTTATTTTTCGGCCGGCGGCCGGGGTCTCGCAAGCGACGCCAACGTGCTTTGGGGGGATTCGATCGAGCTCGATCCGGGCCGCGCCTTCGCCGCGAGCGAGAACGCGGTCCACGTCGTGGCCGATCCGACGTTCTTCCGGCCGGGCGATTACACCTTCTACGGCCGCTTCGTCGGGTTCGACACGCGCGACGATCGAGCGCCGCTGTCGGGCCTGTTCCAAGCGCGCATCCTCTCCGGCGGTCAGTTCAACGGCAGCTCGGAGCTGGTCGTCTGGCGCGATACGCGGGAGGCGGCGCCGGCCCCCCGGCCCTGCGGCACGGTCCCCCGCTGGCTGCCGCTCGGCGAAGCGCAGATCGCCTTCTTCGACGAAGAGGAAAATCCGCTCTCGATCGGAACCACCGACGCCTTTCCGCGCGCGGTGCAGAAGGTGGCGGTCGGAGGCGCGGAGCTGCCGACCGACGCCCCGTTCGGCTGGGCGATGCTCGACCTCTGGCACGCCAACCTCACCCACGCCCAAGCCTGGGTGGGGGTGCGAATGAGCGCCGGAGGCTACTGGGTCGGCCACCGCGCCGTCCGCGCCGACGACCTGTGCGAATTCGGGCCGTAGAGCGCATTTGAAAAAGGAGACGGCGAGAGGAGATCTCTCGGCGTAGGGTCCCTTCCCCCGGGGCGGGGGCGGGTTGGAGCCGGGGGAAGGACAGGATGGGGGCCGTTTCGAAGGGCAATCCCACGCCGAACCAACCCCCCTCCTATCCTCCCCCCGATTCCCCCATCCCCCTCACCGGGGGGAGGGACCCTTCGCTCGGCGAAAAGCGCGATCCGTCCCTTACATCCGAACGTCCAGCGCCACGTCGAGATTCGGGGCGCTGTGGGTGATCCAGCCGATCGACAGCAGATCGACGCCGGTCGCCGCGACATCCGCGGCGGTGTCGGGGGTGATCCCTCCCGAGGCTTCGGTGATCGCGCGCCCTTTCGCCCGTTGCACGGCCTCGCGCAGGAGGGCGAGCGGCATGTTGTCGAGCAGGACCGCCTCCACTCGGGCATCGAGCGCCTCGTCGAGCTGATCGAGCGTCTCGACCTCCACCTCGATCTTCACCAGATGGCCGATCGCGCGCCGGGCGCGCTCGACCGCCGGGCGGACCCCCCCGGCCAACGCCCGGTGGTTGTCTTTGATCAGAATCGCGTCGTCCAGCCCGAAGCGGTGATTGCTGCCCCCGCCCATTCGCACCGCGAATTTCTCCAGCGCGCGCAACCCCGGCGTGGTCTTCCGCGTGCAGGCGACCCGCGCGCCGTAGGGCGCCGCCAGTGCCACCACGTCGCGCGTCACCGTCGCGATGCCCGAAAGATGGCCGAGATAATTGAGCAGGGTCCGCTCCGCGGCGAGCACCGTGCGCCCCGAGCCCCGGACGATCGCCAGCGTCTCCCCCGCCGCCGCGTCACGGCCATCCCAGACCCCGCCGCCGAGGATTTCGATCTCGATCGCCGGGTCGAGCAGGCGAAACGCCGACAGCCCCACTTCGAGCCCCGCGATCCGGCCCGCCCGCCGGGCCACGACGAGGGCTTCAGCCGGCAGGCCGGGCGGCAACACCGCGTCGCTCGTCAGGTCCCCGGCGCGGCCGAGGTCTTCGAGCAGCGCCGCGCGCACGTGCGCTTCATAAAGGATCGGCAGCAGCGGCGCCGATGGGATTTCGGGGCCGGCGGACGTCTCCGTCGCGCTCATCGAGCGCCGCCCGCCGCCTGCAAAGTCGGTGTCGGGACCGGCGGCGCCTCCTCCAGCTCGACCTGGACCTGTCCGTCTTTTCCCAGCGTCGTCACCAGGTGGACCTGCCAGGCCGGATCGGGCTCGGGAACATCGGAGCGATAGTGCCCGCCTCGGCTCTCGCGCCGGGCGAGCGCCGCCGCGGTCACCAACCGGCCGGCGCAGAGCAGGTTCCGCGCTTCGCCGGAGAGCTCGGGCTCCTCCAAGGCGATCTCGTCGAGCCGGGCGAGCGCCGCGGTCAGGCCCGCTTCGTCGCGCATCAGCCCGACTTTGTCCCACATCAACGCGCGGATCTCGGCGACGATCTTGGCGCTACGATCTTCTTCGATCCCCGCGGGAATCTCCGCCGCTCCCGCCGCGGCCTCGATCTCCGGATGGCGCCGCGGCCGGGCGACGCGCGGCCGGCGCAGGTCGTCGGCCACCCGCGCGCCAAAGACCAGCGCTTCGAGCAGCGAGTTGCTGGCCAGCCGGTTCGCGCCGTGCGCCCCCGTCGCCGAGACCTCGCCGCAGGCCCAAAGGCCCGGCAGCGACGTGCGCCCGGAGGCGTCCACGTCGATTCCGCCCATGTGGTAGTGCGCCGCGGGCGAAACCGCGACCGGCTGATGGCGCGGATCGAGCCCCTGCCGGCGGCAGATCTCGAACACGGTCGGAAAGCGCTCGGGGAAGTTCTCCCCCACCGCTTTCGTCGCGTCCAGAAAGACCGTCCGCCCGGCGGCCAGGCGGCGCCAGATCGCCCGCGCCACCACGTCCCGCGGCGCAAGCTCCGCATCCGGATGCTCGCCCACCATGAAGCGCTCGCCGAGGTCGTCGATCAGAATCGCCCCCTCGCCGCGCAGCGCCTCGGTCAAGAGCGGCATCGGATCGGCCCCGGCGGCGAGCGCCGTCGGATGGAACTGCACGAACTCGACGTCCACCAGCCGGGCGCCCGCCCGGGCCGCCATCGCCAGACCGTCGGCGGTCGATTCGACCGGATTCGTGGTCCGCGCGTAGAGCCGGCCCAAGCCCCCGGTCGCGAGCACGATCGCTGGCGCGGCATGGAGAACCAAGCGGCCGTCCGGATGCTCCGCAACCACCCCGACGACCGCTCCGTCGATCGTCGCGAGGTCGATCGCGAAGGTCCGCTCGAACACCTCCACCTCGGGCGCCTGATCGACCGCGGCGGACAACGTCCGCACCATCTCGGCGCCCGTGGCGTCGCCATGGGCATGCAGAATCCGCCGCCGGCTGTGCGCCGCCTCCCGGCCGAGCGACAGTTGCCCACCCGAGTCGCGGTCGAACCGCGCGCCGAGCGCGAGCAGCGCTTCGACCCGGCGCGGGCCTTCGGAGGTGAGAATCGCCACCACGTCCGGATCGTTCAGTCCCGCGCCCGCCGCCATCGTGTCCGCGGCGTGGAGAGCCGGCGCGTCGTCCGAACCGAACGCGACCGCCACGCCCCCTTGCGCCCAGGCGCTCGAACCGCCCGCGCCGAAGCGCGACTTGGTGATCAGATCGACGTGAAGCGGCGAGCAGCCGAGCGCCGCGGTCAAACCCGCGATCCCGGTGCCGACCACCAGGACATCGGTCTCGCGGACCTCGATCTCCTTCTCGGCCTCTCTCATCGGGTCTCCCGGCGGCCGACCGCGAGCATCCGTTCGACCGCCAGGCGCGCGCGGGCGCCGATCTCCGGATCGACCTCGACCCGGGTGGTCATCGTTTCGAGCGACTTCAAGATCTTCGGCAGCGTGATCCTCTTCATGTGCGGACAGAGGTTGCACGGCCGGACGAACTCGACGTCGGGGTACTCGACCGAGACGTTGTCGGCCATTGAGCACTCGGTCACCAGGACCACGCGCTGCGGCTTCTCTTCGCCGACGTAGCGGATCATTCCGGCGGTCGAACCGACGAAATCGGATTCCGCCAGCACGTCCTGGGGGCATTCGGGGTGCGCGAGAATCTGGAGGCTCGCGCCGTACTGGCTGCGGAGATCCTTGAGCTGCGCGCCGGTGAACCGCTCATGCACCATGCAGTGGCCGCGCCAGAGGATGACTTCGACTTTGGTCTGGTTCGCGACGTGCTGGCCGAGATACTCGTCGGGCAGGAAGATCACCCGCGGGACGCCGAGCGATTCGACCACCGCGACCGCGTTCGCCGAGGTGCAGCAGATGTCGGTCTCGGCTTTGACCGCCGCCGAGGTATTCACATAGGTGACGACCGGCACGCCGGGATACTTCTGGCGCAGCAGGCGCACGTCCTCGGCCGTGATCGACTCGGCGAGCGAGCAGCCGGCGCGCATGTCGGGGATCAGCACGGTCTTTTCCGGCGACAGGATCTTCGCCGTCTCGGCCATGAAGTGAACGCCCGCCAGGACGATCACCTCGGCGTCGGTCTTCGCCCCTTCCTGGGCGAGCGACAGCGAGTCGCCGCAGAAGTCGGCGACCCCGAAGTAGATCTCGGGCGCCTGATAGTTGTGCGCCAGGATCACGGCGTTGCGCCGCTTCTTCCATTCCTGGATCGCCGCGATGTACGGCCCATGGACCGGCCATTCCAGCTCGGGAATGACGGAACGAGCCCGGCCAAGGATCTCGGAGGTCGCCGCGGCGACTTCCGGCGTGTAAGCGAGGATTTGCGGCGAAGCTTCGGGTACAGCAGTGCTCGGGCTGACCGAACCTGGATTCATCGAATCTCCATTATGCTCGTTCTGAGCATATCAACGACCCGAAAAAAACCGGCGGCGCCGGCCATGGATATCCTAGTCATGAGCATAAGCCGGCGTCAAGGGACGGTTGCACGGTTGTCGCGCGGTTGCCGTCCTCTTTTACCTGGCCAACTTCACAACTTCCCGCTGCGCTCACGAATTTCCTGGCCAGGCTGCGAATCTCTTGCCCGTGGAATGAAATTCGCTGGTGGACGCTGAAATCTCCTGGCCACAGTTCCACCAGGATATTTGGAGTCCAGCCAGGATATTTGGAGTGCGGCCAGGAAATCTGGAGTCCAGCCAGAAGATTTCAGAGCTCTTCCAGAGAAAGTCGAGCTGCGGCCAGCGATTCCAGAGGTCCGACCCGCCGATTTGGCGCCCCGCCAGCGGATTTTGAGGCGCGGCCAGAGATTCTTTTACTTGAGCCAGGATATTCCTGGCTCCGCCAGCAGATTTGGAGTGCGGCCAGGAAATCTGGAGTACAGCCAGCAGATCTGGAGTGCAGCCAGGAGATTTCAGAGTTGGCCGACCGGTCTGCGATCGAAGCCGCGAGCGCCCGCCGCAGCCCGTCCGCTCCTACCCCTCCCGCTCGACCGCGCTCTCGTGCCAACTGCGGAGGAGAATCATCTCCCCGACCCGGGAACGGATCTCCGCCTGCGGTGCCTTGAGGATCTGCAAAGGAAGGGCGATGTTCCCCTCAACCGTGGCCCAAGGCATCAACGTCGGCTCTTGGAACACGAACCCGATGTCGTGCGGTCCCGGAAGATGCCGCTCGATGGTTCAGGAAGTCGGACGCGCGAGCCCGCAATCAACCGCAGCGCCGTGCTCTTGCCGCACCCCGAAGGACTGAGAAGGCTCAACCACTCCCCCGGCCGGACGTCGAGATCCAACCCGGAAAGAGCAGTCACCCCGCCCGCGAACCGCTGCTCGACGCCACGCAGGCGGACGACAGGCTCGGGGTCAGTCAACAGCCCTCACCCCCGGCCCCTCTCCCCAAGGGAGAGGGGAGCAAAAACAAAGGCGTCTCGGCTGTTCTCCCCTCTCCCTTGGGGAGAGGGGCCGGGGGTGAGAGCTGCGAGGCCGGCACTTTTCCTTTAGGCAAGGGCGCCGCGGGTGAGGGCCGCTTCATCCCCACCCCCCGATTCACAAACCGCAGCGTATACGCCCGAGACAAATCCAAACCCGCCGGATACACCCCCGCCTTGATCATCCCCGCCGCGAACCGCTTCCACCGCGCGTCGGTCATCGCCCCGATGCCGAGCGTCTTCGCGGCGCCCGAATCGACCACGCCGTGCCGCTTCATCGCCTGGCGCCCATAGACGAGCAGGTCGTCGGTCATCTCCGGATTGTCTTTCTTGATCAGAGCATTCGCCGGCCCCGGATCGCCATACAGATAGCTGTACCACCCCTCGATGCTCGCATCCAC
>Ga0134122_10000616_pt1 | contig 24391 bp, 19 predicted proteins | sample KB302_FD_96461 | JGI IMG/M metagenome (GOLD analysis project Ga0134122, IMG submission 96461) | Terrestrial soil microbial communities without Nitrogen fertilizer from Kellogg Biological Station, Michigan, USA - KB3-0-2 | ecosystem: Environmental > Terrestrial > Soil > Unclassified ...
ACGTTGGCGGCCGGCGTCCCTGCCGCGGGCGGCCCCATGTCGGCGCTCACCAGGAGCTTCGGCCCGGGCAGGTACACGATCGCCATGTCACCGGCGTGATTGAGCCCCTCGACGTGATAGCTCATCACCGTCTGCGTGCCGTCCGAGATGGCGTGCCGCTCGGCGAACGTCTCGAGCCGCTGCGGGCCGGGACTCGTAGAAGTCCTTGTTGCTCTCCTGCGTGACGATGGTGGCGCCCTCGGCCGCGAACGCGCGGATGCCGCCCGAGTGATCCCAGTGATCATGGGTGTTCACGAGGTAGCGGATCGGCTTGTTGGGAATCACCCGCTTGGCCGCCGCGATCACCGCGTTCGAGCGTTCGTCGTCGAGCGGGCCGCGTCCGGTCGGTCCGGACGAAGTGCCGGTCGGTGACGCTCACGTTGGGATCCTGCAGCGCGGCCTTGACGAAGCCGTGCGGGCTGACCCAGAGCAGGAACTGACGGACCTCGGCGTCGGCCGCCTGCGGCTGCCCCTGCGCGTTCAACGTCCACGCGACGTTGCCGTTGGCGAAGTTCGTCGTGCGCGGTGCGCCGACGATGGGAAACCCGGTCCCGCCGCCGATGCGCGGGTTGTTCCCCTGCACGCGCACGTACTCTTCTTTCGCCGACTTGCTCCCGTAGTCGATGGTCTGCGTGTAGCTTTGCAGGTCCACGCGGTTCCAATCCTGGTCCGCCGTGAAGTTCTGCCCGACGATCCGCTCGCATCCGGTCGCAACGACCCGCCGCACCCTGCTCAGAGCTGCAGCTGCAGGCGCGTCTGGAAGAACTGCGTGGCGCCGATCACGCCGAAACGATTGAGCGAGCCGTAGCCGTAGGCGAGCTCCAGTCGCACGTTGTCGGAGAGGTGCCAGTTCGCCATCGGCGTGAAGCGCCAGAACTTTCCGCCGCGCAGCGCCGCGCTGTCCAGGTCGATGTACGAGAAGCGCGTCACCAGCTCCCATGCGCCGGGCCCGCCCTGGAACACCGGGCGCGCGGGCGACACCTGGTTGAAGAACCCTCCGCGCGTGTTGTAGACGCGCGTCTCGCCCGTCGCCAGCCACGACATGACGACGTCGCCGCCGTGGAAGAGCGGGTTGCCGCTCGCCGGCGCGTCGGCCTTCTGGAGGAAATACTCGGTGCCGAACAGCCACGGACCGGGGCGATAGTACGTCTCGACCGCGGCCATCCTGGTGTTGTCCACGGCGAAGCTGCCCGTATCGACGAAGTACGGCGCGGGAAACGCCTCGGGACGCGAGCGCAGCCGCAGCGTGCCGTCGTCCGGCTTTCCGTAGCGGAGATTGAGGCCGACGTGCAGCACCCGTCCGGTCTCCTCGGACTCCATCGGTACCCACGCGATTCGGCCCGCCACCTGGCGTGCGTAGCTCGAGAACGTCTGACCTTCGGACAACCTGTCGCCGTAGAACCCCAGGTTCCAGATGAGACGTTTCGCCGGCACGTAGCCGAGCCACTTGATGCCGTCGGCGAGGATGGGGATGGTCGCGTCGCTGATCGTGGCGCGCTCCATCGTCCAGCCCGCGTACCCGACCATGACCTTGTTGAGGGAGAACCCTTCCTTCGTGCGCCCGATGAAGATGTGCCCCCAGATTTCCGGCACGTCGATCATCACGCCGGTTTCACGGAACAGGAATGTCTCGGTCGGCGCGTCCCACATGATGCCGGTGCTCCAGGTCATGGGCCGCTTGAATTTCAACCTGCCCTTGAACACGAAGCGCGCATCACGAAGCTTGCGCGTGGGAAACAGCGCGAACTGTTCCTTCCCCTCGGCGTTCTGAGAGTAGGCGGCGTATTCGTAGAGGAGGCCGCCACCGAAGCGAAACGTGGCGCGCTTTCCCTCGAACTCGTTCCACTTCAGGAGCGTGGCTGGCGGCGCTCCGAGCTCTTCGTCGCCGGCTGCTGGCGGTGAATCGTCGAGCGTTGCGGGTCTGCCCCCTGGTGCCTGCTGACCACCTGCTGGCTGCTGGCCCCACACGACGTCGGACCAGCAGCACAGGACGATGGTCAGGAGGAGGGTTGTAAGGGCCCTTCGATCCACGGTCAGTACGCGTAGAACAGCTGCTGGACCTGCGCCGGCGTCCGTTTCGTCAGCAGCGCCAGCGTCAGGAGGATCCGCGCCTTCTGCGGGTTCAACTCGTCGGACGCGATGAAGCCGAGCTCGTCGTCGTTCAGCTCGACGTTCCGTCCCACCGAGCCTGTCGCCACGCGCGAGCTCCGCACGACGACGACGCCCTTCTTGACGGCGTTGGCGGCGGCGGTGACGGATGCCTTGTTGATGTTCCCGTTGCCGACGCCCGCGATGACGATCCCCTGCGCGCCATTGGTCGCGGCGCACTCGATCAGGTCCGGCGACATGTCAGCGGAGGCGTAGATGATGTCCACGCGCGGGAGCGTCGTGACGCCGGTGATATCGAACTCGGACTGCGTGGTGTGCTTCCATTCCGGGCTCGTGAAGTAGTCGTTCTTGCCGTAGTTCGCGGTGCCGACGAGGCCGCGCAGCGGCGACATGAACGTCTGCACCGACGTGGTGCTCGTCTTCGTCAGCGAATGGGCGCCCTGGATCCAGTCGTTCATCACGACCAGCACGCCGCGGCCGGCTGCCTTCGGGTCGGCCGCGACCCCCACCGCGTTGTACAAGTTCAGCGGCCCGTCCGCGCTGACGGCCGTCGAGGGGCGCATCGAGCCGACCATGACCACCGGCTTGTCGGTCTTCACGGTCAGGTTCAGGAAGAAGGCGGTGTCCTCCATCGTGTCGGTGCCGTGCGTAATCACGATGCCGTCCACGGCGGGCGACTTCGCCAATTCGTTGATGCGCCTGGCGAGCTTGAGCATGATGTCGAACGTCATGTCCTGCGAGCCGACGTTCGAGATCTGCTCGCCCTTGATGGTGGCCAGGTCGGTGATGCCCGGGACGCCCGCAATCATCGCGTCGATGTTCACCGCGCCCGAGGTATAGCCCGCCTGGGTGCCGGTCGCCGCCGCGCCGGCGATCGTGCCGCCCGTCGCCAGGACGACCACGTTCGCCTTGTTCTTGCCCGCCGCCGACGCGAGCTGCGCGCTCGCGAGCACGGCGACCATCCCCACTACCATCCGATTTCGTGCACACACGTTCATCGTCGTCCCTTTCGTTGCGACAGCTTCACAGCCGGCTAGTTGCGCGTTTGTTTCTTCTGGCGGTACGCGTTGGCGTCGAGGTTCGTCAGCTTTGCGGGGTCGAGCAGGTCGGCAATCTGCGCCTCGGTGAGGAGCTTGCGCTCGCGGATGATCTCGATGATCCCCTTGCCGCTCTTGTAGGCTTCGTTGGCCAGCTCGGTCGCCTTTTCGTAGCCGAGCACCGGGTTGAGCGCGGTAACGATGCCCACCGTGGTGTCCATGTAGCGCTGCAGCACCTTGTCGTTGACGGTGATGCCGTCGATGCACTTGGTCCGGAACGCGTTCGAGGCCGTGTAGAGCAGGTGCTGTGATTCCATCAACGAGATGCCCTCGACCGGCTCGTAGGCGTTGAGCTGCAGCTGGCCGGAGTGGGCGGCGAGCGTGACGGTGTAGTCGTTGCCCATCACGCGATAGGCGACGAGGTTCACCATCTCGGGAATGACGGGGTTCACCTTGCCCGGCATGATGGACGACCCTGGCTGCAGCGCCGGCAGGTTGATTTCGGCTAGGCCCGCTCTCGGCCCGGACGTCAGCAGGATCAGGTCGCTCGCCAGCTTCGAGAGCTTGACGGCCACGCTCTTCAGCGCGGAGGAGTAGACGACGAACCCCTGCTGATCCCAGGTCGCCGCGAGCAGGTCGGTGGCCGGAACGATCGGCTTACCCGTCAGCTTCGCGAGCTGATCGGCGGTTTTCTGCGCGTATCCCCTGGGCGCGTTGATGCCGGTCCCGATGGCGGTGGCGCCCATGTTGACGGCGTAGAGGTACTTCTCGGCCTCGCGCAGCAGCGCGATCTCGCCGTCGAGCGACGCCGCGAAGGCGTGGAATTCCTGCCCCACGGTCATCGGCACGGCGTCCTGCAGCTCCGTGCGGCCCATCTTGAGCGTGTTGATGTACTGATCGCCCTTCGCGCGGAAGGAGGCCGACAGGTTCTGTAGTTCGGCCACCAGCTTGTCGTTGCGCAGGAGCAGCGCGACCTTGATCGCGGTCGGGTAGCTGTCGTTGGTCGACTGCGACATGTTCAGGTCATCGTGCGGCTCGATGATCGAGTACTCGCCCTTCTGGTGGCCGCTCAGCTCGAGCGCGATGTTGGCCAGCACCTCGTTCGCGTTCATGTTGGTGGAGGTGCCGGCGCCGCCCTGATACCAGTCAACCTTGAACTGATCGTGGTACTTGCCGTCGAGCACCGCCCTGGCTGCCTTCTCGATGGCGGGCAGCTTCCGCTTGTCCAGGGCGCCGACGTCGGCGTTGGCGCGCGCGGCCGCGAGCTTCACGATCGCCCACGCTTCGACGAAGCCGGGATAGTGATCGATCGAGATGCCCGAAATCTGGAAGTTCTCCAGCGCGCGCGCGGTCTGCACGCCGTAGTACGCGTTCGCCGGAACCTGTTTGTCGCCGAGCAGATCGTGCTCGGTTCGCGTCTCGCTACCCGACGTGGCAACGGGGCGCGGTTCGACGGGGATACGCTGCGCGGCCGCGGCCAGGGGTTCCGGCTGCGGCGTGCTCCGCCACGAGCACGCGGCGGACAGCGCGAGGACACACACGAGACAGATATGGTTGGACAGGTGTTTCACGATCGAGGGGTCGAGCACCGTGGATGCCACCTGGCCGCCCCGTCGCTATTGCAGCGTGTAGAAGGAGGATTCGCGGATCGCGGCGCGCCGCCAGGCCGCCCTCGCTGACGAACTGCTGGACGACCGACAGCATATGGTGGGCGCCCGGATGACGGTTTTGCCTTTATACTCTCGTCACTTTCCTGCCCTCAATCGACCTCGGGAGGGCACGGCGGTGGTCGAAGATTGCCGGAGGACCGATCATGCGGATTTTCCTCTTGTGGCTTCTCGCATCTGTATCACTGGTCGCGCAACAACCGGCGGGCCGTGGTGCCGGTCCCGCGCCGGTCTACAAGAACCTGAAGCTGCTGTCGGCCACGTCCGACATCCCGTTCATCATGCTCAGCTTCAATGAGGCGCTGGGCGTGCAGTGCACGTACTGCCATGTCCAGGGGGACCTCGCTGCGGACGGCAACGCCAAGAAGGACATGGCGCGGAAGATGATCGCCATGGGGCGCGTGATCGATACGAGCTTTCCGAGCGGCAACGGGGTGTTCCCGGACGGGTATCACGAAGTGGATTGCCTCACGTGCCATCGCGGCAGCGTGAAACCGGAGACCGTGGCGCCGAAGAAGTACTACAACCGCGCCAACGCGCTCGGTGACGGGCCATTCCCTGCGCGGCCTGCCGTCAGCCTGAAAGTGCTGCCACCGAACACCCCCGTGCACGGTCCTGATTCCCTCATGGGTGAATTCCGCGACGCGCTGAGCGTGGACTGCGCGTATTGCCACGGCGGTGACAAGCCCCAGGAGATCGATGTCAATCCGCGCAAGGACATCGCGCGCAAGATGATCATGCTGGTCCGGCAGATCAACGCGAACTTCCCGGGCACGGGCGTGTTCCCCGTGGGAACGCAGGTCGTGACCTGCTATACCTGCCACCGTGGCGACACACACCCGGTGAGCTGGTCGAACAAGCGGTACGACCTGCCGGCGGCCAGACCCTGAGCCCGTGACGTGAACAAGCCCACTGCGTCTGCGGCCGCCCTCTGTGTGCTCGGCCTTCTGGCGTCGGCCGACGTCACCATCGGCCAGGCGCCTGCCGCGCCCGTAGGCGTTGGCGTCGCCGCCGACATTCCCGGCGTGATCAAGGCGGGCGCAGCGATCGAACGGATTGTCACGGGGCTCGACGGCCTGGACGATCCGATCGGCCTGATGGACGGAACGCTGGTGTTCTCCGAGCCGGGTGCCCGCCGCATCCACAGGCTGGACCCGAGGACCAACCAGGTCTCGGTCCTCGTCGCCGAATCCAACGAATCACACGGCATCACGCAGGACAAGGCCGGCCGCCTGATTTCTGCCCAGGCCTGGGACGGTTCGACGCGAATCGCCGTCGTGTACCCGCCAGGCGGCGACGTGCTCGCGGCCAATTTCGAAGGCAGGCCCTTCAGTCGTCCCAACGACGCCATCGTCGCCGGCAACGGCGGCGTCTATTTCACCGATCCCGGCCTCACGGTGCAGCAGGCCGACGAGCTCGTGAAGCGGAATGGCGGCAAGCCGCTCGCGCCGCGGCTGCCACCGGCGGTCTACTACATCCGGCCGGGTGGACCGCCGGTCAGGATCGAGAACCGGATGATTCGCCCCAACGGCATCCAGCTCAGTCGTGACGAGAAGACGTTGTACGTCAGCGACTCGAACGGCGCCGACGTGATCGCGTGGGACATCCAGCCGGATGGCCTCGTGCGCAACCGGCGCGCCTTCGGCACGTTGACGGGCCGGAGCCTCCGCGACAACGGTCTCGGCGGGGTCAAGACATTCGCGGACGGCATGACGATCGACAACGACGGACGACTTTACGTCGCCACTGGTGGAGGCGTGGAGGTGTTGAGCCCGCAAGGGCGGCATCTCGGCACGATCCCGGTGAAGTGTCCGCCCGCAGACTGCCAGAACATCGCCTTCAGCGGGCCGGAAAAGAGAACGCTCTACATCGCCGGCGCCGGTTCCCTGTACAGGGTCGCCATGGTGGCGCAGGGGTTTACGGGCCGCGCGAAGTAGATCGTCACCTCGACGCTGTTCCCCTTCCACGCCTTCGCGCTGACGGCTCGCACCCGGTCGGCCAGCCCAGCCGTCGTCGGGCCGTATCGCCAATCACCCACACCCACTGCCGAGCTCATTCGCCCCCGCAATCCGTCCATCCGCCGTTGTCGTTTTATGAGGTGATGCGCCGGCCAGGAGCCTATGAGCAGTGAGCACGCAACAGAACGAATTCTCAGCGATGCGGACGCAGCGGCGGACGCGATGAGGGACGAGTCCCCCGACGTGGACGCGTACGACAACACGATCGACACACCCGCGGCGGCCAATCCCGATGCTGCTGTGGACGGAATCATTCTCTATTGGTCGCTACGCGGCGAGGTTGCGTGCGCGACGCACGTGCCGGAACAAGGTTCTGAGCGGTGGTCGGAAGAGCGCTGGGCCGCGATCCCGCCCGACATGCGCAGCCGGCACGGACTCCGCTACCAATGCCAGTACTGCGCCGACACGAAGAGCCCAATCCTCCACCGGACGCTCGACGACACATAACCATTTCATCGAGGGCGCATGGCGGCTGAGTCAGCTCTGCCGGGAGGAAGGCGGCAGCCAGAACGCGGTGATATCCTCCGGGCGTGGAAGCGGCGCCTCATTCTGTGCAGGATCCCGAACGTTCTCCCGGGACACTCGGCGAGGTGCTGTATGCGAACGCGTCCAGGGCTCTCGTATCAGAAGCGGACTGGGTCGTTCTCGTCCAGTCCGTCGCCGCTGGCGATCAGGGCGCGCTGCTGGCGCTGTATGAACGAGCGCATCGCCTCGTCTTCACGCTGAGCATGCGGATCACTGCCAACCGCGCCATCGCCGAAGAAGTCACGCTCGACGTCTTCCACGACGTCTGGCGTCGCGCGTCCTGCTACCAGGAAGCGGGCGGCACCGTGCTTGGCTGGATCATGAACCAGGCGCACTCGCGCGCCATCGACCGGCTGCGATTCGAGCAGCGGAAGAAGCGCGTCCCTCCGGACACCGGCGAGCCGTTGCCGGCGACGGACATGGTCAATCCGGAGGATCTCGCTGCGTTTCAGCAGCAACGCCAGGCGCTTCGTACTGCGCTGGAGATCCTCACGCACGACGAGCGGCAGGCGATCGAGGCGGCGTTCTTCTCCGAATTGACGTATGCCGAGGTCGCCGAGCAGCTGCACCAGCCCCTCGGCACGATCAAGACGCGCATCCGCGCGGGATTGCACAAGCTCCGCGAAGCGCTGTCCGAGGGAGGCTACGGGCTATGAACTCGCTCCCCGACGGCAACCTGTGCAACCAGTCGGCGCAATTGTCCGCCTACGTCATGCAGGCGCTTCCTGCAGACGAAGCGGCGGCGATGGAAGCGCACCTTGCGTCGTGCTCCCAGTGCCAGCAGGAACTGGAGACATTGCGAACGGTCGCCGACACGTTCGTGGCCTGGCCGACTGACGTCCTGCGCCCGCCGACGTCGCTGCGGGAGCGCCTCGCGCGCCGCATCGCAGACGAGGCAGGCGCGAACCGCGTGCTGCCTCCCTCGCCATCTCAGTGGGACGAACCGGCGTGGGAGGAAGTGGCACCCGGCATCTTCTGCAAGCTGCTGGCGACCGACACGAAGGAACACCGCGTCAGCATGCTGGTGCGACTGCTGCCGAACGTCGACTATCCTCCTCACACCCATGCCGGGCTGGAGGAGTTGTTCCTGCTCGACGGCGAACTGTGGATCGACGACCGGAAGCTCTACCCCGGAGATTACAACCGGGCCGAGGCTGGCTCGGGCGACAAGCGGGTATGGAGCGAGACCGGCTGCACGTGCGTGCTCATCACCAGCACTCGAGACATTCTTAAACCCTGAGCACGACGGCTGGCGTCGCCTGTACGCGGCAGACGCCAGCCTCCTGTTTAGATCATCGCCGGCGCGGGCTGCTCACGGATGCTGCAGCCAGAGCGAATAGCTGCCGCTGCCGCTGAACGAATAGACCCGCCACCGGTAATAGCCCGACGTCCCGCTGTAGGCGATCTGCTCCTGCGACGTGGAGCTTTCCGACCTCGCGACGATGACCCACGTGAAGCCGTTCCACTTGTACAGATAGAGATCGAAGTCGGCGTTCGACGGGCCCTGCAACCAGCCGCGATGCACCCCGGACCCGCTGCTGAAGTACCAGCTGCCGTTCGGGTGGTAGTCGGAGTCGGCGGTGCCGGAGAGCGCCCCGCTGAACGCGTCGCAACCGGTGCACGGCGCGCCTCCCGCCGTGACGGTGACCGACTGCGCCTCGGTATCGCTCTGGTTCGCGGTATCGGTCACTGTCAGCCGGACGGTGAAGGTGCCGCTGCTGCCGTAGGTGTAATCGACGATCGCACCAGACAAGCCGGGCTTGCCATCTCCGAAGTCCCACGCGTAGCGGGTAATGCCGTGGTCGTCCGTGGACGCGCTGCCGTCGAATCTGCACGTCGCCGCTGCGCACGAGGCGCTGAAGGTGGCGTTCGGCGGTGTGTCGGTCGGGGTGACGCCGAAAATCGAGTAGAGCAGGCGGTTCGGCGAGCCGGTGCCGATGCTCGAGAGCTTGTTGACACTCGCATTGTTGACGACCGCCGCGTGCACCGTGCTCGGTGTCGCCCCGGGTTCGTTCGACAGGTAGAGGGCCGCAACGCCGGCTACGTGCGGCGTCGCCATCGACGTGCCGCTGATCGTGTTCGTCGCGGTGTCGCTGGTGTTCCACGAGGACGTGATGCTGGACCCGGGCGCAAACAGGTCGACGCAGGTCCCGAAATTCGAGAACGACGACCGCACGTCGCCGCTCGTCGAGCTGCCGACGGTGAGCGCCTGGGAAACGCGGGCTGGCGACGCACTGCAGGCGTCGGCGTTGCTGTTGCCGGCGGCGATCGCATAGGTCACACCCGCCGCCACCGAGCGGCGCACCGCATCGTCGAGCGCGGTCGAGGCGCCGCCGCCAAGGCTCATGTTGGCGACCGCGGGCAGAAGGCGATTGGCCGTCACCCAGTCGATGCCGGCAATGACGCCGGATGTCGTGCCCGAGCCGCTGCAGTCGAGCACACGCACCGCGTGCAGCAGCACAGACTTGGCGACGCCGTAGGTGGTGCCGCCGATCGTTCCGGAGACGTGCGTGCCGTGCCCGTTGCAGTCGTTGGTGCCATTCCCGTCGTTGACCGCGGTGAAGCCGTTCGACATGCGGCCAGCGAACTCGGTGTGCGTGGCCCGGATCCCCGTGTCGATCACGTAGACGTTCACGGTCGCGAAGCCCGCCTGGTAGGTGTAGGTGCCGGTCAGGGGGAGGTCACGCTGATCGATTCGATCGAGGCCCCAGGTCGCGCCAGACTCGGTCGCGACAATGAAACGTTCGCTGTCCTGTTCGATGTAGCGTACGCGCGGGTTGCGTGTTAGCGCCGCGGCGGCGGTCGCGGACATGGACGCGGCAAAGCCGTGGATCGTGTTCTCGAACACGTGCGTCACACGCGCGCCGGACTGACGAGCGAGATCGGCGACCACCGGCCGTACGTTCGCACGCGGCGTCTGGTCATCGTTGAGCACGACGATGTACTGCCCGGGAATGGCGCGTTCGGGGGTTTGCACCTCCTGCGCCGCAGCCGCATTTACGAAAGATAGCCATATCAGCGCCGCGCTGCCGATCCACCTCTTCGGAACCATGGGACTCACTCCTTCGCGCTTCTCGGGGGCGGGCGGCAACGATCTTCGGGCGTGCGATGACGCATGTCGAGGACGTTCCAACGCATGGGTCGCCACGCAGCCGGCGACGCGCGGTAGCAGCTTGCGCTAGGAGCGCCTGGTGTTCCACAGATGGCGCTTGTGGACGTTGCACACAAATCGAAGGTCAGCCGAGGACCTGCCGCGCTCGATCTGCAGCGGTATGCATCTGTGCGAAGAGGGCACGGCGAGTCGATCTCTCGCGCGGAGACGGAGAGGCGGACCTTCGGGTGCGGCTATTCGGCTCTCAACGCAACCACCGGATCGACTCGAGCGGCGCGCCGGGCTGGGAACCACACGCCTATCAAGGCGACGGCGCTCAACAGGAGGGGCACGGCGACAAAGACCACCGGATCGTGCGCCGTGACGCCATACAGAAAGCTGGCGATGATCCGCGTGAGGCCGAACGCGGACGCCAATCCGATCGCGACGCCTGCCAAGGCGACGATCATGCCTTGCCGCACGACCATGTTCCGGACGTGTGGCGAGTCCGCGCCGAGCGCCACGCGGATGCCGATTTCACGGGTTCGCTGCTGCACCGAGTACGACATCAGCCCGTAGATCCCGATCGCCGCCAGCAGCAACGCGGCGCCAGCGAAGATCGTGAGCAGCAACATGTTGAAATCGGAGCGGGCCGTGGACCGGGCGACGATGTCGTCCATGGTGCGGGGACGCGCGACGGGAAGTCCGCCACTGGCCTGCCGCAGTTCTGCTTGAATGGCACTGCTCAGTGCAGCCGACTCGGCGCGGGTGCGAACGATCCAGGTCAGCGGCGCGATGCCCACCAGGTTGACGTTATGGACATCGGGCACCTGCGCCCACGGAATGTACATGGCGGGCCGCGGCTCTCGATTGAGGCCGCCGTCGCGCACGTCGCCGACGACCCCGACGATCTGTCGCGTGAAGTCTCCGAGCTCCGGGAGACCCTTCGCAATCGTGATGCGATCGGTCAGCGGGTCGCCCGTCGGCCAGTACTGCCGCGCCATCGCCTGGTTGATGATCGCCACCTTGGGCGCCGCGCCAGTGTCCTGATCGGTGAAGGCGCGGCCTCGCACGACGGGAATCTTGAAGGCGCTGAAGTAGGCCGACGAGATCAGGTTGAATCCGCCTCCGCCATGAAACGGTCCGTTGGCCAGCGGGCGGCCCTCGATCACGAATGGGAGACCGAGTCCGCCCTGCAACGGGACGCAGCAGGTGGCGCCGGCGGCCTCGACGCCGGGGAGCGTCTTGAGCCGATCCTCGCCGTTGCGAATGACCTCGGCGACCGCCGCGGTTTTCTGAAAGCGCGCGCCCGTCAGCGACATGCTCATCGTCACGACCTGGCGCGCGTCGAAGCCGGGTTTGACCGCTCGCAGCGCGACGAACGTGCGAATGAACAGGGCGGCGCCCACCAGCAGCACGAGCGCGAGGCCCATCTCGCTGATCACCAGCAGCGCGCGCGTCTTGTTGTGACGGATGCTGCCCCCGGTCTGTCCGCCGCTCTCCTTCAACGTCGTGCTGAGATCGGCGCGCGATGCCCGCAGCGCGGGGAGCAGGCCGAAGATCAGCCCGGTCATCAACGAAACCGTTGCTGTAAAGGCGAGCACCCGCCAGTCGACGCTGACTCCCGAGCCGTTGACACCGATGCGCGGGATGTTGCCGGGGTTGACGGCCAGCAGCGCGCGAATACCAGCCACGCCGATCGCGAGGCCGAAGGCGCCGCCGATCATCGCCAGCGTGACGCTTTCCGTGAGCAGCTGGCGAATGATGCGGCCGCGTCCGGCGCCGATCGCCGCCCGGATGGCGATCTCGCGCTTGCGGGCGGTGGCGTGCACCATCAGGAGGTTCGCCACGTTCGCGCAGGCAATCAGCAGGACGAAGATGACCGCGCCCATGAGGACCAGCAGCGACGAGCGCACGTTGCCGACGACAACGTCTTCGAGGGTCCAGCTGCTGAACCCTGCCTCCGGCGGCAGCGCGTCGGGATATTTCTGACGAAAGTCTTTCGCCGCTGTCTGCAGCTGTTCGTTCGCGCTCGCGGCGGTCACGCCTGGCTTGAGGCGCCCGGCGGCCATGAAGAAATGGCCCTGCATGGCGCTGTTGGGATCGATCTGAAACGGCAGCCAGACGTCCGGCTGACCAGCGCCCTGGATCGCCTCCGTGTCGAACGAGCCGAGAATACCGAGGACGAGGTACGACTCGCCGTTCAGTGACAGGGTCCGCCCGACCACGGTCGCATCACCGGCGAAACGCCGCTTCCAGTAGCCTTCGCTCAGGACGACGACGTGGCCGCCGTTCGGCCGGTCCTCGTCCACGGTAAACGTGCGGCCGGCGATCACGGGCGCACCGAACAGCCGGAAGAAATCCGCGCTCACTTGTCCCGCCGCGATCTGTTCGGGGTCGTTCGTGCCCGTGAGATTGACGCTCTGGAATCGATAGGCGGCGACGTCCTGAAATGCGCCCGTCTGCTGCCGCCAGACGTTGAACTTCGTCGGCGACGCTCCGGGTCCTGACCCCTGCGGCGAGGTATTCACGAAGACCAGCAGACGGTCCGGGTCCGGGTACGGCAGCGGCTTCAACAAAACGGTGTTGATCACCGAGAAGATCGCCGTGTTCACTCCGATCCCGAGTGCGAGCGCACCAATCACGGCCACGGCGAACGCGGGATTTCGCCACAGCATGCGCACGGAATACCGGAAGTCCTGGACGAGACTACCCATCGCGTCGGCTCGCGCGCAGTCTATGCCTCAGTGCGCCTGTCTACAACCCGAAGTTGAAAGGATGGATGCGAAGTTGGTGTATAACGAGCGCCGGATTCGAGGAGGGAAGCAGATGAAGCGGTTCGCTCTGTTCGCAGCGGCACTTGGCGTCCTCGTCGCGGGTATCGTGTGGCAGCCCGGCTTGGCCCAGGGGCAGGCGGGGACGAGCAGCGTTCTCAGGCTGAGCCTCGTCGGGATTGCGGTCAGCGATTACCCGAAGTCGCAGGCGTTCTACGAGCGCGTGATGGGATTTCCGGTCGCCTTCAAGTTCTCGAGCGCGGACGGCACGCGGACCAACACCTTCTTTCAGATGAGCCGCGATTCGTTCATTGAAATGCAGCAGGCGACCGCGGACGTGCGACCCGGCCTCACGCACGCGCATTTCGTCGTCGGCGACCTGACCGCCACGCTCGCGAGACTGCGGCAGGCGGGTCTGCCGGCAGCGCCGACCAACGGCGCCGCGACGAGCGCTGTGACGGCGGCTGGCTTCTCGCAGAACATCTTCGTCAAGAATGCCAACGTCTACGATCCAAATGGCATCAGGCTGGAGCTGAACGAGCTCGTGCCCGAGTCGCTCATGAAGAAAGCGGCGGACTCGTGGACGGCCGCACAAGACGCCAGGGCCCTGGCGCTGAGCGTGGTTGGCGTCGCCGCCAGGGACCTGCCCACATCAGCGACGTTCTATCAGAGTGTTCTCGGGTTTCGGGTCGCGTTTACCTTCGGCCCCACGGATCCCCAACGGATGAACGTCTACTATCAGACCAGCCGCGATACGTTCCTCGAGCTGCAGCCGGCTGGTCCCAATCTCCTTGCCGGGCTGACGCACTTCCATCTGGTCACCCGCGATCTCGATGCCACGATCGCCCGCCTCCGCCAAGCCGGCCTTACAGCCGCCGCTGGCAACGCGCCCGCTACCATCGGCCAGGCGGTGACGGTTTCTCCAGGCGCCCACGTGAAGAACGTCAACGTGTTCGATCCGGATGGCACTCGGCTGGAGCTGAACGAGTACATTCCAGAGTCGCTGCCTAAGAAGGCCGCGGATTCGTGGCGGTAAAATCCCGCTTCACGTCATCGCCAATCGGGATCGCTTCCCGTCCACTGGCTCGACGCACGAGGCGCTTCTGCCGCAATTGATCGAAGAGTGAGTACGTCACCGGCGTGACCACGAGCGTCAGCACCAACACCAGCGTCTGGCCGCCGATCACAACCCAGCCAATCGAATGGTTGGTGGATGCCCCGGCGCCGCTCGTGACCACGAGCGGAACCATGCCTACGACAAATGCCAACGTCGTCATCAGGATCGGGCGCAACCTGTTGCGGCAGGCGAGCACGATGGCATCGTGCGTGCCGAGGCCCTGCGCCTTGAGCTGATTGGCGTGATCGATCTGCAGGATCGAGTTCTTCTTCACCACGCCGAACAGCACCAGCAGGCCGAGCGCCGAGAAGATGTTCAATGACTGCCGGAAGATGATCAACGAGATCAGCGCAAAGGGCAGGGTCAGCGGCAGCGACAGCATGATCGTCACGGGATGCAGCCACGACTCGAACTGCGCCGCCAGCACCAGGTACATGAAGATCAGCGAGAGGGCAAGCGCGGTGAGGAAGGCCGTGACGGTCCGGTTCAGCTCGCGTGCCTGTCCCCCGAACTGGCCGCGGTATTCGGCTGGCAATCCGAGCTGCGACGCGCGTTCGCTGATGGCGTTCTGCACGGCGGCCTGTGATGTGCCCGGCAGCAGGTTGGCGCTGACCGTAACCTGCCTCTGCCGGCCAAGCCGGCGGATGTCCGAGGGCGCCTCGCCTCGCGAAAATTGCGCGACATTGTCGAGGGTGACGGCACCCAGGCGCAACGAAGGAATCGGGAGCTGGCCGAGCGCGTCATCGGACGTGCGATCGGAGGCCTCCGCACGTACGTGCACTTCGTACTGCTCGCCCGCTTCGTTGTAGGTGGTGACTGCGTCCCCGCCGACGAGCAGCCTCAACGCCTCGGCCGCGTCGAGGAGCTGCACGCCGAGGTCGGCCGCCTTCGCCCGATTCATCCGCACCGACAGCTCCGGCTTGCCGTTGTTGAGCGACGTGTCGGCATCCACAACGCCGGGAACGGCTTTGACTTTCTGCAGAAGCTCGTCGCCATAGCGCTGCAAGCCGGCGATTTCGGGTCCCTGAAGGACATACTGCACACCGCCGCCGCCAAAGCCGCCACCCCCGACGTTGACGCGGAAACCGCGATCGGCGTACGGCTTGAGGATCTCAGTGCGCACTTGCGCCATGATGTCGAACTGATCGCGCCCTCGCGCCTCGATCGGCACCAGCTTGACGAAAATCGACGCGTTGTTCTGCGTGCCCGCGCCGTCCCCGGCCACCGTCAGCAGCGTGTAGTCCACCTCGGGAATGCGGCGAATCGCCGTGGCAATGCGGTCGGCCAGCACTTGCGTGGCGTCGAGGCTCGTACCCTCCGGCGCCCGGACGCTCAGATCGAAACCCGATTGATCGTCCTGCGTGGTGAAGTTGACGTTGACGAACCGGAACAGCGGGACGCTCGAGAAGAAGACCACCACGGCCACGGTCGCGATCACGCCGCGGTGCGCCATCGCCCACTCCAGCATCCGTGAATAGCCGCGGTCCAGGGGACCGAAGACCCCCGAATGCTTCGAGTCGTGGATGCGGTGATCCGTGTCTTCGCGCGGACGCTTCAGCTTCAGCCAGCGAGCCGACATCATCGGGGTCAGGGTGAAGCTCACCACCAGCGAGACCATGATCGCGAACGCCATCGTCAACCCGAAGCTCTTCATGAAGCGGCCGACGATGCCGCTCATGAACGCCACCGGGACGAAGATGGCGACCAGCGACATCGTGGTCGCCAGCACGGCGAGGCCGATCTCGTTGGTGGCCTCCACCGCCGCCTGCATCGGCGGCATGCCCTTCTCCTCGATGAACCGGTAGATGTTCTCGAGCACCACGATGGCATCGTCGATCACGATGCCGACCGACAATGTCAGGGCGAGCATCGTAAGCATGTTGAGCGTAAAGCCCATGTACCAGATGAGGCCGAACGTCGCGATGATCGACGTCGGAATCGACACGGCGGCAATGACCGTCGAGCGCAGGTTGCCGAGAAACAGGAGGACGACCAGCGCCGCGAGTATCGAGCCGACCACGAGGTGCTCTTCGACGCTGCGGATGGATGCTTCGATGAACTCGCCCTGGTCGCGGACGATACGCAGTTCGTAACCGGCGGGAAGCGCGCCGCGCAGTACGGCCAGACGCGCCTTCACGCCGTTCACAATCTCGACGGTGTTGGTGCCGGATTGCTTGCGGATCTGCAGCAGCACGGTCGGACTGCCATTCACCGAAGCGACGGTCTGCGGGTCCGCCTCGCCGTCCTCGATGCGCGCGACGTCGCGCACGCGCACCGGGTGTCCGCCGATCTCACGAATGACGATGTCGCCGAACTCGGCCGGCGATTCGACGCGGCCGCGAGTGCGCATCGTCACCGACTGGGCGCCCTGATCGAGGCGGCCGCCCGGGATGTCGGCATTTTGCGTCTGCAGCGCCCGCGCGACGTCGTTGACCGTCAGGGCGTACGCCTGCAGGCGTCCCGCGTCGAGCCAGACGTTGATCTGCCTGTTGCGGCTGCCAAGCACGAGCACCTGGCCCACGCCGTCAGCGCTCTCGAGCTGCCGGCGAAGCACTTTGTCCGCATACTCCGAGATGTCGCGCACGGGCTTGTCGGCCGTCACCGCGATCGTCAGTACGGGAAAGGCGTCGGGATCCCGCTTCTCGACAATCGGCTGCTGCACCGTTCGCGGCAGCAGGGGCAGGACGCGGCTTACTCGGTCGCGCACCTCCTGCGCGGCGACGTCGGTGCTCTTCTCGAGGTTGAAGCCGACAACAACCTGCGACACCCCTTCGGACGACACCGACGTCAACGTATCGATGCCGCTGATGGTGTTGACGGCTTCCTCGATGTGGTCCGAAATCTCGCTTTCGACCTGCTCCGGCGCGGCGCCTGGCAAGCGAGTCGTCACGACGATTGCCGGAAAGTCGACGTTGGGGAACTGGTCGATCCCGAGCCGCACAAACGAGAAGATGCCGATGACCGTCAGGGAGAGGATGAGTACCGAGGCGAAGACCGGCCGGCGGACACAAAGCGCTGCAAGCCACTGCATGATCCCTCCCTACTTGCCCGCGGCGACGCGAACACCGTCGCGGAGCCGGTCCACATTGGTCGTCGCCACGGTGTCGCCGAGCGCCAGGCCACTCGTGACCTCGACGAGTTCGCCTGCCGTCTGACCCGTCGTCACGATCCGCTCCTCGACTGTCCCTGCGCTGGAGACGACGTACACCCTGGAGGTCCCTGTGGTCGTGCGGATCGCGGTGGCAGGCACGAGGATGGCCGGCGTCGCGGATGCCTGCTCAATCTGCGCGGTGGCAAAGAGGCCCGGTTTCAGCTCGCCGGTCCCGTTGGGCACGACCGCCTCGATGACGAGCGCGCGCGAGTCGGCCTTGAGCGACGGCGAGACGTAGCGGATCTTCCCGGTGAACGTCCTGCCTGGATAGGCGTCCACCTCGAGCGAGACCGTTCGCCCGGCCGCGAGCGATGCCAGATACTGCCCCGGCACCGTGAGCTCCACGCGCATCGGGTCCATCCGTACGACTGACACAGCCTTCGTGCCGCGCGAGACGTAATCTCCCACCGATACGAACCGCTGCTCGACGGCCCCGGCAAAAGGCGCACGCACGACCGTGTCGGTCAGCGCCTTGCGGGCGAGCGTCAGGCGGGCCTGCGCGGCCAGCAACGACTGGTACTGCTGCACGGCGCTGTTGCGGGCGATGTCGTACTGACGGCGCGCCGCCTCGGCCTGCGTCCGGCTGCGGTCGAAGTCGGCGGCCGACAGCAGCTGCCGCTCGCTGAGCATCCTGGCGCGAGCAAAATCGGCCTGCGCAAGGTCGTCCGCTGCCTTCGCGTTGGCGACTTCCGGCACGCGATCGATGTCGAACGACGCGCCGGCGCCGAACCCGAGCCGCGCCTCAATCTGGGCGGCGTTCGCCTCGGCCTCCTGCACCTGCGCGCGAACCTCCGTGTCGGAGATACGAATAAGCGCCGCGCCCTCGGCGACCAGCGTGCCACGCTCGACCGGAGTCGCGACCACGCGGCCGGCGACTTCGGCTGACACATCCGCCTGCTCCTCGGCGGTCAGCGTGCCGGTGGCCGCGACGAAACGCGATATCGGCCGGCTCGTCGCGACAGCGGTATTCACGGTGATGGCCGGGGCATCCGCCGCTGTGGCCGTCTTGGCTTCTCCTTTGCCAAACCCGCAGGCGCCGGCCAGCATGGCGAACAGCGTCGCCGCTGCGGCCTTCGACAGTCGATCGGGAAACAGGTTGGCAACAACCACACGACGCATGTATCAGGCCTCTGGCGACCGAGCGCTCGATCGAATATCCGACTTTACCTTAGAGGCCGGATTCGGCGGGCTCGAGGCCGGCGCTGACGCTGTCTGCCTGAGCCTTTCCGCGGCGGCGACCGGCAGGACCGTTCCGCGACGCGATGGCGCGGGCCTCTATGGAGGCGTCAGCTCCAGGTGAGATCGTGCTTGTTGTACGGTAGATCGCGGAACCGCTTCCCCGTGATCTGGTAGATCGCGTCCCCGATGGACGCCTGCACGGACGTGGCGCGATCGTGGCCCATGCCGAGCAGCCAGTGCCCGGTCGCAAAGAACCGGATGTTGATCTCCGGCGGGTTCTCGCCGATGCGCGACAGCGGGAACTTGTCGAAGTTGTTCTCGACGACGTGTCCGTCGGCGATCGTGGTCGCCTGGTGCATGGCGTCGTTGTAGAACCAGACGATCTGCCCTTCAATCTGCTTCTTCACCGACAGCGGGTTGACCAGGCCAAAGCCGGTGTCGTGCGCGACGTCCACACGCTCCAGGCGGACCTTGCCTGCGCGGCTGACGGACACGGTGTGCACCATGGCGCTGATCGTGGCCAGGCCACCGGCTTCCGCCCCTCGTTCCTCGAGTGCGATCGCTCGCGCCGTGCCCCTGGGCAGCGGCGTTCCCCAGCCCGACATCTCGGCGGCCATGTCGAGCGCCTTGAGCATGTCGGCCTTGTACGGCAGGTTCGTGCGCGCGACGAGCTCGCGGCGATAGCGATACGGGTCCTGGCCTGCGGCGCGGGCGAGTTCGTCCATGAAGCTTTCGCGGTAGAACTCGTGCGCCGCCTGTCCGACGCCGCGCCGCGTGCCGACGGGGACGTGAAACCTGGTGGTGTGGCTCGAGTAGCGGTAGCTCGGCACGTGGTAGCGCGAGGCCACGTCGAACGACGCCTCGGGTCCGAACCCGTCGCGCTGCATGCAGGTGCGCACGTCGAGCGCGATGGGCCACCCCTCGGCATCGAGACCGGCCTTCAGCCGCGCCATGCCCATGGCGCGGTACGTCGTGCCGATGAAGTCCTGCTCGCGCGTCCACAGCATGTGGATCGGCGTGCCGCGGTGCGCGTTGGCGATCATGATCGCCTGCTCGGCCTGGGGTCCGTTGCCGTTGCGGCCGAAGCCGCCCCCGAGGTGGCACAGGTGGACGTAGACGTTCTGCTCGGGGACGCCGGTGATCCTGGAGGCGCTGAAGCGCGTTTCCTGCGGGCTCTGATCGCCGATCCAGATGTCCACGCGGTCGTCGGTCACCAGCACCGTGGCGTTGCCGGGCTCCATGCGCGCCCGGGCGAGATACGGCGTCGAGTAGGTCGCCTCGACGATCTTCGCGGCGCGCGCGAAGCCGGCGTCCACGTCTCCCTGGTTGACGCGCACCTGGCCCGGCTGATCGATGGCGGCCAGCAGCGCATCGCGCATCATCGCGGTGTTGACGGCCGCGTGCTCGGGCGGGATCGTCCACTCGATCGGCATGCGATCGACGGCCGTCTTCGCCTGATACCAGCTGTCGGCGATGACGGCCACGCCGCCGCTGAAGATCCGGCCGCGGGTCAACGCCGGGTCGGGAATCGGGAACTGCACCGCGGACCGCACGCCCGGCATCTGCCGGACGGCGTCGAAATCGAAGCGCTTGACGTCGCCGCCGTAGACCGGACACGCCTTCACGGCGGCCCACTTCATGCCGGGCAGGCGCACGTCGATCCCGTAGACGGTCTGCCCCGTCACCTTGAGCGGCACGTCGAGGTTCTTCTGCTCCGTGCCCATGAGCGTCCACTGATCCGGCGGCTTGATCGTGATCGTCTCGGGGTGCGGATGCGGCGTCTGCGCGGCGCGATGCGCTACGCTCCCGTAGGTGACCGTGCGGCCGCTGCGCGCGTGCGTGATGATGCTGTTCCTGGAGGTCAGCTCGGCGACCGGCACCTTCCACAGCTCCGCGGCGGCGAGCAGCAGCCGTTCGCGCGCCTCGGCGCCGGCCAGCTGCAGGTAGTAGCGGCCGTCCTTCACGGAGGAGGCGGCGTTGGTGCGCATGCGCCGGTAAAGGCTGTCCGGAATCCCCGCGACGCCGGTTCGATCGCGATCGCCGAACGTCGGCACGCCGCCGCCTTTGGGGTCGGTCGCGCCGTTGCCCGGGACCGCGAGTGTCCACGCGGGCGCCTTCTCGCGCGCGTCGCGGTTGGCCGAGGCGTACTGGGGACGGACTTTCGTCCAGTCGCACTGCAGTTCCTCGCACACCATCATCGCGTTCGATGTCCAGACACCCTGACCGAGCTCGGTCTGCGCGATGCGGATCGTCACGGTGTCGTCGGGGGCCACCACGATCCACGCGTTGACTTCGGGGGTGGCCGGCTCCTCGTACCAGACAGCGCCGGGCGGCGTCGAGGGAGGTGCCTGCGTCTGCGCGCGGGCCTTCTCCGGCATCCAGAAGCCGAGCACGAAAGCGCCCTGCGCGGCGGCCACCGTGGCCAGGAACTCGCGGCGGGTGACGTCGGTGTTCATCTCACGTCCTGTGTCAGCTGCTTTCCGATCAGATCGGCGGCGAGGTGGATGGCTTTCCGGATGCGGTAGTACGTGCCGCATCGGCAGGCGTTGGTCACCCGGGCGTCGATGTCGGCGTCGGTGGGATGCGGACGCTCGCGCAGGAGCGCCAGCGCGCTCATGATCATCCCGGACTGGCAGTAGCCGCACTGCGGCGTGTCGAACTCCTTCCAGGCGACCTGAATGGGGTGCGTGCCGTCCGGCGAGACGCCTTCGATGGTCACGACAAGCTTGCCGATGGCCGTCGCCGCGGGAATGCTGCACGAGCGGACGGCGCGGCCGTCGACGTGCACGGTGCAGGCACCGCACTGCCCGATGCCGCAGCTGAATTTCGTGCCTGTCAGGCCGACGTGATCCCGTATGACCCACAGCAGCGGCGTCTGCGGATCCGCATCGACACGGTGCCGGCTCCCGTTGATGACCAGGTCGAACGCCATGCTCTCGTCCTCCGCGTGGGCGAATTGTAGCGCCGCGCCCGGCGCGGATGCAGCCGAACATTCGCCGCCGTGACGCGCTGTGCAGCGGCAGGAATGGCGTATCATGCAGCGTTTTCCCGGGTGTCCTGTCCGACTCCAGTCTCCACGGGTCTCAAAACGACGTAACCAGGAGGCAGACCGTGCGCAACTCGATCCTGGCTTCAACGGCCGCGGTGCTGGCGCTGCTCGTCGCGCACGGCGCGGGCCCGGCTGCTCAAGGCCGCCAGCGCATCAGCGGCGAGGGATTCGTGTCGGAGGGCATCCCGAAGATGCCGAATCCGCCAGGCCCGGCGCCGAAACGGGATCTGACCGGAGCGTGGGTCGGACCGGGCACCAGCAACAAGCCCGATCCCGTGCCGCCGATGACGCCCGCGGGCGAGGCGATCCTCAAGCAACGCAAGGCGTACAACATCGCCACCAATCTCGGGAGCAACGCCGACGCCCAGCCCGGCGCATCGAACGACCCGGCCATCACCTGCGACCCGCTCGGCTTCCCGCGCAACGTGCTCACGTACGCGATCACCAACCGGGGCGGAGTGCTCTTCGGCGCCGCGCCCAACCGCATCCTCATCGCATACGAGCAGAACCGCCTCTGGCGCGAGATCTGGATGGATGGCCGCGCGCTGCCGAAGGCCGTCGACGTGAGGGGTGCTCCCGAATCGCGCTACTACGGGTATTCGGTCGGCCACTGGGAGAACGACACCACGCTCGTCATCGACACGACGGGCCTGGACGAACGCGCGTGGCTGGACACGGTGGGACATCCGCGCAGCTCCATGGCGCACATCGAGGAGCGCTACAGGCGTCTCGACCAGTACAACCTGCAGGTCACCGCCACGGTGACCGATCCGAAGTTCTACACGAAGCCGTGGACGTTCATGCGCGCCAACCTCTACTGGATGAAGGCGCAGGAGTTTCCCGAGACGCTGTGCATCCCGTCGGAGGCGATCCAGTACACCGACAGCCTGGCCAAGCCGTCAGGGATCAACGTCGTCCCGTAGTCACACGCTTCGCTCCAGGCGGACCTGAAGGTCCGCCTCGACACACCATTTCCAGACGGACGTCACGGTCCGCCTCTACGCAACCCGCTCCAGGCGGACCTGAGGGGTCCGCCTCTCGGCGTCGAGTTACTGCGCCCGTGCCGCGATTTCCCGCTGGAGACGCTCGATCATGCGTGTCGCGTCGCGCTTGAGCAGCCGTTTGAGGAGGAAGTCGGGAACGTCAAAGGCGGGTCTGGCTGAGAGCTGGTATCTGATGGCGGTGTAGCCGTCCCGTTCCGTGAATACCCATGCGCCCTCGTAGCTGGAGAAGCTCTGGCCTGACAGGTCCCTGAACCGGACGGCGGCCGGTCCCTGCTCCACTTCCAGCACGAGGTGGACACTCTTCGAGAACATCATGAATCGCGCAAGCGCGTCCTGTTCGACCACCGCGCGATCGCCGCCGCGCTCGAGAACGCGGCTGGTCTGCACCTCGGGCATGAAGCGGGGAATCTGCTCGTAGTCCGTCAACGTGGCCAGCGCCCTCGACGCGGGCTGTGACACGTTGAAAGTGGCGTCAACAGTGTAGATGCCCGCCTGTTCGCGGACAGTGACCTGTCCTTCTGCAGTGCCGGCCGCCAACAGCCCGACGGCGGCGCAGAACGCCCACGCCGCCGCCACGAACGCGCTGCCAGACCGGGTATTCACGTCATGGCCTCCTTCAGCTAGAACGCGATGACGCCTTCGAGCATCGTCCCGTGGAACTGTCCGCCGTTCTTGATGTTGGCCGGCGGATAGCCGAAGTACTTCTGGTTCACGTATTCGGCCTTCGCGAGCACGTGCGGCGTGACGAACCAGCCGGCACCGAGCTGCCAGCGATTCGCACCCGCGTCGCCGGCGATCCCGGCGAGCTCCCCGTGCGCCCGGTTGTAGCGCGCGCCGGCGAACAGGTTGTCGTCGAGGAATCGATACACCACGTCACCCGCGTACTGCTTCCACACGCGTTGCGTGGTCTCGGTGGCCGCGCTGCCCTCGGCGCGCTCGAGCACGCCGAACAACTCGAGGCCGCGGAACTTCACGAACGGGTTCATCTGCAACGCCGTCACCTTGTTCTTGAAGCCGGGGTTGATGAGTCCCGAGTCCTTCTGCGCGGTCTCGGTCGCGGCGGTGTTTTCGAGCACGTAGTAGTAGCGGGACCCGGCACGGTCGCCGCCATAGAGCGTGCTGTTCATCGCCTTGTCGGTCTTGTACATCGACCCGGTGAGGCGCACGCGAAGGTCCTTCTTCACGTTGCGATCGACGCCGAGCTTGCCGATGAGCGTCGGTCCGCGCTGGCCGGGTGTCAGCACCGTGCCGCGGATCTCGCCGCCGGTGATCGCCCCCATCGCGATGACGCCTGACGTCTTGAGGTACACCTCGCCGCCGATCTCGGTGGTGAAGGCGTCCATGATGTAGTTGCCGACAAACGGGTTGTAGATCGCGTTGCCGTTGTCGCTGCGGCGGAAGTGCGCGTCACCGTAGTTGATCTCCATGTGGCCGACGCGGACCGTCGCGATGTTGAACAGCATCTTCAGCGGCGTGATGTCGATCGGCGACTCGTCGATCTGGATGTAGCCGTCCTTCACCCAGGTCTCGTTGTGATGCCGCGACGACAAGTAGCTCGTGAGCGCGACACGGACGCCCGGCATCAGCTGCGCGTTGAGCGCCAGGTTCGCGGTCGAGTTGTTGAAGCCGAA
>Ga0134122_10000617_pt1 | contig 24380 bp, 15 predicted proteins | sample KB302_FD_96461 | JGI IMG/M metagenome (GOLD analysis project Ga0134122, IMG submission 96461) | Terrestrial soil microbial communities without Nitrogen fertilizer from Kellogg Biological Station, Michigan, USA - KB3-0-2 | ecosystem: Environmental > Terrestrial > Soil > Unclassified ...
ATTGGCGTAGGACGTGACAGACAAGATGCTCCCTTGTCCCAGCAAGCCTGCGCGGGGACTGCCTTCGGGCAAAGTGACACGCCGGAAATAACTCCCCTGTATGTTTGGAATGCCGTAATGCGCGGCGAGCCGCTCGTTCAGGAACGTATAATTCGCGGTCAGCAGATCCAGAACGCTGCGATTTTCCCGGAGGATGCTGTCCAGCAGCAGTTCGGTTTCGCGATGGAAGGCGTCGCGCAGGGTCTCGTCGAAATCCGGGAACAGGATTTCGTCCGGCTGCTTGGTCTGAATGTCGCGCAGGTAAAGCCATTGTGCGGCAAAGTTGGTAACCATTGATTCGGAGCGCGGATCGGCGAGCATGCGGCGGGTCTGCTGATCGAGTGTTGCGGGATTCGATAACTTTCCAGCAATTGCGGCACTCAGCAGGTCGTCATCGGGAATGCTGCTCCATATAAAGAAGGAGAGACGCGATGCCAGTTCCAGATCGCTGATGCGGTGCGTTGTCCCCCGTGCGGTGTTCGCAGGGTCGGTCTCGATGCGGAACAGGAACTGCGGGCTGTCCAAAATGCGTTCGAGCGCTTTCTGAATGCCGCGATCGAATCCGCCTTCGGTTTTCCCGGCATTGAAAAAAGGCATCAGGCGCTGGATGTCGACTTCGGTCGATGGTCGTCGATAGGCCCGCCGTGTCAGCGTCGTCAGGATCTGACGAGCGCATGCCGGTTCTTCGCCGGCTGCTTTCGGCCGGCAAATGAAAATGCGCTTGCGGCTTGGCGTGTCTCCCGGCCCCGTGACGTTGTACGGACCGCTGATCGTTACACTGGCGAGTGCGGGCTGCGAGCCTCTGCTGCGCATGCGCGGGCGAAGCGTGTCTTCATCCCGCGCCTGGCTTTGTTCAATGAAGGTCACTCCGATAAGCCTTGGGCCTGCCTTCACCGGGATGCGGAATTCGAGCGGCTGCGCACCACCGCGGCCACCCCCAACCGTGATCAACTTCAATCGTTCCCCATCCACCGTGACTTCGATCTGATCGCGTGCCGCGCCGGCCAGTTCGAGCTTGATGTTGTAATCGGCGTCGAGAGGGAAATAACTGCGAATCGCCAATCCGCCGCGGGTGCCGAAGGACAGTTCGTCCACGCGGGCATTCTGCAACTGTTCCGGTCCCAGCTTATAGATGTTGACCATCAATGGAAGTTCCGGATCGCCCACCGCGATGCCGCTGATTTTTCGTGCCGCGTCAAGATAGCGTTCCATGGTGGACGGCGACACGAAGAGCAGATCCGCGATATTGTCGAAGCCGCTGCTGATGTTGTCGGACGGAAGCAGAAGGCTGTAGTCCATCTCCTTCGGAAGCCCATCGACCGCGAGCAGATCGCGTATCGAGTTCTGGTACTCCGTGCGGCTCAGACGGTGAAGCAACGGCAGCGCGCCGGGATCCGGCTTCGCTGCAGCTGCCCGGTCGAGTTCGGTTTCCAGGAATGCGGCTGTCGCGTCGTAAGTTTTTGGATCGGGCCGCGGAGACCCTGCCGGGGGCATTGCCGTCGAACGCAGTTTGCGCACGACCTTTTCCCAGAGTTCGGGATTGGCACTGACTCGATCGAGATCTGCCGGATTGATAACCAGTCCAGCCGTCTTCAAGGTGCTGTTGTGGCAGGTGACGCAGTACTGGGTAAAAACCGCCGCAGGTGCTGCCGGCCGCTGAGCCTGGGCATACGCCATCAGCGTGATGGCCAACAGGGGTGCGAAGACGGCCAACGATTTGAGGTTAAGAAACGTCTTCCACATGGATTTTCATGGAATATACTATCGGCCCAGCGGAGAACCCATGAAAAACTTACGTGCACGGTTTGCGATATCCGGAATATCCTGCCTGCTAATTGCCGGTGCGGTCCTTTCCGCTCCTCCCGCGGATCTTCGGCTCATCGACGCTGTCAAGCGATCCGACGCGAAAACCGTACGCACCCTGGTCGCCGAGCACGCGGACGTGAACGCCACGGAAGTGGACGGATCCTCCGCGCTTCTCTGGGCAACCCAACGTGACAATTCTGAAATCGTAGACATCCTTCTTGCGGCTGGAGCGAATCCCAAAGCAGCCACACGCTATAACGTGACACCGCTTTCCCTGGCGTGCACCAACGGCAACGTCGTCATCATCGAACGTCTCTTGAAATCCGGGGCGGACCCGAATGGTGTTTCCGAGGAAGGCGAAACCGCGCTCATGACGGCTTCGTTAACGGGAAAGGTGGATGCGGTCAAGGCGCTGCTCACCCACGGAGCGGACGTTTCCGCCAAGGATCCCGTCAAGGGCCAGACCGCCCTGATGTGGGCGGCGTCGGAAGGCAACGCCGGCGTTGTGGACCTGCTGCTGGATTCCGGCTCAGACTTGAAAGCGAAATCGAAGGGCGGGTTCACCCCAATGCTCTTCGCGGTCCGCAACGGGCACCTGGAAGTCGTAAAAGTTCTGCTGAAACACAAGGCCAGCGTCAACGACATCGCAACCGACGGTACGAGCGCGCTCAACATGGCGGTCGTCAATGCCTACTTCGAACTTGCGTCGGCGCTGCTGGATGCCGGCGCGGATCCGAACGCCCCGGATCCACGCGGGTCGGCGCTGCATACTTTGGCCTGGCTGAGAAAGCCCGGAGCCGATGGCGCTGCCGGCGTGGGCAATACGCCGCATGGTCCGCCGGTGCCGACCGGGAATATGACCGCGCTGGAATTGGCGGCGAAGTTGTTGGAACACGGCGCCAATCCGAACTCCCAGATCAACTGGCAGGACAAAAGGTTCGACAAGGAAGGCGGCACGATGAAGAATCCTCCGCTCATCCAGCTTGGACGCCATTACCTTACATATATCGGAGCAACTCCATTTTATTTGGCTGCACACAACGGGGATGCTCCCTACATGCGGCTTCTGGCTTCCCACGGCGCCGATCCGAAACGCCCCAACGTGCTGGGAGTCACTCCGCTGATTGCCGCGGCAGGTCTGGATTATTGGGAAGGCGAGGCCCCCGGACCATTCACCGGTGTTACCGAAGCGGAAAGGCTGGACGCCGTGAAGCTTGCGATCGAACTTGGGAACGACATCAACGCGCATGCCGATTTCGGCGATTACATGATGGAAGGCGATCCGCAGTATTTGCTGCTCTACTATCCGCTGAACATGAATCAGCTGGGTAACGTCCTGGGAGACCCACGCTGGTCGGGCAGCACCGCGCTTCATGCCTCCGTTGTTTCCAATCAGCCGGCGATCGTGCAGTACCTTATCGATCACGGCGCCGATGTGAACTCCAAAACCAAGCTTGGCTGGACACCGCTCATGATGGCCCAGGGAATATTCTTCGCCAATGCCAAGAAGGAATATCCCGCCGCGGCCGCGATTCTGAAGAAGTACTAATTTCCGGAGGTTCCTGTTATGCGAAGCAAGTCCCGGTTCGCGGCTTTCGCGCTGCTCGTGATTGCGTCCACACTCTTGTCGCAGACCGTTCAGCCCCCACCGGCTCCGTGGCGGGGAGCGGGCCCAACGCCGTGCGTCGGCTCGGATGGCGGCATATTCCAATGCCCTCCGCCTGCTCAAGTTGTAGCGGTTCGGGCGGGGCGGTTGTTCGACAGCAAGACGGGCCAGATGCTGACGAAACAAGTGGTGCTGCTTCAGGGTGAGCGAATCACGGAGGTCGGACCGGAGGCCCAGGTGAAGATTCCTTCCGGCTCTCAAGTGATGGACCTCAGCCAGGCGACTGTCCTTCCCGGTTTGATTGACGCCCATACGCACATGTTCAATACGCCAAAACCCGGCATGTCGAGGGAAGCGTCGACGCTCATTGCCGTGCAGAACGTGTATTCCGATCTGAGGGCGGGCTTCACCGCGGCTCGCGACATGAGTTCGCATGGCAACGGATACGCCGACATCGACGTTCGTAATGCAATCAGCGAGGGTCGAATCGATGGACCCAGGTACCAGGTGTCCGGCCGTGGAATCATATGGGGCGCGGCTCCGGCAACGGGTCCGGCGGATCCCTTGACTCAGATTGTTGTTCGTTCCGTTGATGAAGCGCGTGCCGCCGTGCGCGAACACATCGAACGCGGCGTCGACTGGATCAAACTGTTTCCGACCGGCGCCTATTCCTTCACGGCCACGGGCGAAGTTCAATATCTGCTGACCTACCCGATGCCGGTGTTACAAGCGTTAATCGATGAGACGCATCGGCTCGGCCATAAGACGGCGTGTCACGTTCTTGGTGGAGAGGGACAGAAAAACGCCATCATCGCCGGTTGCGACACCATCGAGCACGCGTTTGGACTGGATCAGGCGCAGGCCACGATGATGGTGCAGAAAGGCCTGTACTACGATCCGACGTTTGTCCGTTACCTTGAGCCATACATGGACGACAACGACAACAAGAACACGGGTGGGAAATATCGCATGATTCCGATTTTCGAGAAGGCCGTGACGATGGCGGCCGCGACCAAAGGACTCAAAGTCATGATGGGCAGCGGCGCCGACGGCTCCACCTATGCTCATGGAACTCAGGCCCTGGACTTTGAAGCGTTGGTGAAGCGGGCCGGCATGTCTCCGGCAAGAGCCATCCAGTCCGGGACGATCGTCAACGCGGAAGTTCTCGGATGGTCCGACCGCATTGGCTCCATTGAAAAAGGAAAATACGCGGATCTGGTTGCCGTTTCCGGCAATCCACTGTCCGATATTACCGAGCTTCAACGGGTCCGATTCGTCATGAAGGGCGGAAAAGTTATCCGAAACGAGCTGACGCTAAGCGCCGCGAAGTAATCCTTTGCCGGTCAGCGTGCAGCGTCGAGTTGAGAGAGTTGCGTGCCCGGCCGCCGGGTTTACCTTCGGCTCGATGGAGCGCCGGTTCCCCGCGGCGGGTTGTCTTCCGGATCCGCGGCGGTCCGGCCGAGTACGATATCGAAGTTCGCATTGAGTTCGCCGAGCTTTGAACCGGGGAGTTTCGAAAACTCGGTGAGGAGCGTCTGGAGCGATGGCGCATCCATGCGCTGAATCAGCGAGTCCCGCGCGTTGGCCGGGTATCCAGCCACGAACAGTTGCGTCGTAAAGATGCGGCGGCCGCTCTTGCTGATCGCCACGTGGATGTGGGCCGTGCGAAAGGAACCTTGCAGGGTGTATTCGACCGGCTTGATCGTGCGGAAATAGTACTGACCCTTTGCGTCTGTCAGGAAACGACCGTAGCCCTGGAAATTCTTGTCGTTTCCCGTTGCCTGACGACCCTGAGTATGGACATAGGAACCGGTGTGATCGACCTGCCAGATTTCAATGAACGCGTTTCGAACGGGTTCGTCAGAACTCGTACGCACGCGGCCGGTCAGGTGCGTGATCTCGCCAACTGCCGGCGTCATCGAGTCATTGAGGATCAGCAGGTCGTTGTCCGTATCGAGGGGAAGCTTGTCGGGATAGAACGGACCCTCGGTGGTCGACGCGGTCATCGCGAGCTGTTCGGCGAACAACCCCCGCGCCGTGAATGCGCCGACCGCGACTCCGGCGGCCTGTAAGAATCCGCGGCGGTTCGGTACTTGCATCTTCTCCATACAAATCCTCCTAACAGATTCAAAGGCAGACATCACTGGCTGAAGGCGCAACTATACCGCGTCTGCCGCAGCTACCGAATGAATTTCAGAGCTGCCTATTATTCCGGCTATCCTTCCATCCCGCCCCACCGCTTGCGCCGGTACGCCTCGGCAAGCCAGACTTCAGTTTTTCCTGATCGCGAGCTGGGGTCTGCGTTACAGTGTGTTTGAATTTTCCAGATAAGGAAACGCCGGCCCGTCTGGTCGGCCTGCCCATTCGGTAGGGAATGCCATCAGGTAATGAAATGAAGAACCATTCCGGGCGGTACACGCCCTCAAGTTCGTCTGCCAGCGGTCGCCTTTCCCGTGTGCGCGTGGCACTTCTAGCGGCTGGCGCGATAGCCGTCCTCGCGACCGGTTGCGTGGCAGCGCAAGGTCAGCAGGAGGAAGCTGGCGCATCCGTCACGATCCAGAAGCAGGGCTCCTTCGCGGTGGGCGGAAAGATCCTTGGCGACCCCAGCGCACGATCGCTGCACTGCGATCACGGCTACGTCGACTACCAGATTCCGGTGAACCCGCGCCGAGTTAACCTTGTAATGTGGCACAGCGCCGCGGCGACGGCGTGGCTGAATCGCTGGGATGGCGGCGAGGGCTACCAGACCATCTTCTTGCGCCGCGGCTACCCCGTCTACATCTGGGACGGCCCGCACGTCGGCCGCGCCAACTGGGGCTGCACGGAACACACCTACACGCCAGGCATCGGCCGGGATCAACAGAACTTCACCGCGTGGCGGTTCGGCGCGCAGTACCCGAACTGGTTCGAGGGCGTGCAATTCCCGACGAAGGACCCCGAGGCCTGGAACCAGGCGTCACGAGCGCGCTACCTCGAGTTCGACACGGTCGAGAACGCACAGATGCAGTCGGACGCTGCGGCGAAGCTGTTGGACAAAATCGGTCCGAGCGTCGCGCTCACCAATTCCGCCGGCGGCATGCGCGCCATCCTGACGGCGCTCAAGACGAACAATATGTCCGCCATCGTGATGTACGAGAACGTCGGCTACGTCTATCCGCAGGGTGAAGGCCCTGGAGGACCGGTGGGCGCGTTCGGTCCCATCGAGGTGCCGCTCGAAGAATTCAAGAAGCTCACGAAGGTCCCGATGCAGATGGTCTGGGGCGACAATACCGACAAATCAGCCAACTCTACCAACTACATCAAACTATCGAAGCTGTTCGCCGAGAAGGTGAACAAGTACGGCGGCAAGGCCCAGGTGCTGATGTTGCCCGACGCCGGCCTCAAGGGCAACACGCATATCCCCTTCGCCGATATGAACAACGTCGCCGTGGCGGACCTGCTCTCGAAGTTTCTCGTGGAAAACGGCCTCGACAAGCGTTAGTCAAGCGCTAGAGAGAAGTGATGACGCGTCCGAACCCTATCGTCCGGGCATGGGCTGCGACGGCGTGAGCGCGTTCGCCGGTGTCGTGGCCGCCCGCGATCGTTAGCCCAAGCCCGGTGCCGCCCGTCTCGCGAAGGAGTTCCTCGATGCCTTTGCCGTGTTACGATGTAGTCACAATAAATCAACGGAGGTCACATGAAGGAACGGAACGTTGGGGTGAGGGAGTTAAAGGCGAATCTCAGCGCTTGTCTGCGGCACGTCAAGTCTGGCAATACTATCGTGATCAGTGAACGTGGACGGCCCATTGGGCGCATTTACCCCATCGAAAGGTCTCTGGAAGACACTCTCCATGAGGGTGTTCGATTGCATCATTGGTCGTGGAACGGACGAACGTGGAGGCCATCGCCTTCCGGGGTCAGAAATCGTGGCAAGGCTCTCGTCTCGGACCTGTTACTCGAAGACCGCATATGATTCTGTATCTGGATTCCAGCGCTATCGTAAAGCAGTATGTTGCCGAGGCAGGTTCGGCAGAAGTACGAGAGGCCGTCACGCAATCCGATATCAATGGGACCTCAGTCATCAGCCGGGCGGAAGTCATTGCCACATTTCAAAAGACGGTCCGTGCCGGCGTAGTTCGCGACGACGAAGCATCGAAGCTGAGACGAGCCTTCGATCGAGCATGGCCGGATCTGGTGCGAACGCGGGTGACGGAACGGCTGATTCACCATGCGTCGACATTGGCCTGGACACACGGATTGCGAGGCTACGATGCAGTGCACCTTGCTTCTGCAGCCGCATGGCAACAAGCTCTCGGCCAGCCCGTTACCATCGCTTCATTCGATAGAGCACTGTGGACCGCCGCCCGGAAGATCTCTTTGGATGCATTCCCCGCAGATCTTCCGGCCCTGCTGGAGGCGGCGCGGAATCAAAGGCCGGAACCCAGATGAACGGCGCCGGCTGTTGTACCGGAGCTTGATGCGCCGATGGTCTCACCCGCGGGTCTGATTTACTTGCATTGCATCCCCGGATCGTGAGAACTACATGCCCAGATTTACCCGCGAGGCTAAACAAACATCATGAAAACGAGAATCCATTTTGTGCTAATGCTCGCCCTGGCGCTTGCGCTGATTGGCGCCGCGTTGCTGATCGCCACACCTGTCGCGCAGGCTCCGCAGCGGCCACAGGGCCCGTGTGATATCTATGCCGCCGCTTCCGACCCTTGCGTTGCCGCCCACAGTACCACGCGCGCATTGTATGCTTCCTATAACGGTCCGCTCTATCAGGTCCTGCGCCAATCGGACGGCAAAACTTTAGATATCGGCGTCGTCCAGCCCGTCACTGCGCCGGTACCGGATGCCGGCGGGTACGCCAACGCGGCCGCTCAGGACGCGTTCTGCGCCAACACGTACTGCTGGATCACCACCGTCTATGATCAATCCCCAAAGCACAACAACCTTATTCAAGCGCCGCGCGGCAATTTCAGTGGACCGGCCATGGGTGGGTTCAATAATCTCCCGGTCGCCGACATGGCGCCGATTACGATTATGGGTCACAAAGCCTACGGCGTCTTTATCGTGCCGGGCATGGGCCTCCGGCAAAACGACCCGAAAGGCACGGCAGTCGACGACCAGGCGGAGGGGCAGTACTGGGTCATCAACGGCCTGCACTACAACTCCGGCTGCTGCTTCGACTACGGCAACGCCGAGATCGACAGCCGCGACGACGGCAACGGCACCATGGAAACCACTTACTATGGCAACGCCACCAATTGGTATCGCGGGCCCGCACCCGGTCCGTGGGTGATGACCGATCAAGAGAACAACCTCGTCGGCTGCGTCAACGCAGACGCGTCCAAACTCTGCGCGAACCTGCCGAGTATCACCTGGCGATTTGTAACCGGGATCGCCAAGGGAGAACCGCACCACTGGACCTCCATGGGCGGCGACGCGCAGCGGGGCGCCCTGTCCGTGATGTTCGACGGACCGCGCGTCGACCTCACCTATGATCCGATGCGCAAGCAGGGGGCCATCCTCCTGGGCAATGGCGGCGACAACAGCGTCGGATCTCAGGGCACCTTCTATGAAGGCGCGATGACGGCCGCTGGCACCTTCCCTACGAATGCCACGGACCAGCTCGTGCATGCCAACGTCGTGGCTGCCAAATACGATGTGCAGCGGTTGAATCTGGCGCCTGCGTCGGCATCTGCGAATCCGCCTGGACTCCAGACGTTCTCACTCGGGTCCTCGCAGAACACCACCGTGACATTCTCGAATACAACGGGAGAGCCCGCGATGGGCGTCAAGTTGAGCATTACCGTTCCCAACAGGCAGTGGACGTCCTTCGTGCCGGACACCACTCAAACGTCAGTGACGATCGCTGAAACCGTCGCGCCAGGTGCGAGCGTGAGCGCGACATTCAAAGTCACCTCAGGAGCTGCTGCCTTCAACGGCGATCTGGTCGGCAACGTTTCCTGGACGAATACGAACGGCAGAACGCAATCTGAGACAACGGTCGAGAAGGTGCGCAACGTCAGCCCGATCCGGATTAACGAGTTTCGCATCAGCGCCGGTTCTCCCACCAACACGACGAACTCGTTCATTGAGCTCTACAACGCCGGCGCCAGTAGCGTCGACATCTCCAACTGGACCCTGACCGAGCACGCGACCCAGCAGGCCATCTTTTCGGCGGTGAAGATTCCGGCTGGGACGAAGCTCGCCTCTGGCGGTTTCTACCTGCTTGGCCTCTCCAACTCCGGACTGGCGGGACCCACGCGCGCGGGCGCAACGACCATCAACGTCAGGAATACGGCCGGCATGTCCGTTGGCGATACGATCGACATCGACACGGGCGCCAACGTGGAGACCCGCAGGATCGTGAGCATCGGAACGGCAGCCGGAACTGCGACGACGCTGTGGCAACCTCTGCCCGAAGGTCCGGTCATGACGATCCCCGTCGGTTCGACAACGGTGCCTGTCACCAGCGTGGCCGGCTTTACAGTCGGCGAGAAGATCGCCATCGGTTATGGCGCCACTTACCCCACCGTCGCAAAGGCGCTGGAGCGGTACGAGGTGGCGAAGGTCACGGCGGTCGGAAAGCCGGGCACGCAAGCTTTCCTGGGGGCGGACGCGTCCGCGGGCTCGACCAATATTACGGTGACGTCCGTTGCCAACATTTCGGTGGGAGACAAGATCCGGTTGGACATCGACAGCGTCGGTCACGGCATCGAGACCGTCACGGTCACACGCGTCGGAACGCAATCAGGCCGCACGACGCTATCGGCGAATGCAATCGCCGGCGCGACCAATATCAAAGTCGGCAACGTGAACGGTTTTGTGGTGGGTGACAAGCTCACGGTTGGCACTCCGGCGAATGCGGAAACGGTGACGATCAAGACCGTGGGCGCCGTGGGTCCAACAGGCACCGGCGTCGACTTCACGCCGGCGCTCACGAAGGCGCATTCCAACCGCGAGAATGCGGTAGCGCACGGGACGGGTCTGGAACTGGCCGCCCCACTACGGTTCAATCACGCGGCCAACCTTCCCTTCAGCGTTAGAGGAACGGGAATCCGCTTCGAGCCGGCGACTGCCTTTGCCCACTCGAGCAATGAACCCGTACAGCCGCTCGGTTCCGGCATCACGCTCGACAAACCCCTGGTTAAGGATCACACGATCGACGCAGTGGTGCGAGACCCCATCGTCATTACTGCGGGCTACCAGGGAACTCCGGCTCCCAATCAATGGTTCGGCGGCCCCGTACTCTCCAACAACGCGGGGAACATGGTGCTGCGGGACGCCGCTGGTCTGGTCGTCGACAGCCTCAATTACGGTGGCCTCGTCGATCCATGGGCCTCCGAGGGTTACCATGCCACGTCCGGAGCAGGGCAGAGTGGCTGCCGCGTGACGGTGCCCGCCTCGGGCGGTGGCGGCGGTGGGCCCGCTGCTGCTGCCGTCGTTCATCGGAGTGCGGGCCGCTTCCCGGACGGCCGCGACACGGACAGCAACTGCGACGATTTCCTGTTGCAGTCCGCTACAACGTTGCCAGCCGCTTCGGCCGCGGGCGCGACGAATATCAAAGTCGCCAGCGTGGCAGACTTTGCCGCCGGACAGACGATCACGTTGGATACAGGCGTGAATATCGAGACCGCTGTTATCGCGATGGTTGGTACGGCAGGCGCCACCACAGTGGGCACCGCCACCAACGTGAGCGCGACGGTTATTCCCGTTGGCAGTGCCGCGGGCTTTGGCGCAGGCCAGACGATCACTATCGACAGTGGAGGGAATCAGGAGACGGCGATTGTCGCCTCCACCGCCGGCGGCGGCAGAGGCGGCGGCGCCACAATCACTACTGGCACGCCGCTCAAGTTTGCGCACGCGATCGGTGCACCGATATCGGGCAGCGGCATCACACTTGCCGCACCATTGACCCGGGCGCATGCCAGCGGCGCGCAGGTCGCCGGCAACGTTCCCACTCCCGGTGCGCCCAACCAGTATTACAGGAAGGGACTCAGCGCGACCAAGTAGCAGCGCGCGGCGGATGACACATCGACGCGCATAAATAGTTCGACATGGTCGATTTCGGGGCCGTGCTACTCGAACCCCGAATTCGAATTCCAGAATTTGGGTTTCGAGTAGCACGGCCCCGAATTCCACCATGTAAAACCGAAGCGCCCTTCTTCCATCTGTGAACTTACCAAATGCGAACTTTCTCGCATTTTTTCTGTTGACGGCTTCGTCTTAAAATGCTAATTTTCCAGCACTATGACGACAACCCACGTCACCTTAAGCCGCCGCGAGCGGCAGATCATGGACGTTCTCTATCAAAAAGGCCGCGCCACTGCCGGCGAAGTATTGGAAAGTCTGCCGGATCCTCCGGGTTATTCCTCGGTGCGTGCGCTGCTTCGGATTCTTGAAGAGAAGGGTCACATCCGGCATGAAAAGGAAGGCGCAAAGTATGTCTTCATTCCATCCATGCACCCGGACAAGGCGAAGCGATCGGCGATCCGTCACCTGGTGCGGACGTTTTTCGACGGGTCACCGGAACAGGCGGTGGCGGCGCTGCTGGATATTTCGTCAACGGGATTGTCGGATGTCGAAGTGGATCGAATGACGAAGTTGATCGAGAAAAGCCGGGAAGGAGGCAAGCGATGAGCTTCGAACTGAGCATCATCATAAAGACGACAGTGGTTCTTGTTTGCGCCGGTTTGTGCGTCGCTATATTGCGGCGCGCTTCGTCCGCGACTCGCCATGCGTTGTGGGCGATCGCGCTGCTCAACGCATTGTTGCTTCCGGTTGGCTCGTTGTTGCTCCCAGCGGTTTCCCTGCCCGTGCTGCCGCAGAGCGTGACATTCAAGGATTCCTCTGCGATGCCTGGCTCTGCTGCAAACGCGGTCGTCATCCCGGCGGAGCGCAGTGTCCCGACGGCGTTTCATGCGCCTTCATTTCAAGGGATTCAGGGAATTCCCGGTCTCAGGCTGGAATCTGGGGCCTCGTCCCGGCAATTCACTCTGCAGCAGGCAATCACGGCGGTGTGGATTCTCGGCTTCCTGATCGTATTCGTCCGATTGGTATTGGCCACCGGGTCGGTGCGGCGTCTGGCACGCAAATCGCGGGTCCTCACGGACAGCGCCTGGAACGAACTTCGCGAACAACTTCAGACAAAACTCTCCATTTCAGAACCCGTACAACTTCGAATTGCGGGGCAATTGCCTCCGATGACATGGGGCGCATTCCGGCATGTGATTCTTCTGCCGGAATCCGCCACCTCCTGGACGGAAGACCGCCGCCGCGTCGTGCTGGCGCATGAGCTCGCGCATGTGAAGCGTCATGATGGAATCCTGCAAATCCTCGTTCAGGTTGTCTGCAGCGTGTACTGGTTCAGCCCGATGGTGTGGTTCGCATCGAATCGTCTCCGCATCGAACGCGAGCGTGCCTGCGACGATCACGTCCTGAACCTCGGCGCGCGCGCCGACGTTTATGCGGATCACCTGCTGCAAATCGCGCGTGGAATCCGCCGCGGCCCGTCGTTCGCTACAGTGTCGATGGCAGATCCATCGCAACTCGAAACGCGATTGATCTCCATCCTGGATTCCCGCACCAGGCGGCGCCGGCTTTCGCGGCTGGCGGTCATGAGCCTTCTATCGGTCGTCGGCGTGCTCACCGCATCGATTGCCGCGATTCAAGTGACAGCGCTTGCCGCGATGGTGGTGCCATCGTTCGAAACGCCGCTGACCGCTCCGAGTTGGGCTACGATCGTTGTCGCGCGGCCACAACAGACGCCTGTGCCGGAGCCAGCCATGCTGGAAGGAACGGTTGTCCGACTTGGAACAAATGAACCGGTGCCGCGGGCTCGCGTGATCCTGAACGATACCTCGGGCGCCGTTACTCCATTGACCGTTGCAACCGACGATGCGGGACGATTTGCAATTCAGAACGTGCCTCCGGGGCGTTATCAGATTCTCGCGACGCGCGAAGGTTATGTCCGCGCCGCATACGGCCAACGCGTGGTGAATGGCTCCGGCGCGCCAGTGGCGCTGGCATCCAAACAGATGCTGAAAGATATCGTTCTCGCCATGACGCCGACCAGCTCGATCACCGGAAGAATTCGAAACCGGCAGGGAGAGCCGGTCGCCAATGTAGCCGTCAGCGCGCAGAAGTATGGATACGAAGGCGGGCGTCAGGTGCTCACGCTGGTCCAGACCGTGAGAACGAACGATCTCGGCGACTATCGGCTCTACTACCTGGAGCCCGGACAGTACGTGGTCAGCTCACTTCCACCGACTGGGGTGCGGCTACTCGCCAGTGAGAGTTCCCCGAGAGGTATAAGTTTTCAAACGGGGAGTATGGTGATCCTGCCTGGCAGCCAATCCATAGGAGGCCCGGGGGCGTCCACCCTTTACCGAAGCGGAATCTATACGACTGCGGATGGTCTGGCCACCATGGGGTTTGTATCGCCTGCGGACACGGGCCAGACATACCTGCCGGTTTTCTTTCCCGGAGTCATGGACCCGTCTGCGGCGACGCCAATCAAACTGAATCCGGGCGCGACTTTCGGAGCCGTGGATTTAACGGTCTCCGAAGTTCGCGCGGTGCGCATCCGCGGACAGGTTACGAATGAGGCAACTGGCCAGCCTCTTCGAGGCGTATCCATTGTGCTGATGTCGCAGGGTATCGGCACGGCCGGAATTCCGATCGACCATTACGGAACTATTTCGGATACGGGAGCATTCGACTTTCGCGGGATCGCACCGGGATCTTACGAGCTGGTGGCGTCAACGGGCGCTCTGCCTCGTGGCCTTCCATTCATCAAGAATGATGACGAAGAAGAGGACGCCATCGGTGGAGCGGTCATCAAACGCACCTCCATGCGGCTCGCTCCGGCCAACCCAAACGCCGCTCCCCGTCTTGCGGCGCGCCTTCCATTGAATGTGGGTAATGCCGATTTGGATAACATCACGTTGCCGCTGCAACCGGCATACGCTGTCAGCGGAATAATCAGCATCGATGGGATTTCGGCTGCCGAGAGTGCGGCAATGACGGCGGGTCTGGTGATTCACCTTCAGTCCGATCCACCCGACATCGTTCCGGAAAACCACCCGAACCAGCGCGTACAGACATCTGCCACGCCGGTGACTGTTGCGGCAGATGGAACCTTCTCCACAAACGCCTTCGCCGGCACCTACCAGATCGGAATATTCAATGGCGCGAAGCTGCCGAAGGATGCCTATGTGAAGTCCGTCAGGTTTGAGGAAAAGGACGCGCTAAATCCACGCCTGGTGATCGATGGCCTGCCACACTCTGCGCTGGAGATTGTCATTGCGACCCGTCCGGGAACATTCGATGCCTCCGTTGTCGACGAGAAGCAGGCGCCCGCCGCAGCCGTGACTGTGGTTCTTGTTCCCGATGCCGCGCGCCGGCAGCACTATGACCTATACCGGTTTGCCATCACCGATGATTCCGGTCACGCGCAAATCGACAATCTGGCGCCGGGCGACTACACCGCTTTTACATCGGAAGACGCGCAGAGCGGTGCGTGGTGGGATCCGGAATTCATCAAGAAATACGAGGGGCTCGGAAAGCCGGTCCACATCAACGAGGGTGGAAAACATACGCTCGAATTGAAATCGCCGAATCGTTGAGGCAAATCATGAAAGGCATAAAGTCTCTTTTTGTGAGTCTTGTTCTGCTGGGTTCCGTTTTTACACTTCCGGTGCATGCCGCTCAGCAACCGCAGGATCTGGCATCTGTGGAAGGAACGGTGGTACAGGCCGGAACCTCCACTCCGCTTGCCCGCACGCGATTGGTATTGAACTCTCAGGATGGACGCATCACAGCGCCACCTCCGCCTCCCGGCGTCACGCGCGTGAATGTCACCATGACGGTGACAACCGACGATCAGGGACGATTTGTGTTTTCGAACGTCCCTCCGGGCAATTTTCAGTTGGTGGCGACGCATGATGGTTTTGTTACCGCCGCATACGGCGAGAGCGGTCCAACCCGAAGCGGTAAGAGATTCCAGCTGGCCCCAAAACAGCAGTTGAAAAACATCGTCCTGTCCATGACACCGACCAGCACCATTACCGGCCGTATCAAGAACAGCTTTGGTGAACCGGCGGGTAACGTGACGGTGGAAGCGCATCGCTACGTTTTCCAGGGAGGACGGCGCGTACTGGATTCCGTAATGTCCGTCTTGACCAACGATCTCGGCGAATACCGGCTTTACTACCTGGAACCCGGACAGTACATCGTCACTGCCATTCCGGCGGCGGCGCCAACAGCCGGGCCCGATGGAAAAGTCTTTCTCGGAAATTTCACCCGGATTCCAGGCAGCCCGATTACCGAATCGACGAATCCCGAAAGAACGACAACGACACGCGCCCTCGCCGCACTCGGCGTCGTTGGAGCCGCGGACACCGGCGAGACCTACCTGCCGGTATTCTTCCCGGGAACCACCGACCTGGCGACATCGACGCCGATCGATCTGCGGCCTGGAGCCAGCTTCGAGAATGCCGACTTCACCGTCAGCGGAGTTCGGGCCGTGCGCGTTCGAGGCCGCATTCTGAACGCCGCAGGCCAATCGGCGCGCGGCGCTCACGTCCTGTTGATGTCGCAGGTTACCGGATACAACTTTGGACTGAAGGAAGAGTCGGGAACCGTGTCAGACAACGGAACATTCGAATTTCGCGGTGTCGCGCCGGGGAACTACGATCTCGTGGCGACGATGGGCGACCTGCCCGACGACATCTCATTTCCGGGATCGGGATATCCCGGAGGCGCCATTCTTGAAACCTATCGATTCGATGGACTGCCGCCTGGCGCCGCTCCACCCGCGCCACGGACGGTGGCGAAGACTTCGATTCAAGTTGGTGGAGCCGATGTATCGAACATCGCACTCACGCTGGGTCCAGGATACAAGGTCGGCGGCAAAATCACCGTCGACGGACGCTCGGGCCCGGAAGGCGATGCACTGACAGCAGGCATCACCATCCAACTGATGCCGGATCCGGAAACGTTTGAGTCGGCGCCCATGCCGGCGGTTGTCGGGGCAAACGGATCATTCACGATAACGGGCCTCGTGCCCGGTACCTACCAGGTCGCCATCCTGAATGCCGACAAGGTGCCGCCGGGCACCTATGTGAAATCGGTGATGCTCGACAACGTGGACGCGATCAATCCCCGGTTGGTTGTCAACAGTGAGCCGCGCGGACAGTTGGAAATCGTACTCGGCACGAAAACGGGATTTGCCATTGCCACGGTTGTGAATGCGAAACAGGAACCGGCGGCGGGCGCCAGAGTGGTGCTGGTGCCGGATGCGCCACGCCGTCAGCACTTCGACCTGTACAAAGTCGCGGCAGCAAATGATTCCGGCCGCGCGGCAACGGACGTTGAGCCTGGCGACTACATGGCGTACGCATGGGAAAGTATCGAAGAAGGTGCCTGGTGGGATCCTGCGTTTCTCGTGAAGTATGAAGGGCTCGGAAAGCCGGTCCACATCAATGAAGGCGGGACTGAAACGCTGAATCTCAAACTCATCCCCGCCCGATAAATGCTCCGCACGGCGCGGTTGTGGATTGCGCCAACCGTGTCCTGATACAGGCTGTCGAAGATTGTGCCATTCAACCGTCAATCCATGCGGATTGGTTCAAGGGAAACTGCAACTGCACCGTGGGGACCGACTTCTACCTGTTTGCCCCGTGAACGCGCCTGCAGGATTTTCCCGATTGCTTCAGGCGTTCGATCGATGAGAGGCATCCCGCCCCTGTCCACTCGGCCTGGCGGCGGATCGTTTGTCGCGTACACGTCGTACTTGCCAGGCGGCAACCCGCTTTCGAGATAGGTGCCGTTCTCATCGGTGAGTCCCGCACGAAACGTCGCGGCAACATTGGGCTCGGTACGCGCCGTTACCGGCACCATCAACACCGCGGATCCACTAACAGGCTGGCCATTTGCGGCCCGGACTGTGGCCGAAATCGAACCGGCGTCGCTGCCAATCGAAATTCTCAACTTGGCGTCGCCTCCGGAAGGCACAAAGGGTTGATTCAGAATGCTGGATCCACCGTACTGGACATCCTTCACGTAAGAGCGAGAATCCAGCCCGGAAATCGCTGCAATGTAGGACGACCCGACGACAACATCCAGTGAAAACGGTCCGGGGCCAAACTGCGGGAACGGTGGAGACTGCCTCACCGGGGAGGGATACGTCTGAACTCGAACGGACGGACTGGTCCCCTCGATCTGCTGCTTGTCCCACACGAGTTCGCCGACAACCGTTGATCGCGGAATGGCGGCGACGACCAGATCGCGGACGTCCTTGTTTGTGATGGTGACGTCCACCACGGCGATCGATTCCTGCGCTGCGGGAGAAAGTCTGGCGGCAACAAGCTGGTATCGTCCGGGAGATAGATCGCACAGGCGGATCTTCCCGTCGCTCCCACTCAGGAAGCTTCCCGGAAGGTTGACGGATGGAAGTCGTGTGGTGGACACCGCCGTTTCCACGATCAGGAAGTTCATTCCTGTGGGAACGCCGGCTTCCGTCAGCGTCGCATCCAGACAATAAGATTCCGTCTTCGCCATGTGAATATCCACACCCTCGCGCATTTCCTGGGAGTGCAACCGTATCGGAGCCGCAGTATCGATAGAATTCGAATTCGGATAATACGTTGCCGCCAGCGTACGCCTGCGTGCCAGTGGATCGGCCGGCGCGTCGGATATTGGAACAACGTCTCGCCTGGGACGGCTCGCGGCAATCCAGAATTGACGACCGGCCGGGAGATTGACAATCACGTAACGCCCTTGATCGTCGGTCAAGGCTCTGGCGGTCACAGAGACCAGCTGTATTTCGCCGGTGCGGCTCGGCTGGCGGTCACTACCGGTGTAGCCCGCATATTCCTTCCTGTTGGCAGCGACCTGTATCCCTTCGATGGGGTTGCCATCCTCGTCGAGCACTCGTCCGGAAACCTGCGCAAAAAAGCGAGTATGGAAATCCACCTGGATATTGAGTCCGCCGATTACCATTACGGATTGTGGCGCAGTCAGGGAAGTCACCAGGCTCCCATCGTAAACTTCGACCGAACGCTTCCCAGGTGGGAGATTCACGAACACGTATCGGCCTTGCGAATCGGTCGTGGCGGTCGCCCCCACACTTCGATCGACACGAGCGTCGACTCTCACGGCCACAACAGGGGTGTTGGCGTCTGCGTCCAGGACCCGCCCGCTGATGGACCCGGTCACGGGCGCAGGCCCCCGCTGAAGAAGGCCAATCAACGCAAGGCATATCAAGGCATTTTTCATTCCTGCTCCCACACCATTGGAAACCTGTGTTGTGTAGAAAACTAACACAGAAATTCAGAAATTGAAATTCCGGGACGGGCCCCCAATTAACCATGTGCTGCCCGCTTACTTATTCCTCCGCACGAAGCTGGTCATCCGTTTCCAGATTGCATGTTTCGGCTTGGTCCCTGCGATCAATCGGAGTGTGGTCGTACTGGGGCGCTGCAATTCCGCATATGCGTGACTCACTCTCTGAAACGTCCGCTCGATACGGTCGCGCATCTTCATGTCTCCGGAAGTAACCCAGCGGTCCGGATGAAATCGCCGGGCCAGCTTTCGATAGGCCTGCTTGATTTCAGAGTGTGCCTTTCCATGGTCCACTCCCAGCACCTCCCGCCAGTTGCGCGCATCGAATGCGGTTGCGATTTGTTCCATTTCGTCCGTGAGCAGCACTCTCGGTGGTTCGAGCGCTACGGAACCGGAAACGGCCAGACGCATCAGGCGCCTCATTTGTCCGACGTTGGTGGTGAGATGTTCCCTGACGAAAGTGTTGTGGATGTCCGGGTCCATCCGGGATGTAATCCGCCATTCGGCATATGGTTCCCAGCTAAGAGCCAGGGATTTCAGATCAAGCGCTTCGATAGCTTCGATCAGCAGGGAAGCGCCCAGACCGGAGTTTCCCGGATCCCGGACTTCCATTGATTCGAACCGAAAATCGACCGGGTTTCGAACGAAGCACGACAGGAATATCGTTCGTTCCGTCGCGACAGTCCCGTCCCGGAAGCGAATGGATACCGTATCGTCGATGTACTCTACCGTCAGGCAACCTGTATCTTTGGAAACCAGTCGATGGCGAACCTCTCGCGCGAGCTCGAGAACCGTAGCCATAAGGGTTCCATCGGCCATTCGATGGTCCGACTTTAGAGTTAATTCTTTAGAGATGTAGCAGGACCACACCTGTCCTCGTTTTGGTTCAGTATCCATGGCATGCGAAACGATCTGACAGTCGATACACCATCGTTATTCTCACCCGAAGTCATCGCCGCAGAAACGCCAGCCGGCAACCATGCCCGGGAATTTGTCCGCTGGTGCTGGAGTCTCGGAGACAATTTCCGCAACAGTCCGGATGCGACGAATTTTCAGTTCTGGATGAAACGGGCCAAGGTTAAAATTTCAAAGTCCGAGGAATCCGAGGTCCTGTCCGAGGCGCGCCGGTTGTTCATGAAAAAAGTGGAACAACATGTCCGTAGGGCTGCTGCTGCCCCGACTGCTCCACCAGCATAGAGTGAAAAGCATTCAGACTCAGATCGAAGATCTTCGCGCCCGAATTCGCGATCACGAGTATCGCTACTGGGTGCTTGCCAGTCCGACGATCTCGGATTTTGAATTCGACCAGATGTTGCGGGAGCTCCAGCGGATGGAGCACGAGCACCCCGATATGGTGACGCCGGATTCCCCGACGCAGCGCATTGGCGGTATCGCCACCTCCGATTTCCCGACGCACTCGTTCTCCCGCCCCATGATCAGTCTCGACAATGCATATTCCACCGAGGAATTGATGGAATGGCATGCGCGCGTTCTCCAGCTTTCAAAGCTGGATTCGGTTGACTATGTTGCCGAGTTGAAAATCGACGGGCTGAGCATTGCATTGATCTACGAGAAGGGCCTTCTATCGAAGGCGGTCACCCGAGGCGATGGAAGGACGGGAGAAGTCGTTACGGGCAACGTGCGAACCATTCGGTCCGTCCCCCTGCGCCTGCCTTCCGGCAACGGAACGCAGTCCATCGAGATTCGCGGTGAAGTATTTCTCAGCCTTCAGGCTTTCCGTCAGATCAACGACGAGCGCGAACAGGCCGGCGATGCGCGTTTTGCCAATCCAAGGAATGCCGCGGCGGGTTCGTTGCGCATGCTCGACCCATCGGTTGTTGCCCGCCGCTCGCTGGATTTTTTCGGCTACCAGCCGATTCCCTCCGAGAAGACTCAGCTGGAGAATCTGGAATGGATCGCCCGGCTAGGCCTGAAAGTGAACCCCAATCGTCAACTTTGTCCATCCATCGAGGAGGTTGTCCGTTTCTGTTCGGAATGGGAAGAACGCCGCGATGGGCTCGATTACGAAATTGATGGTGTCGTGGTGAAAGTCAATTCGGTTGCGATTCAGGAATCGCTCGGTTCCACGGCAAAATCTCCGCGCTGGGCCATCGCCGTAAAATTCAAGGCAAGGCAGGCGACGACGAAGCTCGAAGATATTCGAATACAGGTCGGACGCACGGGTGCGCTGACTCCGGTGGCAGTCCTGGAACCCGTTCCATTGGGCGGCACAACAATCCGTCACGCAACGCTGCATAACGAAGACGAAATCGAGCGCCTTGGCGTTCAGATCAATGATCGTGTGCTTCTGGAGCGCGGAGGCGATGTCATTCCCAAGATCGTGAGTGTCGTCGAGCAAGCGCCGGATCGACGCCGGTTTGTGATGCCAAAGTCCTGTCCGGTGTGCGGCGGCGAAGTGTATCGTGCGGAAGGAGAGGCCGTCCGGCGCTGCATGAATCAAAGCTGTCCGGCGAAGTTGAGGGAATCCCTCCTGCACTGGGCGAGCCGGAAGGCGATGAAGATTGATGGTCTTGGAGAAAAGATCGTGGACCAGTTGATATCGAGGGAGATCGTCCATGACGTTTCCGACCTCTATCGTCTAACTGCCGTGGATTTGGAAGCTCTCGATCGGATGGGCGAGAAATCGGCACAGAATCTGGTCGCCGAAATTGAGGAGAGCCGGAAATTGGATTTCAGCCGCCTCCTTTTTGGTATCGGTATTCGTCATGTGGGAGAGCGGACCGCCCAGCTGTTGGCGGAACATTTTGGCTCGATGGAGCGCCTTGAGGATGCGTCTCCCGAAGAACTGGTGCAAGTAGCAGAGGTCGGCCCGAAACTGGCGGAGTCCATCCGTCATTTCTTTCACGAGAAGCAGAATCGGGACCTTGTCGGTCGAATGAGACAGCTTGGCTTGAAGATGGAATCCGACGTCCGGCACGATCGTCCCCGGCAGGTCCTTGCGGGTAAGACCTTCGTGATCACGGGAACTCTCGACGGCATAACCCGCGAAGAAGCCGAAGCACTGATCTCAAAATTCGGTGGCCGTGTGACGAAATCGGTAAGCAGGAAGACCGATTTCGTTTTGGCCGGCCGCGACCCTGGCTCAAAATTCGATAAAGCCAAAGAGTTGGGTGTCGAGATCATCGATGAACCCGCACTTCGTGCGATGCTATAATCCGGATCGTCATGAAATACTTTCGTTACTGCATGTTGATTGCACTGCTTCCCATCGCAACGGCTGGCCGGCCTGCAGCAGCCCTGTTGCAGCAGCAGCCAAGTGTCGATGGGCAGACGACGATTGATATCAATGTCGACCGCGTCAATATTCTCTTTTCGGTAAAAGACAGCAAAGGCAAGCTCATCACGAATCTGAAACAGGAGGATTTCAGGCTGACCGAGGACGATAAACCACAAACCATCGAACGCCTTAATCTCGATCGGGACTTGCCATTGAATATTGTGATGCTGATGGATCGAAGCAACACCGTTCTGGATCAGTTGAAACTCGAAAAAGACGCGGCAATAGAGTTTCTGAACAAGACGATCAAGCACGGCAAGGATAAGGCCGTCGTTATTGGTTTCGATACGGCTGTCGATTTACTGACCCTGGAAGGTTTTACGGACGACATCGAGAAACTCTCCGATCCGATACGTAAAATCCGCGCCGGAGGGAGTACGGCAGTCTTCGATGCGATCTATATCGCCACGGATCAGTACCTGGCAAAGCTGCCGCAGGGGCAGCGCCGGTTGATAGTTCTAATCAGCGACGGCCAGGATAATAACAGTCGAAAAGTGCTCGATGACGCGTTGAAAATTGCGCAGAAGGATGAAGTCGTCATCTATGCAATCAATCCCAGCGTTCCCGGGAGTACTTCGGGTAACGATCCGAGGGATCGAGACCGTGGAGACAAAGCCCTGCGCCAGCTCGCGGACAGCACTGGAGGGCGCGCATACTTTCCGAAAAAACTGGAAGATCTCGAGACTGGATTCCAAAGCATTGGTGAAGAAGTTCGGTCCCAGTATTCGCTGATCTACTCGCCGACCAATAAACTGCGGGATGGCCAATTCCGCAGATATGAAGTTAAACCGAAAAACAGTCAATACAAAGTGACAGCTCGTCCCGGTTACTTCGCTCCCGGTCCCAAACGTTAGTCCCATTCGACTGTAGGCGCGGTCCGACCGCGCCTACAGGCCGACCTTCAGTTTTCTGGCGAGAATCCCGGCTTCGTTGAAGAGCTGGAATGCGCTGTCGTTCAGCGGATATTCCGCGTTGTAGATCACTTCACGAATTCCGGAGTTGATAATCATCTTGGCGCACATCAGGCAGGGCGCAAAGGTGGTGTAGATCACGCCGTCCTTGAGGGAAACTCCGTGATACGAGGCTTGAACGATTGCATTTTCCTCACCGTGAGAGCACAGGCATTCATCGAGACTGGTGCCGGATGTCGCCATGCTGTTGCATCGCCGGCATCCGCCTTCATTGCAATTGCGGGTGCCGCGCGGCGTGCCGTTATAGCCGGTTGAAACAACGCGCTTGTCGCGGACAATAATTGCGGCCACTTTCCGCTTGATGCAATTCGAGCGCGACGAAACAACCTTGGCGATATCCATGAAGTAGTGATCCCAGTCGGGCCGCTGTACTTCGCGCAGCAGTCGGCTGACCAGTTCGTCAATTTTGGGATGCAGTTCGTCCAGGGATCCATCATTCACCAGAGTTACATCGGCCAGTTGTTCGACCTCCACCATGTTTTGTGAAACGGCATCGCCGGATGCTTCACGGTTTTCCAGTTCGATGAATTTGTCGAACGTTACCGGATCGCTTTCCCGCGATCGTTTCAGGTTCCGTTCGAATCGTACTTCGATGGGCGCCTCCACTCGAATCAGGCGGAAGTGCTTGGCATTTCGGAATGCCGTGACCTCGGCGGGATTGCGGATGGAATCGAGCACATAGTTCTTGTCGTCGTCGAGGACAGCGAGAATGCGTTCGGCAAGTACGGCGGGTCCGAACCGATGCCGCAGTTCATTGCCCACTTGAATGAGAAGGTCCCGGGACACCGCCTGTCCTCTGGAGCGGATCTCATCTCGAATCGCGTCCGACAACGAGTGGAAGTAGAAGCTTTTGGTTTGAAGATAGGCCGCGACTTCGCCTTTGCCCGCCGCGTTCCTGCCGGTTAGTCCTATGAGCATCGTTCGGGCTTACGATACTATGATTTCCTTTTGAAAGGTACTGCATGCTCGCAAAGACAAAGATTGCCGTAATCGGCGCGGGAAAACTTGGAGAAGCCATCATCGGCGGGATGCTCGATGCTGGAGTGGTGAAGAAGCAGCAATTCATCGCAACCGTCGCCCATCGTGAGCGTCTCAATCTGCTGCAGAAGAAGCTGGGGATTGAAACGACGCTCTCGAATGGTGAAGCCGTACGCAAATCGCAAATCGTCCTGTTGTGCGTGAAGCCTCAGGTTGTTGGGGATGTTCTCCGCCAGGTAGCGGACGACCTGACTCCGCAACATTTGCTGATATCCGCTGCCGCCAGCGTCACGACAAAATTTATGGAAGCGATCTTGACCAAGCCCGTTCCCGTAATTCGAACCATGCC